>ENA-OQBT01000356-OQBT01000356.1-human-gut-metagenome-genome-assembly--contig:-NODE-356-length-29627-cov-7.425119_pt1 | contig 29627 bp, 37 predicted proteins | sample MGYA00242749_ERZ504557 | MGnify/ENA primary metagenome ERZ504557 (study PRJEB26092, sample SAMD00036243) | human gut metagenome | host: Homo sapiens | study: EMG produced TPA metagenomics assembly of... | reverse complement strand
TCGACTTGCATGTGTTAAGCACGCCGCCAGCGTTCATCCTGAGCCAGGATCAAACTCTCGTTAAAAGTGTTCGTTCCGGTCAGAATTAACTACTAGCTAATTCATCCCTTTTACTGTCTGTCACATTAAATGTGACGGGTGCATCTTTTAGATGCTGTTCTTAAAAAATCTTCTCTTAAGAAATTTTCAAGGTTGTTGTCTATTGTTTAATTATCAAGGTTCTTCGCTGTTCTTGTTGATAAGAAGTAGCTTTGATATTTTATCACGCCGTTTTCCTTTTGTCAAGAACTTTTTTTCATTTTCTTTTTGCTGTCTGTTCCGAAAGTGTTTCTTCCTCACAAGTCAGTTTTAATAGGTTATCACATCCACTTTCTTCTGTCAAGAACTTTTTTATTTTTCTTCCAGAGTTTTCAATGTGTACTTTCTCATTTAGAAAGTAACGGAGAAGGAGGGATTTGAACCCTCGCGCCGCTACTAACGACCTACTCCCTTTCCAGGGGAGCCCCTTCGGCCAGCTTGGGTACTTCTCCAAAATGCCCGCGTATTATACACGCTATACTTTTCTCACTCATTCCTCGTTTGTCGTCATATGCCTCAATCTTCTCAGTTGTGCATGCGCACCTTCAAGGAAAACAAAAGGAAGTCCATTCAATTCTGAACTTCCCAAGCGGAGAGGGTGGGATTCGAACCCACGCGCCCTCTCGGACAAACGGTTTTCAAGACCGCCTCGTTATGACCACTTCGATACCTCTCCAAACTTCCTGTCATTTCACAGGTTAAATTGTCTTGTTCGCCCTCGCGACAATGTGTATTCTAGCATAATACTATCTGAAATGTCAACACCTTTTTTCACTTTTTTATTTTTTGTGCGATGGCCATTAACTCTTCTTTCGTAACTATCTCTGCGCAAATAATTTCTGCCTACAATTAAGAAATGACACTGCGCAAATATAGCGCTTACACAAACACAATTGGAACAGGAATAATCAATGTCGCGGCAGCTGATTGCATCTTTCTTTATTATGGCTGCCGCTATATATTCACTTCTATTTTTCGATAACTGTAATAGTTCCATTTTTCAGCGTTGTAATATCAGAGCTTCTGCCGATCAAACATGGATAATACTCCCCTTTTTCAGTTGCAGACAGTATGCAATTTTGTCTGAGTCCTTCTCGTACATCTTCTGCTTTTTTTAATTCTCCGTTATGGATCAATTTGTATCCGATCATTTGTCCTTCTACCCGAAAATCCTTTGTTTCGTATTCTTCCAGATGAATTCGAATCTCATCACCTTCGCTTAATTCCCATCCACTTCCGTCTTCCTTTGTAAAAATCACAAGCGCTTCACTGGTAAACATCACTTCTGGGATTTGATATTGTGTCCCTCTTTTTTTCACTGGGATTACTGTAAATGTACTCGGAATTGCAGTTTCATCCTCTATTTGTTGAATCATTGGACAGTTTTCCCAATCATAGAGCCCTGATACACTTTCCGCATCTTCTTTGTTTATAAGATTTCCTTCCGAATCATAAACCAATGCTGTTCCTTGTATGCTTTCTCCTATCAATTCACGATTTTCCTCCGTTACCAGCTGTGTTCCTCCATCATTTGGAAACTGCAAATATTTCACTGCAAATACAATTGATGAAGCTGATAATATCATTGCCGCTGCAAGTAATATTCGCCATTTCCAGACTTTTCTTTTTTACCGAAGGTACTCTATTCATAATCTTAGAAATTACCACTTTTTCAGTATTAACTGCAGAAAAAACAGTATCTAGCTCGTATTCTTCATATTCATTCAAAATTTCAGCACTTTTATCAGAAATACAGTCAAACATATCACTATAATTCATTTTCATCAATGACGCACTCCTTTATCAAGATTTCCTTCAGCTTTTCCCTGCCTCTTTTTAATTTTGTTTTTACTGTAGACTCTGGGATTCCCTCTTCTGATGCAATTTCCCGAATCAACTTTTCCTGATAATAATATTTCAACAATATAATCTGATATTCTGTTTTCAACTGTTGAAGTGCAGAATATATTACCTCTCGTAACTCTATATCCGCAAATACTTTTGCACTGTTTCCAATCACATTTTCATCCAATTCAACATGCGGACGAATTTGTTTCTTTCATTGATCACCTCATGTTTGGCAATCGCAGCCAGATAGTACTTAATGTCTTCACATTTATTTGTATCTATCTGTTCTGCCTTTTCCCAAAGCAAAAAAACACACCTGATTGATCACTGCCTGTATATCTATTTCTGTCGAATAAAAAGAAAGAATCGAATATACAATTTTTGCTACATAATTATGATACGTTTGGATAATTTCTTCTAATGCGGCAATTTCTTTTTGTTGCAGTTGAAGTATCAATCTCTTTTTTACCATCTTGCATACCCCCCTTTCTATCTATACATACAGTTCTTTTCGGTCAAAAGTTTCATTTTGCCAAAAGAAAAAGGCCGGAAACTCCCAGCCTCTTGCATACATCATTTACTTTTTTCGTCTTTTCAAAAACACTTCTGCCATCTCCAGATCTTCCGGTGTTGTGATCTTGATATTTTCATACGAACCATACACCAGACGGATGGGATGATTCAGCATCTGTTCCACGACCATGGCATCGTCTGTCACGGAAATCTGTTGTTCCCGCATCAGCATCTCGTAAGCTCCTTTTACGATATCGTAAGAAAATACCTGCGGGGTCTGTATCATCCACACTGTGCTTCTGTCCGGTGTTGTCTGAACGTACTCTTTTTCATCCGCGATTTTGATGGTGTCTTTGACCGGCATACCAACTACACATGCTTTTTCTTTCTGTACCTGCTCATACACACGCTCTATCATCTCCTCATCTACAAACGGCCTGGCGCATCGTGAATGAAGAGAAAGCCTTTATTTTCTGCTGCCTGGATTCCATTCCAGACAGAAAGATAACGCTCTGCCCCTCCGGCAAGTATTTTTCTTACTTTTGTAAGCTGATATTTTTCTACAATCTCTTTCCGGCAGTATTCGATTTCCTGTTCTCCTGTCACTAACAGGATTTCGTCAATAAGAGGAGATTCCTGAAATGCGTGCAGGGAATAATAGAGGACCGGTTTTCCACACAGATCCAGATACTGTTTTTGTATTTTGGTCCCCATCCGCGTTCCTCTGCCTGCTGCCAGAACGATTGCTGTTACAAATTCTTTTTCTTTCATATCCTTTATCTTTCTCCGAGTTTCAGATTCGGAACTGCGTTTAGATCCAGCCCGTGCCTTGTTCCTGCCAGATATTCATAATATGCAGCCACTCCGATCATAGCTGCATTATCTGTACAGAAAATCGGTGACGGGTGATAAAATTTCACACCACGTTTTTCGCAAGCCTCCTGCATTGCCTGGCGAAGGGCGCTGTTGGATGCCACACCGCCTGCAATCGCAAACTTGTTCATTCCATATTTTTCTACTGCATGCATGGAGTTTTCTACCAAAACTTCCACAACCGCTTTCTGGAAGGATGCCGCAATATCTGCCGGATTATAGGACTCTCCTTTCATCTTGCATCCATTGATATAATTCAATACTGAAGATTTCAGACCGCTGAAGCTGAAATCATATTCTGAATCCATATGCGCCTTTGGGAACTGAATGGCATCCGGATTTCCTTCTTTTGCGATCCGGTCGATTTTAGGCCCGCCCGGATAACCAAGTCCGATTGCTCTCGCCACTTTATCGTAGGCTTCTCCCGTCGCATCATCACGGGTACGTCCCAGTATTTCATATTTTCCATATTCTTTCACACAGACCAGATGGGTATGTCCGCCGGATACCACAAGGCATAAAAACGGCGGCTCCAGGTCTGGATTTTCAATATAATTGGCGGAAATATGCCCCTCGATATGGTGCACCCCTACCAACGGAAGATTTTTTGCGTAGGCAATCGCTTTTGCCTCCGCCACACCGACAAGGAGAGCCCCCACAAGTCCCGGACCGTAAGTTACCCCGATTGCATCGATATCGTCCAATGTCACGTTTGCCTCTTTTAAAGCTTCCTCTATCACCTGATTGATCTTTTCAATATGCTTTCTGGATGCGATCTCCGGCACAACGCCCCCGTACAGTTTGTGCAGTTCAATCTGGGAAGAAATGACATTGGAGCGCACTTCTCTTCCGTTGTGGATCACTGCTGCCGCTGTTTCATCACAGGAGCTCTCGATCGCTAATATATTGATATCTCTGATTTCTTTCATACTGCAAACCTCTTTCTACTCAAATGCCAGTTCTCTGGACATTCTGTCTTTTCCTGCCTTGGCTTCCGGAAGATCCGGCGCACTTCATCCATATACTCTTCCGGTCTTGTCAGGGACGGACTGTAATGTGTCAGCCACATCTCTTTCACCTGTGCGTCCTTTGCCAGATGCGCCGCTTCATAAAATGTCATGTGCTTGTATTCTACTGCTTTTGCTGCTTTTTCTTTTTCTCCATACATCCCTTCGCAGATAAACAAGTCAGAATCCTTCGCATTTTCCCGGATAGAGTTCGTCGGTCTCGTATCTGTTGTATACGTAAGTTTTAACCCTTTTCTCGGCGGTCCAAGCACCATATCCGGAGTCAGGATTCCATTTTCCGTCTCGATCGTTTCACCTTTTTGAAGATGCTTCCAATACTTCTGCGGAATTTCCTGTTCTTTTGCACGCTCCACATCAAATTTTCCTGCACGGTCGATCTCCATTGTATAACCATAGCAGAGAACGTTATGGTTCACCCGAAATGCTTTCAGACGATATCCGTTTAATTCGAAAGTCTGCTCTGCCCCTTCAATTTCTTTATAAATGATCGGAAACGGCAGTTCCGGAGCAATGACCCGCAGAGCAGATACCACACGCTCCAGCCCTTTTGGTCCGATCAAAGTCAGCGGTTCTTTCCGATCTGCATTTCCCATGGTGAGAAGAAGTCCAGGAAGCCCACTGATATGATCTCCGTGATAATGTGTAAAACAGATCACATCAATCGGCTTAAAGCTCCACCCTTTTTCTTTAATCGCAATCTGCGTTCCTTCCCCGCAGTCGATCAGCAGGCTGCTGCCGTTGAACCGTGTCATCAGCGACGTCAGCCAGCGATAAGGAAGCGGCATCATTCCGCCGCTTCCAAGCAAACATACATCTAACATATCATCCCTCTATTTCCACCGGTATCAGAAACGATTGGAGAAGTGCATCATAGCACGTTTCGCACAGATCAAAGGCATGTCTCTCTCCGTCTTTTTCTGAGAAATATCCCCACTCGTAGTCCACACGGAACACCCCTTTCATCTCATGTCCACCGGATACCGGAATTTCTTTTCCACATTTATTACAAATAATTTTACTGATTTCTTTTCGTTCTTTTAATTCATACTGGCGCATAAAATTTCCTCCTGTGATTTTCGGATTTTCTTTTTGCTACGCCTACATTATAGCCGGATATCGCCGCAATTCCTACTGGGAACTGCTTCCGGCACTTCCAGTGATTCTATAAGCATTCTTTTGAAATCCATCAGACATCTGCACCGAGCTGTCTGCTCATCAAAACCGCATCTTCAGGCGGGTTAACATAAAATCCCTGTCGAATGCCATCCTCCACGAATCCGTTTTTCGTATAGAAGCTGCGCGCCGCCTCATTACTCTCCCTCACATCCAGAAGAAGCTTTTCCATCTTGTGTTCTTCACAATAGTGTTCAAGCGCCTGCATCAGTTTACCGGCAGCCCCTTGTCTGCGTGCTTCTTTCTGCACCGCAATTCTTGCGATCTCCGCTTCGTCCGCCGCATGATATGCAAGCAGATATCCCAAAAGATGTCCTGCTTTTTCCGCCGCAAAGCAAACAGACTGCTTCTGCTGCACAGTCTCCAACACGCTTTTTTCACTCCATGAATCCGAAAAAATCTGCTGCTCCATCTCCGCAACTGCCGCAGAATCTTCCACTTTCAACTCTCGTACTATAATCTCTGCTTCTTTCTCACGCTGAGCGCGTTCCCGCTCTGCCTGAGAAACACGCAGATAATCCGGACGATGCTCCTCTGCTGTCTCAAATTTTCCTGATTTGTAATACTGGATTGCCAAAGTTCCTACAACAGCAGCTCTCTGCCGGTTCATATACGCAGGTGCAAAAGAATACGGAACAGTCAGTTTTTCTGCCAGTACATTTTCATAGACCGGCACTCCGTCTCCCAAAAATACGACCGGACGGCGATAGCGGTTCAGCCGTTCTGCCAGTTCTTCAATAGAAACCGCCATCTGCATCTTGATCACCTGAAAAACCGGTTCTACCAGATTCCTCCCTTCTTTTTCTCCCGCTTTTTTTGAAAATGTATAAATTCCAGTATATACCTGATTACGTCTTGCATCCATGATTGGACAGATAATATCCTCACACCCGAACACATTATACGCAAGTCCATCCACAGTCGGCACATGGATCAATGGTTTATTCAGTGCAAGTCCCAGCCCTTTCGCTGTCGCAGAACCAATCCGAAGTCCGGTGAAAGATCCCGGTCCTCCTGCCACTGCAATCGCATTGATCGTACCCAGATCCAGCTCTGTCATCTTTACTACTTCATCGATCATAGGAAGCAATGTCTGTGAATGTGTCTTTTTATAATTGATCGTATATTCTGCAACAGTCTGAGTCTCTTCCACGACTGCAACAGTCGCAGTCAGCCCTGAACTGTCAATTGCCAATACCCGCATATTCTCTTTCCTTTCCTTTTCTTTTTTGTATCCTCTATGTTACCGTGTTTTTCTAAATTGTGCAAACAGATTTACCTAAACGGTTTCCTCCACAGTAATTTTCCGATAATCAAACCCTTCTTCCAGATTCTTCTCGATCGTGATCTCCGTCCGTTTTTGGGGAAGTATCTCCTCAATTAAGTTTGCCCATTCGATCAGGGAAACACCTTCCCCCATCACATAATCTTCGAATCCCACTTCATCCATTTCTTCCACATCTCCAATGCGATATACGTCAAAATGATAAAACGGCAGTCTGCCTTCCTCATACACCTGTACGATCGTAAATGTCGGACTATTAACCGGCTCTGTAATTCCAAGACCGGCCGCAAAGCCCTGCGTAAACACAGTTTTCCCCAACACCAAGATCTCCGGTCAGCGTAAACACCTGCCCCGGATATGCCTTCTCGCCCAGTTCTTTTCCAAGCTGAAATGTCTCCTGTGCGCTTCTTGTTTCTATTATCATCGCTTCTTCCCTCCATCAGACATCATTTATCTTCTATCATTTCTTATACAAAAATCCGTATGCCGGGTACTTGAAATTTCCCCGTCATACGGATTTTACCACATTTTAGTGATGGAATAAACGAATTCCTGTAAATGCCATTGCCATTTTGTATTTATTACATGTTTCGATCACATTGTCATCTCTTACAGAACCGCCCGGCTGTGCGATATATTTAACACCGCTTCTGTGTGCACGTTCAATGTTATCCCCAAATGGAAGAATGCATCTGAACCAAGTGCCACGTCTGTCATCTGATCCAGCCATGCTCTCTTTTCTTCTCTTGTGAATACTTCCGGTTTTACTTTGAAGATATTCTCCCATGCTCCATCTGCCAGAACATCCATGTAATCTTCTCCGATATACAGATCGATTGCGTTGTCTCTGTCCGCACGTTTGATTCCGTCTACAAACTGCAGCCCTAATACCTGCGGGCTCTGACGCAGGAACCAGTTGTCCGCTTTTGTTCCTGCCAGTCGTGTACAGTGGATTCTGGACTGCTGTCCTGCTCCGATTCCGATCGCCTGTCCGTCTTTTACATAGCATACAGAGTTAGACTGTGTATACTTCAGTGTGATCATAGAAATCGCCAGATCTCTTTTTGCTGCTTCCGGAATCTCTTTATTCTCTGTCACAACATTTGCAAATAATGCATCGTCGATCACCAGCTCATTTCTTCCCTGCTCAAACTGGATACCAAATACATCTTTGTGTTCGATCGGTGCCGGAACATAGTTTGGATCGATCTGGATCACATTATAATTTCCCTTTTTCTTCTCTTTGAGGATTTCCAGTGCCTCCGGCTCATATCCCGGTGCGATCACACCGTCAGATACTTCTCTTTTAATCAGCTTTGCAGTCGATACATCACACACATCAGAGAGTGCAATAAAATCTCCAAAGGAAGACATTCTGTCTGCACCTCTTGCTCTTGCATAAGCACATGCAAGCGGAGAAAGCTCTCCGAGATCATCCACCCAGTAGATTTTTGCAAGTGTATCGCTCAGAGGGAGTCCCACTGCTGCCCCTGCCGGGGATACGTGCTTGAAAGAAGTCGCCGCCGGAAGTCCGGTTGCTTTTTTCAGCTCGGATACCAGCTGCCATCCGTTAAATGCGTCCATGAAGTTGATATATCCCGGTCTTCCGCAGAGAACCTCGATTGGAAGGTCTCTTCCATCATTGACTGCGATCTTTGCCGGTTTCTGGTTCGGGTTACATCCATATTTTAATTCTAATTCTTTCATTTTCTTCTCCTTTATCCACACTCTGCCTCTGATTATTGATTTTTATTCACAATCTTTGTCTCGATATCCCCAGTTGCAATATCGATATAGCGAACGAACAGAGAAACCTTGTTCTCTTCATTCAGACTGTTCCACAGAAGATCTGTAAATTCTTCGATTCTGTTCGGTACAGAAATCAGTTTTGGCTCTCCTTCAAAACTCGGAAGCGGATTGCCGTCATGCATATATGTATGAATAAAGTGTCCTTCTCCGGCAACCGGGTTCTCGTATGCAAATGTGTAACGGTTGCAGGCATCCGGATTTCCGTTATTGCTCTTTAAGATGGACATTGCATAGTTGTATGTTCCATTCTCAAGATGCATAATTCCGGAAATACGAGGTGTATAGTTCGGACCATCCGGCTCAAACTCTCTGCTTCTGAGAGACTGTTCAAATGTCATCTGCTTGTCCATGCCCTCGTAGATTGTATCTGTCTGATCTCCGTTTGTCACGATCGTCTTATTGCCCAGTACACGAACCGGTGCATAAATGATCAGGCTCGGATCTGTCAGCTTGGAAGGATCAAATGCCTGTGTGCGGATTCCCTGTCCTTCTTCTACAAAAACACGATTGCGGCTGTTTTCGCTTCTTCCCATGATAAAATAAGCGGCAACCGCTTTTGTTCCATCTTCGCTTTTTCCAAGGATGATTCCTCTTCCCGGATAAGAATTACTTTTCAATTCCTGCTCGATTGATAACATTTTCATATAGATGGTCTCCTTTGATTACGAATTCTATTTATAAATACAGCCTTATTATAACTTTGAATTTATTAGAATTCAATATAAATCCACCTTTTCCAGAGCGTCTGTTACTTACTTTTCCTAATAATTACTTATTACTTTTCTGATACATGCCCCATGCACCTGGAAACATGTACCCTCGCAATGCGGTTATCTTTCACCTGTTCTACACGCAGCTGCCACTCACCTGCCAAAACAGAGGCCTGCTCATTTTCTTTTGGAATATATCCCAGATTTTCAATCATGTAGCCCGACAGTGTGTCATAGTTTTCCGAGAACAGAGACAACGGCAATTCCTCGTTCAAATCTTCCAGCAGGATACCTCCGTCTACCAGGTACTCTTCATCCGAAAGCTGCTGGATTTCCGGTTCTTCGACTTCATCTTCTTCGTGAATATCTCCCATGATTGCCTCCACCAGATCCTCTACTGTAATGATTCCGGAGAATCCACCATACTCATCCACCAACACCGCCATATGCCTTCTGGATGCCTGAAGTTCCCGAAACAGATCATCGGCATCTTTTGTATCCGGCACAAAAAACACATCTCTCAATAGCCCGCGGATCTCAATTTCTCCGGTCGTTTTTTTCCGCATTTCGATCATCACATCTTTGGCATGAAGAATTCCGATAATATTGTCCACAGTTTCTTCATAAACCGGAATTCTCGAATGTCTGGATTCCAGAACTGCATCCAGAATCTCCTCATCCGGATCCTCAATATCCACAGCAAACACTTCTCTTCTCGGCACCATCAGCTCTCTTGCGCTCTTATCGCCGAAAGAAAATACCGAGTTGATCATTTCCCGTTCGCTGTCTTCGACCGTACCGGATTCTGCTCCCATCTTCAGCATTGCTTTGATTTCTTCCTCTGTAACGATCTCTTCCTGATCTTCCGTCTTCATGCGGAGCAATTTTAACACTCCCTTTGTCGAGATAGAAAGCAGTTTGATAAACGGAGACAAAATCTTAGAAATATAATGGATCGGCATCACTGTGATCATACAGAACTGTTCTGCCTTCTGCAGTGCGATCCTCTTTGGCACAAGTTCTCCGAATACCAGATTAAAAAACATCAAAACAAGCGTCACTCCATTTGACGCAATCGCTGTACTATATGGAATTCCTCTTTGTTCCATCCATGCACTCAATACCGGTGAAATGCTCGACGCCGCTGAAGCACTGGAATAGAATCCGGCAAATGTAATTGCTACCTGAATCGTTGAAAGAAACTTCGTGGAATCTTCGAAAAGACCTTGGATAACGACTGCTTTTTTATTGCCCTCTGCGGCAAGACTGCGGATCCGGTTGTGATTCACGGAAACAACTGCCATCTCTGCTCCGGCGAAAAAAGCATTCATCAATGTGAAAAATAATAAGATACATAAGTCAAAAATAATCTTGTTCCCTGCAGGGTCTGCGTCCATAAAAATACTCCTCCTAAAAATCACTTCAAATTTTTAGGAGAAGTATATCACGAAAAAAATATGAAATCAAGAGGAAAGTTCCTCGTACCATTCCTGCACTTTCCCGGATTCTTCACTGTTGACAAAAACTGTATATTCCGGAAGTTTGATCTTTAAAACCGGTGTTTCTCCACGCCGGATATAAAACATCGCCTTTCCGGACTCTTCGCCTTTGAATTTTCCAAGAAGCTGGCGGCTGTCAGAAAGTCCGTTAATCCTCACAAAATCTTCTTCCGGCAAGTCTTCCAGAAGCTCTGCATCTTCTATCTCTTTCTTGTCAAAAGAAATCCCATATTCAGCACTTCTGACTGTCACCTGGTTTCCATCTATAGATAGCTGCGGACGGACAAAATCCATCCCAAAAAACACAACAACCAGCCACAAAACGCCGATGACGATCACACTCCCCAGTGCTCCTGTCAGATAACGGACACCCGGTTTTCCCATATTAAAAGAATAGTTCGAACTGCACATTCTGTCAGGAACCACCCAGCGTCTGTCCCGTGGATTGTTATACCAGCCATTTTTCCAGTAAATATCATCATCCACATAGGAAAGCGGCTCTTCTGTTTTCAAAAGCTCCTGCCGCTTTTTCATCATCCACAGGATTGCCGCAAGTATAAACAGACCGCCTGCCATGCTGAATATGACACAAATGATCGTATCCACAACATCCAGATATCCTTTACGGGAAATCTGCCAGAGAATTTCTCCCATACCGATCAGACTTGTATATGTTCCCACAAGCCAGATCCATGCCCACATTCTTCTCTCCCTGACATGGATCGCTGTATTGATCTGCGTATTTTCACTGTATGCGTCACACCGTCTGCGGTTGGTCCAGATGTGCAATACCCAGAATAAACCTGCCGTCAGCAGTGCCATTCCCGGAACCAGTATATTTGCTGCCTCTTCCTGTACCCATCTTCGCATCCCCGGCAAAAAGCAAAGCCATGCCAGGATCACAACTGCAGGCAGATGCCAGACTGCCGGAATCCGCTTCTCCTCTGCCTTTGCACTTGCTCCGATATCGATCACAACGATGTCCGCACCTTCTGCTGCAAACCACTGATGCTTTACTTTGATGTCATAAAGTTTCCGATGATTCATACAGAGAAAGCCCATACTTCCGATCGTAAACTCAAAAATCCAGAACATCCATCCAAACATAAAGATGGAAGTATAGCTAAATGCCAGCAGACCTGACAGTACGGCACCTGCCACATTCCACCAGTAAAATTTTTTCATTCGAACTGCATACTGCTCCATCAATGACTGGACTTCCGGATCTTTCTGTGCTTCTTTTGGCATATGGATCCCAAAGAGCATACCGTTTTCATACTTCATCTTTGTTCCGTAAACCAGCGCAAAACATCCCACGACCAAGAGATTCACAAACAGAGCCATCACACACATCATAATCTCGTATCCCATACATCATGCACCGTCCTTCCCCTTATCCAAACTGGAGACTTCCGGTCTGCCCGGATAAATTCTCAAAAATTGTCTCACACAGCTGCAGAAACTCCTGCTCGTTCATTCCCTTTATTTTTGCCTCTGCACCCAGAAGTGCAAGCTCTCCTTCCAGTTTTTCCCGGAAACTCCCGCCGTATCCTCCACCGGATTCACAACTGCACCTCTTCTTCTGTCAATCTCAATAAACCCTTCCGCCTTCAACAGCTGATAGGTTTTATTTACCGTCATGGTGTTGACTCCCGCATCTGCCGCCATCTGCCGAACAGTCGGAAGCTTTTCCCCGACCTTCAATGCACCCGTGCCGATTCCCATCACAATCTGATTGCGCAGCTGCACATAAATCGGAGTAGCACTTGCCATATCCAATCGAATCAACATCCCTGTAGTCCCCTTTCTTTTTATTTTTTCTTCTTTTTATCCAGATTTGCACAATAATCTGCGGCACCACAGTTCGGACACTTTAATTTATATTCTCCCCAGCTGTGTGTGGCAAGAAACAGATTTTTCCACTCTGTCCGAAACGTATGTCCGCAGTGACGACACTGAAATCTACTGCCCGATTCTCTGACTGCCTGGCGGTACAGCGCATAGCCGGTGAGCAATGCGCCTCCTAAAAAGATCACGATCCACATTTTTACGTTCCTCCGTTTCATTAAAAAAGTATCATTTGTATTATCTATTATAATACAAACGATACTTTTGTCAATCTATACGCCGCATCCATTCTAATATTGATTGAAGATATTTCGAATCTGTTTTACATCTTTTGTGATCGTCAGTGCAAGCATCAAAAGAACCCTCGCTTTCTGCCCGGACAACGTATTCGCTCCAATGCAGACATCCATCGGATCAAACACTCTGTCATCAAATACAATTCCCTGTGACACTCTGGATGCCCTGACAAACACTGTTCCTTTTTCTGCCAGTTTCTCCATCGTTTTCATCCATTTCCGGTTATAATTACCGCTGCCGGATCCCACGATCACGATCCCTTCATGGGTCTCTGCCAGATAATCCAGGATTTTCTCATCTGCGCCTGCATAAAAATAAACCACGGCTACTTTCGCCAGACTTTCCAGCCTGCGCAGAGCAAAAATAGACTGCATGGTATGTGTCTTAAAGCTTCTGGAAAAGAAATACGCAGTCTCATCCTGCATATATCCCAGGCAGCCGAATGCGTTCTGATCAAATGCATCTGTCTTGTAATTATTTACTTTCTGAATATCTCTTCCGGAATAGATTGTGTTGGAAAACACAGCCATCACACCCTGTCCTCTGGCATCATCGCTGGCCGCCAGACAGACTGCCTGATACAGATTAAACGGTCCGTCTGCACTGGTGGCTGTGGCCGGACGCATTGCTCCTGTAAGTACTACGGGCTTCTGTGTATATACTGTCAGATTTAAAAAATATGCGGTCTCATCCAGGGTATCTGTTCCATGTGTGACCACAATTCCATCGATATCCGGACGGGCTGCCAGCTCATTGAGCTGATTCGCCAGCGTGATCCACTTCTCTTCATCCATCTCATTGCTGTCCACATTAAACAACTGTACCGTCTCAATATCTGCAACATTCCGAATCATCGGGATTGTCTCCAGAATCGACTCCACATTCATCTCTCCCGCATGATAGACTGCCGTCTTTCCCGCTTCTCCGGTTCCGGCTATGGTCCCGCCGGTTGCTGCTATTGCAATTGTTTTTTTCTGTTTGATCGTCATTCTCTCTTTAGTCCTTCCTCTAGTGAAAATACTTTCTGTTCTGAGTATAACGTCAGTCAGAAAGATTTACAAGGAGGAAACAAAAACTGCAGTTTTAGAATATCACTGCATACGCAATATGAAATACGATTCCTGCTGCAAAAACAACAGATAAGGATCTGTGCAGAAACATCCAGACAGATTTTTTCATCCGGCTTTTCAGGCAGGCCGCAAGAAGCAGAACAAGCAATACCATCCATACCAGCTTGCCATTGATCATCCCCGGGTTCTTACCTGCATAATCCCATGCATAAGTCCTATAACAAGCAGCAGCCAGCCATATAACACATGCGGCTTCAGCAGTATCCGAAGTCCTTTTATTTTCTGCCCTGCCTTTGTTTTTTTCAGCGGAGCTGCCAGACACAATATGCACAGTAAAACTGCTGTTGTACTTAATACTTTACCCAATACAAACATTTTTCATCTCCTTGAAATTACTTTCATTTAACTTTTATTAGTTTTGGCTAACTTATTATAACAAAAAATATTTGTTTGTAAAGAAAAATAGAGAAAAAAATGAAATTCACTTCCACTTTTCCTCTATTTCCAAAGTTTCTTTATTTCACAATGTAGCCGAGTTCTCCTAACATCTGCATATCCCGCTCAATGGTGATTCCCGCAGTTGTCAGCATGTCTCCTGAAATTGCAGCATTTGCCCCGGATGTAAAGCAGGATCTTCCTTTATCCGGGAGAAGCCCTCTTCCTCCTGCAAGGCGAATCCATGCATCCGGAAGCAAAAACCGGAAAACTGCAACGATCCGACGCATTTCTTCTGTCGTAAGAACCGGATTATGCTCATAAGGTGTCCCCGGAATTGGATTCAGTAAATTTACAGGCATGGATTTGACTCCTAATTTTCGGACTTCCAATGCAAGATCGATCCGGTCCTCCACGGTCTCTCCCAGTCCCATAATCCCTCCGCTGCATACTTCTATTCCGGCTTTCCAAGCTGCGCGGATCGCTGCGATCTTGTCTTCATAAGTATGAGTGGTACAGACATTCGGAAAATTCTGTCGGGATGTCTCCAGATTATTATGCACTCTTGTGACGCCTGCCTGTTTTAATTTTCGAAACTGAGTTTCATTCAAAAGGCCGCCGGACACACAGACCTTGATCTTTGATTCTTTGTGGATTTCCCGGACGCTTTCGCAGACATGTTCCACTTCCGTGTCATTCAATGCTTTTCCGGAAGTTACGATCGAATAACGCAGGACTCCTCTTTCTTCATTGTATTTCGCCTGCTCTTTGATCTTCTCCACTGCAAGCAGCGGATATTCTTCAATTTCTGTATGGTAACAGGCTGACTGTGCACAATATTTACAGTTTTCTGAACATCTGCCGCTCTTTCCATTAATGATCGTACAAAGATCAAATCGATTTCCACAAAACTGGTAACGGATCTCGTCTGCCGCAAGGCATAATTCCTCCAATGGTTCCCCATATAACTGCAAGGCCTCTGCCTTTGCAATCTGATTTCCCCGCAATACCTGTTCCTTTATTTCCTGTATCAAACTCATTGTTCTGCCTCCATGCTGATTTCTTTTTTTCAGTATAGTGCATGGATGCTTGATTGTAAACTTATTTTTAATTTAAGTTTACAATCTTCTCTACTTTTCTCAAAGAAACATGATATACAGAGAACAATACAAAACAGAAACTGCAATCAGTAACAGAAGAATTCCAAGCGCTTTGATTTCGATTGCTGTTATCCTCCCATCATTTGTATAATCCATATCGACGATGTCAGTCTTTGTACACTGTTTGCCAACACACTGGACAATGCGATTGAAGCCTGTCAAAAAATAGAAGATCCGGACCGACGAAAACTGGAATTGAAATGCCGCTACACGGAAAACGGATATTTTAGTCTGGAACTGATCAATTCTAAAATCAATGAAATTGTAGTCCAAAAAAATCAGTATATTTCTGATAAAGAAGACAAATCTGCTCATGGAATCGGAATTTCTTCTATTCGGGATATTGTCGAAAAATATGAGGGGACACTGGATATCTCTTATGATGATACATCATTTAAGGTTGTAATCCTGATTGGAGGATGAGATCGTTTATTGGGGGAAACATATTATTTCCCCTATTTTGCTACCTAAAACGCGCTGATTGGAAAACTATAAAACAGGAATAAATCCCCCATATTTCCTCACCATCTCATATGCCTGCTTATATTGGCGTCTGTCTGTATACCACTCCAGTACATACGGCACATGAAATACCGCAAAACCAACAGGCAGTCTTGCTTTCATTTTCTCAAAACAAGGAAACAAAAGTTTTTCATATTCCTCTTCCTTCAGATAATTCTCATGTTCCAAACGATAGCGGACCAATCGACACATTTCCACTTCCAACTGCTTCTCATCATCTGGATCATCCCCGAATTCTCCCATCCTCTCTGCGCGTTTTACAGCTTCTATCCCCTCCGCTTTTCTTCCATACGCTTCACAACAGATTGCAAGCTTATGCAAATCTAATATCGCGGGTTCTTCTACTTTTGAAAAATAGTCGTACGCTTTCTTATAGCTCCCAAGCGCCACCCATGTAGATGCCCGATTATAGTTGATCACCTTTAATATTTCTGTCTGATGTAGGTCTCTTGCCAGACGCGAAGCAATTTGATACTCTCTCTCCATATTTTCCAGTTCCTGCTGATTACTGTAGCAATTTCCGATGATAATGCGGCACTGCAGCATCAGCATCGCCATCCCTTCCTGGGCTGCCAGATTATAGCCCATTTGCAGATAAGAAATAGCTGATGCGTAATTCTGGCCTGTCTCATAAAGAATCTCCCCTGCCCGCATATACATAAACGGAATTGGAAGCAATGTGATTGCCTCATCCATCCTTCCCTGCAGCATACGCAGAACAGCAAGCTGCCTGAAATCCAGGTAACGTTCCAATCCCTCTTCTATTTCATCTTTACGACTCTCATATACTGCTTCCAAAATGCAGGCATCTGCGATCAACGAACTGGAATACAACTTTTCCTTTTTCTCTTGAAATATTTCTTTTTTATATAAAAATTCTTGTATAGGATGCGTAAATAGAAATTCATACTGTGCTTCCACAAAACTTTCTAAATCCTTTGTTTCTTTGTCATCAATCCACGGTAACTCTAACCGTTCCAGCAAAAGCTTCAAAATCTCTTCTGATACTTCCATCTTTCCCTGTTCAATTTTGGAAAGATAAGATACTGCACATATCCCATAACACAGACCTGACTGACTCCAGTTTCTTTTGATACGTTCCCGGCGAATCCGCATCCCTATCATTTTCCATACATTTTTTTGTTCGTGCTTTAACATGTTCCTATTCTCCGTTCATTTGCTAGCTCCATTATATCATTCTGTACAAAGAATGGATTCTTTTTTCAACATCTCTTTCTTTTCGTCTTTTACCTGAAAACTTTCATAAAATTTTCTCAATTTTCCCTTATTTTCTTTCATTCTTCCTGTATACTAAAAAACAGGAGGTGATATCACGATATGAAGAATCCCTTATGGACCAGAAATTTTTCTCTGTTGATTGCAGCTACAACTTTTGGATGTATGGGAGGAATTGTGGGCAATTTCGCATTGTCATTTCTTGTTTTTGATGAAACTGGAAGCACCTTTGCATCTGCTCTTGTAATCGCAATCCAATTGATCCCCAATTTTTTAATCCCACTGTTGGTTGCTCCCTGGATGGACCGCTTTCCCAGAAAACCATTTCTTGTATTTGGAGATTTCATCAATGGAATCTTTTATGCTCTTATGGGAATCTATTTGCTGTTTTTCGACTTTTCATACGTTGGTTATCTTGGATATTCTTTGCTTCTTGCTACACTGGGAAGTCTGGATGAACTGGCATATAACAGTATTTTTCCAAAGATCATACCAAGTGGAATGGAACAAAAAGGATATGCCATTTCTTCCATGTTATATCCCCTACTGCGTGTGATCATGCTGCCTCTGGCTGCAGTACTTATGGATACGATCGGTATGCCGTGGCTTTTTATCGGACAAGGATTATTTTCCATATGTGCTGCACTCATTGAAAACACAATTCAGTTGACGGAAGAAACACGTGTGTGTGAAAAAACATTTTCTTTTCAGGTATGGAAAGAAGATCTTCAAGAAGTTCTCCGCTATTTTAAAAAAGAACGTGGATTACAGGCTATTTACTACTATATGGCAGCCACAAATGGGGTCGCTTCCGGATATGCTCCCATTCTGGTCGCATTTTTCCGTACCGCCCCCGGAATGTCCGCCGCACTTTATTCTTTATTTTCCATTGCTGAATTTTTAGGACGCACCATCGGCGGAGTGGTGCAGTACCGGATTGAAATTCCAAAAAAGAAAAAATTCTACGTTACTTTTGCAGTCTATACCTTTTACGAATGCATGGATCTTATTCTGCTTTGGCTTCCATATCCTCTTATGCTCGTAAACCGTGCCTTTGCCGGTTTTCTCGGAACAAACAGCGCCACCTTACGTGTTGCCGCCGTCCAGTCTTACATTCCGGAATCCATGCGCGCAGAATCAATGCATTTGAAAATATGATTCTGATGGCTGTCAGCAGCATCCTTTCTGTAATTGTAGGAGCTACTGCTGAAATCTTGGATTATCGGCTCTGCATGTCTTTTTTTGCTGCATGCTCTCTTCTCATCTGTTTCTGCACAATTTTCAGATGCCGGGCTGATGTAAAAAAGGTCTATGAAACAGACAAAAACCTCTCAGGAGCCGACTGACTCCCAAGAGGTTCTTTGTTTCGTTTTATTTTAGTATGTAGTAAATCCACCATCACTTGCAACAATGGAACCTGTAATGTGTCTTGCCTCATCACTTGCAAAATACAAAATCGTTGCTGCCTGCTCTTCCGGTGTCGCATTTTTCTTCTGCAACGTCTCTGTCTTTCCAGACAACATAGAATTCTTCAGCCATTCCATCGGATCTTTTCCCTGTGCTGCAATCTCTGCCATTCTCGTCTTAATATCTGCTGAACTTCTCTCTGTAAGCGGAGTATCTGTTCCTGCAGGGCAAATCGCATTACACGTAATTCCTTTTGTAGCATAGTCCACTGCCACTGCTTTTGTCAGTCCACTGACTGCATGCTTACTTGCAACATAAGCTGCTGCGGAAGGGAATCCACGCATTCCCGCAACACTGGACACGTTCACGATGGCTCCACCTGATGGCTGCATCAGCTTTACTTCTTCTCTGCAGCAGAAGAAACAAGAATTCAAATTTGCATCAATTACCTGGAACCAGTCATCATCCTCCAGTTCTTCTACCGTCTTAGAAGCACCAACGATTCCCGCATTATTCACTGCAACATCAAGTTTTCCGTATTTTTCCTGGATTTCTGCAAAAAGTGCCTTTACTGCATCTTTGTTGCTGACGTCACATTTCATGAATTCTCCTTTTCCACCAGCTTCTTCCATTGCTGCTACAACAGCCGCTCCACGCTCTTCGTTGCGCCCCACCGCAATGACTGTTGCACCTTCTTTTGCTGCACGAATTGCAACCGCTCTTCCAATTCCGGAAGTTGCTCCGGTTACCAGCATAATTTTCTCATCAAAACGTCCCATAATAAAACCTCCAAAATTTATTCAATAGTGCTACTATATCACAATCCGGCAACACTTTCTATGAAATTTGTATAAAATTTTGTATTTTTGGGTTTTTTAGTTTGTCGTTTTGACGATTACCATAAATTCAGCAGATGCTGCATACTGAGCGTTACCACGGTAATGCCAAGCCAACATGCCATTCCCATTAAAATTGGCTTTCCGCCACCTTTAATCAATTTCACTACGTTCGTATGAAATCCAATTGCTCCCATTGCCATGATGATGAAAAATTTAGAAAGTTCTTTTAATGGCTGAAAAACTTCTGCCGGTACTCCTGCTGCTGTTGCTGCTGTCGTAATCAGACTTGCTCCAATAAAAAACAGGATAAAAAATGGAAACACTTTCTTCAGAGACACTTTTTCTCCGCTTTCTGTTTCAGCCTTCCGCGCCCTGCGTAATGCAAGTATCAATGTGATGGGAATAATCGCCAATGTTCTGGTCAATTTAACCGTCACTGCCTTATCCAGTGTCTGGCTTCCCAGATGATATATGCTGTCCCACGTAGATGCTGCTGCAGTTACAGAAGAAGTATCATTCACCGCAGTCCCTGCAAAAATTCCAAATGCTTCTCCAGATGTTGTTGAAAATCCAAGCGCTGTTCCCAGTGCAGGAAAGATTAACGCTGCCAGAATATTAAACAAAAAAATTACTGATATCGCCTGTGCGACTTCTTCATCATCCGCATCGATAACCGGAGCTGTTGCTGCGATTGCCGATCCCCCGCAAATAGAAGATCCCACCCCAACGAGTGTAGAGATTTTTTCTGGAATATTCATCGTGCGATGCAAAATATAAGAAATTACCAATGATGTTGTAATGGTACAAACAATAATCGGCAAAGACTGCTTTCCTGTCTCCATCACTACCTCTAAATTAAGTCCGAATCCAAGAAGTACAACGGCATACTGCAATATTTTCTTCGAAGTATATTTTACGCCGCTTTCCAATGAATCCCGTTTTTTAATCACCAATGCGAGTATCATTCCAATTAAAATTGCAAACACTGGTCCTCCGACAACTGGAAACAATTTTCCCAAAACAGCTGAAGCACTGCCAAAGCCAGACAAAAAAGTAATCCCTTCCCGTTTTTCTTTATAAAGTCCATATTTGCCTCCTATCGTGCTGCATGAATTGCTGCAATCGTTCCATCTGCTACTGCTGTAGATACTTGTCGTACCTGTTTTACACGAATGTCACCAACTGCATATACACCGGGTATTTCCGTCTGCATATTTTCATCTGTCGTAAGAAACCCATTGTCCAACCTGATCTCATTATATAATTCTGTATTCGGAACCGTACCTACATACACAAAAATTCCACATCCCGGATCTTCAATTGTCTCAATTGCTCCTGTTTTCTCATCCAAGATTTCCAATGACTCTACTTTTTCCACTCCGTACACAGCATGAAGTCTGGCGTGAAGCCGTAATTCAATGTTTGGGGTATGTGCTACTTTTTCCTGAAATTGTGCAATGCATCCCAACGTTTCTTCAAAATGGATGATTGTTACTTTTTCTGCAACCCCCGCCAGATACAGTGCTTCTTTTACCGCTCCATCTGCACCTCCGATCACATATACATGTTTTCCACGATACTTCATTGCATCTTTTGCTGCATTCATTCCGATTCCTCGTCCTGCCAGTTCTATTTCTCCCGGAATCCCCAGTTTTCTTGGTGATGTACCATTCGCTAAAATTACCTTCTTCGCACAATAACATTCTTTCTCTGTATAAATCCTTTTTTCCACCCCGGTCAATTCTACTTTTTTCACCTCGGTCTTCAGGATTTCTACCCCTGCATTTTCCGCCTGTTTCCTCAGGCGCTTTGCAAAGCTTTCCCCGGTTTCCCCCTCTACAATTGCCGCATAATGTGTGACAGCGGACACTCTTCGAATCAGTCCTCCGACCTGATTTTTTTCTAAAATTAGTGCTTTTTGTCCTCTGCTCACTGCATAAATTCCTGCACTGATTCCTGCCGGTCCTGCTCCTATGATTATAACATCATACATTTTCATATCCTCCTGTTTTTCGCCTTCCTCATTTTACTTTTCCCTGTTTTCATATATACTATAAATCGCTCCTATTATTTTGTAAAATTATAAGTATTGATTATATAATAAATATTTGTTATGGTTTAAGTATAAACACATCTGAAAAAGGAGAAACAATTATGTTGGATTTTCGCATGGAAACATTTCTGACTGTATGCAACGATATGAACTTTACACATGCTGCCGAGCACCTGAATCTGACACAGCCCGCAGTTTCCCAGCATATTAAACATCTGGAAAAGACCTACGGTACCGAACTTTTTATAAGAGATAAGAAAAAGCTCAGACTAACTCCTGCCGGAGAAATCTTACGTTCTGCTCTGGAGACTATGAGAAATGATGAAAATACGTTAAAAAAACGGATGCAGGAAAGTATAGAAGAAAAAAAAGTTCTGACCTTTGGCGTAACAATGACCATTGGCGAATATGCGATCGTACCTGCTCTTTCCCGTTTTATCAAAACACATCCGGATATGGATTTTCACATCCGATATGGCAACACGCAGACCCTTCTCACCTATCTTCACGAAGGAACGATCGATTTTGCAATTGTGGAAGGATATTTTAGCGGTGATCATTACGAGACACGTGTCTACAAAACAGAAGAATACATTGCTGTTTCCTCCGTCCATCACACATTTTCAAAACCAGTACACAATCTCCGAGACCTGACATCTGAACGTCTCCTGATTCGAGAACACGGCTCTGGTACCCGGGCAATCCTGACCAAAACACTGGCATTGAAAAATATGTCTGTCAAAGACTTCCGACATCTTGTGGAAATCGAAAACATCCACACGATCGTCACTCTGTTAAAAGAAGATTGTGGAATTTCTTTTCTCTATAAATCTGCAGTGGAACAAGAATTAAATGAAGGAATGTTAGTACAGATCCCACTATCTGATTTCATGATTATGCACGACTTCACCTTTCTGTGGAATAAAAACAGTATCTTTTCGCAGGAATATGATGCTGTTTTTAAAGAATTGAGAGGGGCTGTTGCAAAATAGATGAGTAAACATCTATGGAGCAATAGCTCCCTTTTTATGCCTAAAAGTAAAAAACGGACTCCGAAGAGTCCGCAATCCATGGTATAATTAAGTATGACAAAATACATAAAATACCATAAAAATTATACCGAATTTGGCGAGCCTTATCAACTGGTTTTGCCATTAAATTTGGAAGGTCTAGTTCCTGATGATGATTCTGTGGAAGATCAACGGTTTTTCAACATTTCTGACACGTTTGCTTTTTCAACACATTCCACTACGTGGGATGCCTCCAGCGTCTCACTCAACACCCAGGAAATGATTTTTCTTGAATACAGATCCATCACACTGGTATAACCTTCTGAAATTGTACATCCCTTAACATTTAAGTAACTGGAAATACTTAATTTCACCAGATTCTCAAATGTTGGTGCTGTAAATACATTATAAATACAAGGCTTCACATTACTCCGCATTACACTTTAAAGCTACATATGTTCAATATAAAATTCATCCTGACAACTTCGCCCCTCATTTTTTAATAGTAATTTATGCTCATCATATGAACGCATTCCATTCACACGAAGTATTTCCCCTATATTCTGTCTGCTACTTGGAATGATTCTACTCTGTACCCAACGCATACTCCAATCTGAATTCATGGTTCGGATACCTTTTTTCAAAAGTAACGATATCATAAACGGAGCTTCCTTTGGCGTAACATTTTCCGGAATCTCAATTGTGTATTTCTTTGCTTTCTCATCATAATTTAATATTCCGACAATTTTATTTCTATTATTTCTCCTGATTGCGTACCTGTTCAAAAAAACACCACCTTTTCCAAATCATCTCCCATATTTTATTCCTATGACCCTCCGATAAAACATGCTTTATACCACTAAAAATATAATCCTGATCTTCTTTTTTTAATTTCCAAATCTGTAAATCGTATCCTTTTGGTATCAATGACAGATTATACTCTAAAGATTTTGATCCAATATAATTATTAACCGGAAAATCTCTCATCACGTCCGTTTCTTCCAGAAGTTTTTCATTACCATATGTTGAAAACAATAACGATACTCCCTGATCAAACAAAGGAGCTATTCTCACACTATCGTCTTCATCATTTCTTAACACTTCCAGATTGCTTCCATGACGGTCTCTATTGGCAATCAAATAATCAATGCAAAACATCTGGTACATATATAATTCCCAATTGTTTCTTATTGCAAATTCTAACGGAGATTCATTTCCTTCTTTTTGCAAATCATAATACAAATCATATGCCAACTTTTCTTCATTATCCTTACGAAAGTTTTCCGAAACAGAAAGCCATGTTTCCTGTTCTTTTCCATCTATGATAATCTGCGCATGTATCAATTTATATTTCACATGGGGAATTCTCAAAATATCCATTACTCGACTTACAATCAATTCATTTACACATTCATGCCCAAATACACCGCGATAACTATCATAATTCGATAGTTTATAATATAATCTTTTTCCATTCACTTCTTCATATGCTTTCAGAAAACATCCCGGGGTTCCCGGTGACATTCATCAATGCTGACACAAATTCACATCAAAAACTCCCCAAGACCGAAGTCCTGAGGAGTCGAAAAATCTTTTTTGAAATTGTACGTTCCGAAACGTATAATTAACGTTTTGAGAACTGTGGTGCTCTACGAGCAGCTTTGAGACCGTACTTCTTACGTTCTTTCATACGTGGGTCACGTGTCAGGTATCCAGCGCTCTTTAATACTGGTCTGTACTCAGCATCAGCTTCAAGAAGTGCTCTGGAGATTCCGTGACGGATTGCTCCAGCCTGTCCTGTGTATCCACCACCATGTACGTTTACGATTACATCAAATTTGTCTGTTGTTCCTGTAGCAACGAGTGGCTGACGAACAACAACTTTTAATGTTTCCAGTCCAAGATACTCATCGATATCTCTTTTATTGATTGTAATCTTTCCTGTTCCCGGTACAAGATATACTCTTGCAACAGATTTTTTTCTTCTTCCTGTTCCGTAATATTTTGCGTTAGCCAATGTAATGTCCTCCTTTCAACCTTTCCTTAAAATGTCAATACTTCTGGTTTCTGAGCCTGATTGTTGTGCTCTGGTCCAGCGTATACATGAAGTTTCTTGATCATTGCTCTTCCCAAAGGTCCTTTTGGAAGCATTCCTTTTACAGCAAGCTCAACAACTTTTTCCGGTTTCTTTGCAAGCATCTCAGCCAGTGTTGTCTCTCTCATTCCACCTACATAATCAGAGTGATTGTAGTAGATTTTCTGCTGTAATTTCTTTCCTGTTACTTTCACTTTGTCAGCGTTTACAACGATTACATAATCTCCTGTATCAACATGTGGTGTGTACTCCGGTTTATTTTTTCCTCTTAACACTTTAGCGATCTCTGAAGACAGACGTCCTAATGTACATCCTTCAGCGTCAACCACATACCATTTTCTTTCGATCTTGTCTGGGTTAGCCATATAAGTTTTCATGGGTGTTCCTCCTACTTACTAATTATCATAGATTATTTACTTTAACTCTTCTATATGAAATCAGCATACTCCGGGGCTTTGGTGTAAGCTGTTTCTCCTTATGTCATACTGCTTTATTATATTCTTTTTGTCCTTGATTGTCAATGTTTTTTTCTCCAAAAACAACAGTAAAAATCCCTCTGCAACTGTACACAGTAACATACTCCGGACATAAAAATAAGACAGCCTTTATGACTGTCTTACAAGCTACGGATAGAGGACTCGAACCTCTACTAACAGAGTCAGAGTCTGCTGTGCTGCCATTACACCAATCCGCATCATTTCTCTTTCTGTCAGACTCAACATTTACATTATATCGCAATTTTTCAAAAAGTCAAGCACTTTTTTTATTTTTTAAGCAAAGTTCGTTACCGTTCATCTCAGGTATTGATAGTAACCGGAGATAAACCGTAACGAACGTTTTGTCTCTTTTTCTATTATGCCTTCCACACTCCGTCAAAGACAACCGCTGCCGGTCCTGTCATATAGATTTTATTCTGTTCACGATACCATTCGATCAGCAGATCTCCTCCGAGCAGCTTAACCGTCACTTTGTTTTCTGTATATCCTCCGAGAATACATGCCACTGCCACTGCACAGGCTCCGGTTCCACAGGCAAGTGTCTCCCCGGATCCCCGCTCCCAGACACGCATACTTGCCGTGTGTCTGTCTAAGACTTTCACGAATTCTGTATTCACTCTGTTCGGAAATCGTTCATGATGCTCGAATTTCGGTCCGATCTTCTCAATCTCCAGATGTTCGATATCATCCATAAATATGACTGCATGAGGATTTCCCATAGAAACACAAGTCATCTGGTATTCTGTTTCGTCCACAAGGATCGGAACAGCAACCGCTTCCGCCTCATCTGCGATGACCGGAATCTGCGCCGGTGTCAGGATCGGACTTCCCATGTCCACTCTTACCAGAACCACTTTTCCATCCTCTACAGTCAGATCCAGATATTTAATCCCGCCCAGTGTCTCCACAGAAATATGTGTCTTATCGGTAAGACCATAATCATAAACATATTTTGCCACACAACGAATTCCGTTTCCACACATCTCTCCCCTGGAACCGTCTGCATTATACATCTCCATCTCAAAATCTGCTTTCTCGGACGGATTGATCAGAATCAGTCCATCCGAACCGACTCCAAAATTCCGGTTGCTCACTTTTACAGCCATTTCAGAAGGATTTTCAATCCGTTCTTCAAAACCATTCACATAGACATAATCATTGCCCAATCCCTGCATTTTTGTAAATTTCATCCTGCTCTCTCCTTTCTTTTTCGAAAAAGGGTATCTCCCATCCACTGGAAAATACCCTTATGTTATCGATGTATACATACTTTAAACAAGAAATTTCTTGATCAATTCTTTCAATTCTTCTGCATCCCCATTAAACACCTGCAGTTCCATCTCTTCCTCTATATTCATACTGCAGATTCCCAGAAGAGACTTCGCATCAATCGTAATTCTCCCCTGTTTCAGATCAACATCTCCATCAAACTGATTCACTGCTTTTGCAAATTCCTGTATTTCATCGATGTTTCTAAACTTCACACACAATTCTTCTGCTACTGCTTCCGGCATTGTATATTCCTCCCATATCTTCATGTACTGCGCTTCATTGTACACTATTTATCGGGAAAAAGAAAGCAGTTTTTTATTTTTGCAGAAATTCCAGAACCTCTTCCTTCTCCGGCATGGAACGAATCGCTCCTTTTCTGGTTGTAATCAGCGCTGCTGCTGTATTTGCAAATGTGAGCATTTCTCCCAGCTGTTCTTCCGTCAGATTTTCAAAATCATGCTCCAGAATATAATTTAAAGAGCTTCCGCAGAATGTATCTCCGGCTCCTGTCGTTTCGATTGCCTTCACTGATTTTCCGGCTCTTTCTACACGCATTCCCTTGTAGTACGCACGGCTTCCGTCTTTCCCCATTGTCAGAAGAATCAACGGAATCTGATATTTCTCCTGAAGATACCGGATTCCCTCATCGTAATCTTCTTTTCCTGATACAAACTGAATCTCATTATCAGAAATTTTCAGAATATCACAGTACTGGAATCCGTACTCCATCTGTTCTTTCGCCAGATCCAGAGAACTCCACAGCGGCGGGCGCAGATTCGGATCAAAGGATACTAAAAGTCCATTGTCCTTCGCTGCCTTAAGCGCTTTTTTTGTTGCCTTTCTGACTTCTTCATGTGTCATGGACAGAGTTCCGAAATGGAACAGTCTTGCCTGACGGATAAAGTCTTCCTCAACTTCCTCCTCACGAAGCATCATATCTGCCCCCGGATTTCTATAGAAAGAAAATTCTCGGTCTCCATCCGGGAAAGTATGTACAAATGCAAGCGTCGTGTTCACTTCATCATCAGTCAGAAGATTAGATGCATCAATCCCTGCACTGCTGATCGTATCCCGCAGCAGTCTTCCAAACTGATCATCTCCTACTTTTCCCAGAAATGCAGTCTTTTTACCAAGCTTGTTCAGCATTGCCAGCACATTACACGGCGCTCCTCCCGGGCAGGCTTCGAACAGGTTATTTCCCTGTTCGCTCTGTCCGTTCATTGTAAAATCAATCAAAAGTTCTCCCATTGCGATTACGTCAAATCTTTTTTCCATCTTGTCTCTCCCTCACTCTTTTTAGTTAAAGTAAACCAGCTCTTCGATTGGTTCGGCTTCTTCAATATGCTCTGCCTCCAGAATCGGTCCGGTACCTTTATACACTGATACATGTCCATACTGTACTTTTGCGCGCACCTTCACCCATTCTCCTGCCTGCAGCTTCGGTGCGTAGGCGCTCTTGCAGATATATCCTAAAAATGTAGTGTCATCCGCACAACAGGTCATCGCCATCCGTCCCGGAAGAAATACCTTGGACGGAAATCCTTTCGGCTTTAATACTTTTGCGGTAAATTCAATCACTTTTCCCTTGTATCTGTCCGGATTTTCCATAACATCCACATACCAGATTCCATAATCCTCTCTTGGAATCTCAATCACAGGCGCGTTCAGATCATACGGCACATCATCCCCGAAAATATTCTCGATCTCACCGTTTTCATCCTCAAAGATCACTTCTGCCTGTGGGCTGACTACTTTCACACTTCTGCGGTATCCTGCCAGAGGTTCAATATCTGTACAACGATTAAACAGCACCAGTTCCGCCCCGCGTACCATTTCCACAAACAACGGCTTCAGGTTGTTCAGATACATCTGGAATGTACTGGCATCCACTGTTGTCAGCTTCTGTTCGATTTCCCATCCTTGCGGAAGACTTAACGCTTCAAAGTCACTGACTTTCCACATTCCGTTGTATTCGATCACCACACGCTCCGGCGAATATTTTTCATGCAGTTCATTTAAGAATGCTTCTGTCAACTCTTCCTGTTCTTCTATTTTGATGATCTTCACACCATGCTTTGCCATTTCCAGCGGATCAAACTCTTCCTCACCTTCCTCGCAGAGAATCAGAAGCGTTGTTCCATCAATCTGAAAATAATCCTGTGTCAGTGTGAACTTTAAAAACTGGGATTTTCCACTGTCTAAAAATCCAGTCATCAGATAAACCATTACATCCGGTTCATTCATTGTTCTCTCTCCTGTCTGTAGTTTCTATTTTTTCAGTCCAAATAATTCTTCCAGCTTGTCTTCTTCCAGCCTGGAACCGATCACACAGATTCTTCCCGTATATTCCGTTGCCCCGCTTCTGACTTCATGCTCCTGCGGAACCATATCAAAATAAATCCACTCTCCGTCTGCACCTGCGACCATTCCCTTTGCACGAAGAACAGTTCCGTATGTGTCATCCTCTTCCAGCGTCTTTAAGATTCTGCTGATTTCTTCCCTGCTGTAGGTTTTGATCGTCTCTCGTCCCCAGCTTGTAAACACTTCATCTGCATGATGATGGTGATGATGTTCATGGTCATGATTGTGTCCGCAGCCACAACCGCACTCCCCATCATGATGATGTTCATGCTCGTGATGGTGCTCATGGTGATGGCCATGTCCGCAGCCACACTCCTCTCCATGATGATGGTGATGCTCATGATGATCGTGTTCTTCATGGCAATGGTGATGGTGTGCGTGTTCATGCACATGTCCGCATTCCGGGCAGATTTCCTCTTCCAGGAGCAACTCTTCTTCCAGAGATTTGCTGTGCTCCATTGTCTCCAGAAGCTTCTCTCCTGACAACTGCTCGATTGGAGTTGTGATGATCGGAGCCTTTTCATTTAACTTGCGAAGCAGCGCAACACTTTCTTCCACTTTCTCTGGTTTTGCCTTATCTGTACGACTTAAGATGATCGCACCTGCATATTCGATCTGATTGCTGAAAAATTCTCCGAAATTCTTCTTATATATCTGCATTTTGTCACGTCTACAACTGTTGTAAACTGTTCAGCTCCGCTTCGATCTC
>ENA-OQBT01000355-OQBT01000355.1-human-gut-metagenome-genome-assembly--contig:-NODE-355-length-29670-cov-5.944691_pt1 | contig 29670 bp, 26 predicted proteins | sample MGYA00242749_ERZ504557 | MGnify/ENA primary metagenome ERZ504557 (study PRJEB26092, sample SAMD00036243) | human gut metagenome | host: Homo sapiens | study: EMG produced TPA metagenomics assembly of... | reverse complement strand
TAAAAGATCAAGATCATCGTAATGATATTCTCTATCTCCGATTCCGGCAGAAATACACCTTCATTTTTGTCTGCAAATGTTAAACTTCCCATTCTGCAAAAACGCTGTCAGAAGAGCGATTAAGAATGCCACAATTGCCGGCATCGCATAAAAATCGCCAAATACAATCCCCATCCCCAAAAACAGGACCAGAAATACTCCGATCGAAGAAGCGCCACCGCCCTTCCTTTTTCTTCCGCTCTCAACTTTTTCTCTTCCACTGATGTTCCTCTCTTTCTCATTTCACTTCTTTCTTCTTTAATAAAATCCATGAGGGCGTTCCAAAAGATTCTCCGACTTTTTGAAAAACGCCCTCATTTTATATCATGCTCTTTCTTTCAATATCCGGTCTTAATTTCCGTTCTATTTCTTTCTGCTGTTTGTATAGCTTACAAGACCTCCGGCTGCGATCAGCTTCTGCATAAATTCAGGAAACGCCTGTCCCTGATACTGAGTTCCTTTGGTACGGTCGTAGATCATTCCGCTGTCAAAATCTACTTCAACCTCATCTCCGGCTTCGATTTCCTGTGCCGCCTGCGGACATTCAATGATCGGAAGCCCGATATTGATGGCATTGCGGTAGAAAATCCTTGCAAAGGTCTCTGCGATCACACAGCTTACTCCTGCTGTTTTCAGACAAAGAGGCGCATGCTCTCTGGAAGAACCACAGCCGAAATTCTTCTTTGCCACGATCAGATCTCCCGCCTGCACTTTTTTTGCAAACTCCGGATCAATATCTGCCATGGCATGTGATGCCAGCTCTTTTGCATCAAATGAATTCAGATATCTTGCCGGAATAATCACATCCGTATCTACATTGTCTCCATATTTAAAAACGTGTCCCTGTGCTCTCATGCCTCTTCACCTGCCCTCTCCGGATTTGCAATATATCCTGCAATCGCACTCGCCGCTGCCACTTCCGGAGATGCAAGATAAATGAGAGAATCTACATGTCCCATTCTTCCTACAAAATTCCGGTTTGTCGTAGATACACAGCGTTCTCCTGCTGCCATAACACCCATATGACCGCCCATACACGGTCCACAGCTCGGTGTATTGACCGCACAGCCTGCATCCACAAAAATATCAAGCAGCCCTTCTTTGATACACTGTTTGTAAATCTTCTGAGTTGCCGGAATGACCATCACACGCACATCCGGATGTACCGTATGCCCTTTTAAGATTGCCGCTGCCTTTCGCATATCTTCCATTCTTCCATTGGTGCAGGAACCGATCACCACCTGATCGATCTTGATCGGTTCCATCGCCTCGATCTCATCGATGGTCTTTGCATTGCCCGGAAGATGCGGAAATGCAACTGTCGGACGCACTTCGGAAAGATCAATGGTTACAACCTGTTCATAATCTGCATCCTCATCTGCCTCGAAAATCTGATATTCTTTTTTCGAATGCTCTTCTAAATATGCTTTTGTCTGTTCATCCACCGGGAAGATTCCGTTCTTCGCACCTGCTTCAATCGCCATGTTCGCCATGGTAAAACGGTCATCCATAGACAAATGTGCAATTCCGTCTCCGGTAAACTCCATGGATTTGTAAAGTGCCCCATCTACACCGATCTTGCCGATGATGTGGATGATGATATCTTTTCCGCTGACATATTTTCCAGGTTTTCCAGTCAGTACAAACTGAATCGCCGCCGGAACTTTAAACCAGATCTCACCGGTTGCCATACCGGTTGCGATATCGGTCGTTCCCATACCGGTTGAAAACGCACCCAGCGCTCCATAGGTACAGGTGTGGGAGTCTGCACCAATGATGCATTCTCCTGCTGTCACCACGCCTGCCTCCGGAAGGATAGCATGCTCTACTCCGGACTTGCCCTGTTCAAAATACCATTTCAATCCCTGTTCTTTTGCAAATTCACGGATCGCTTTTGAATTCTCTGCGGATTTGATGTCTTTGTTCGGGGTGAATGATCCGGTACAAATACAACCTTCTCTTTATCAAACACCTGATCTGCCATCTGCTTCAGAATCGGCAGCGCCATCGGTCCTGTGATGTCATTTGCCATCACAATATCCAGCTTTGCCTCGATCAGCTGTCCTGCAGTTACAGATTCCAGCCCTGCATGTGCTGCCAGTATCTTCTGTGTCATTGTCATTCCCATAGGAGAATCCCCCTTTCTCAATCTTTATTTTGCCTGAATAAACCCTTTTGCTGTCAGAGCTTCTGCGCAGAGAACTGCTCCACCTGCTGCTCCTCTGACTGTGTTGTGGGAAAGTCCTACAAATTTGAAGTCAAACATCGAATCTTCTCTCAGTCGTCCGATTGACACTCCCATTCCGTTCTCATAATCTACATCCAGTTTCACCTGTGGACGGTTGTCCTCTTCCAGATACTGAATAAACTGCTTTGGTGCACTTGGAAGGTTTTCTTCCTGTGGGAAACCTTTGAATGACACAAGCTTTTCGATCAGCTGCTCTTTTGTCGGTTTCTTCTCAAAATTGATAAATACAGCTGCTGTATGACCGTTTAATACCGGTACACGCAGACACTGGCAAGTGATTTTCGGAAGCTGAGCCTTTACGATCTCGCCGTTTTCTACTTTTCCGAGAACACGCAGCGGCTCCTGCTCACTCTTTTCTTCCTCTCCGCCAATATATGGAATGATATTTTCCACCATCTCCGGCCAGTCTTTAAATGTCTTTCCCGCTCCGGAAATGGCCTGGTAAGTCGTTGCCACTACTTCTTTTGGTCCGAACTCTTTCCATGCAGCCAGACACGGCGCGTAGCTCTGGATCGAACAGTTTGGTTTTACTGCGATAAATCCGCGTGTTGTTCCAAGGCGTTTTTTCTGATCCTTAATCACATCAAAATGTTCTGAATTGATCTCCGGCACTACCATCGGCACGTCCGGTGTCCAACGATGCGCACTGTTGTTTGACACGACCGGTGTCTCTGTCTTTGCGTATTCTTCTTCGATCGCTTTGATCTCTTCTTTTGTCATATCCACTGCGCTGAATACAAAATCTACCGTAGACGCAACATGTTCCACGTCGTTTACATTCATAACAACCAGTTTTTTCACTGCTTCCGGCATTGGAGTTGTCATTTTCCATCTGTCTCCGACTGCCTCTTCATAAGTCTTTCCTGCAGAACGCGGACTTGCTGCCACTGTCACAACCTCAAACCACGGGTGATTCTCAAGCAAAGAGATAAATCTCTGTCCGACCATTCCTGTTGCTCCTAAAATTCCAACTTTTAATTTCTTTTCCATCTTCTTTCTGTCCTTTCCTCTCATTTTTATTTGAAAACAGCAAACCTGCTATTCTTCTTTCAAATATGCTTCTTCCAGTGCGATTGCCTGCTCCATGGCACTTTTCCCCGGTGCTCCGATGGTATTTCGCATTTCCACACAAGTCTTCATGCTGATGGCCTCATAGATATCTTCTTCAAATACCGGAGAGATTGCCTTATACTCCTCCAGACTCATATCATCAAGGGCGATATTTTTATCAATACAATATAAAACCAGCTGTCCTACAATCCCGTGAGCATCCCGAAACGGCACGCCGTGATTGACCAGATAATCCGCCGCATCTGTCGCATTTGTAAAACCATTCTTTGCACTGTCTTCCATCCGCTGCTTTCTGAACCTCATGGTGCGAAGCATCCCCGTAAATAATGCCAGACAGCCTTTTGTCGTATCAATGGCATCAAACACCAGCTCTTTGTCTTCCTGCATATCTTTATTATATGCAAGCGGGATTCCCTTCATTGTCGTCAGAAGGGACATCAATGCCCCGTAAACTCTTCCTGTCTTTCCGCGCACAAGCTCTGCGATATCCGGATTCTTCTTCTGCGGCATAATGCTGCTTCCGGTACTGTACGCATCATCAATCTCCACAAACTGATACTCATTGGAATTCCAGATGATCACTTCCTCACAGAAACGGCTTAAGTGCATCATCACGGTAGACATTGCTGACAGCATCTCGATCAGATAATCTCTGTCAGATACGGAATCCATACTGTTTAAGGTCGGTCCGTCAAATCCAAGCAGCTCTGCCGTATATTCCCGATCCAGCGGATAAGTTGTCCCCGCAAGAGCCCCTGCTCCAAGCGGGCAGTAGTTCATGCGTTTTCTGATATCTTTCATTCTAAGACGGTCTCTTTTGAACATTTCAAAATATGCGCCAAGATGATGCGCAAGTGTCACCGGTTGTGCTTTCTGAAGATGTGTAAATCCCGGCATATACGTCTCGATATGCTCTTTCATCAGTTTTAAAAGCACTTCCAGCAATTCTTTTAAAAGTGTATCCAGTGCTTCGATCTCGTCTCTTGTGTACAGCCGCATATCCAGCGCCACCTGATCATTTCTGCTTCTTCCGGTGTGCAGTTTCTTCCCTGCATCTCCAATCCGGTCGATCAGATTCGCCTCTACAAAGCTGTGGATATCTTCATACTCATCCGTGATCTCAAGTGTCCCGTTCTCCACATCTGCCTGAATCCCTTTCAGACCTTCAATGATGCTCTCTTTCTCCTCTTTTGTCAAAATTCCCTGCTTTTGAAGCATTGTCACATGTGCGATGCTTCCCCGGATATCCTGCGCATAAAATTTTTGATCAAAAGAGATCGATGCATTAAAATTATATACCAGCTTGTCTGTTTCTTTTGTGAAACGACCGCCCCATAACTGTGCCATTCCCCTGTCTCCTTTTCTCCGATAGTATCTTTTCAGATTGCAATTAGTTTAACACATTAACGTGTTATATGTCCATAGAAAACTGTGACAGTTTCCGCTCTATTGTGTACTGCTTCTTTGTGAAAACTCACAACCGCAGTAATCCTGCCGATACAATCCATATTCTTTGGATAACTCAATGGATCGTTTGTATCCGTTTTTCTTTTTAAAGTCAGACTGCAGGTATTTCACTCCAAACTCTTTCTGTGCTGCCAGTCCGATCTCATTTAACTTGGCTGCATTTTTCATAGGACTGATAGAAAGTGTGGTCGTAAAATAATCATAACCGGCTTTTTTTGCCATCTGTGCCGTCTCCCGAAGCCTGAGCGCATAACATTTAAAGCATCTGGCGCCCCCCTCTTTGACATCTTCCAGCCCCTCTGCCATCCGGTAGAAGCGATCCTTCTCATAATTTCCCGCCAGAAAACTGACCGGATGCTTCAGATTCATACGGGATATCAGCTCCTGCTGCTCCAGAATTCGTTTTGTATATTCACTTTCCGGATAAATGTTCGGATTATAATAAAATACCGTGATTTCAAAATACTCTGACAAGTACTCCAATACATAACTGCTGCACGGCGCACAGCAGCTGTGCAGCAAAAGTTTTGGCACACGTCCCTCTTTCTGGAGACTTACGATCGTTTTATCCAGTTCTTTCTGATAATTTATCACATTCATCGTTTGTTTCCTCCGGATTTTCATTCTTTCCTTTTTTACAATCTATTATAGTATACGTCTTTCCGGGATATCTGTAAAGAAATGTCGGATTTTCCAAAAGAAACGCACAGATTTTCTTGTTTTCCATAAACTGATTATATACTTGTCGAATGGAGTGTCTGTATGGAACCAATTTTAACACTGGATCACTTAAGCTATGCCTATCATACTCTGGAAGGCGAAACAAAAGCACTGTCAGATATTTCCCTTTCCGTGAAACCGGGAGAATTTGTGGCAATTGTCGGTCCATCCGGATGCGGCAAGTCCACACTGCTTTCTCTAATCGCCGGTCTTTTGAAACCGGAAGAGGGGGAGATTCTGCTCAATGGAAAATCATTAAAAGAAAGCGCGACCAATATCGGTTATATGCTGCAGCACGACCACCTCTTTGAATGGAGAACAATTTATCACAACATCCTCCTTGGACTGGAAATCCAGCATACACTGACTGCTGCAGCCAAAACCCATGCACGGGAGCTGTTAAAAACCTATGGACTGGAAAAATTTGCCGACTCACGCCCTTCTGAACTCTCCGGAGGAATGCGCCAGAGAGCTGCTCTGATCCGCACCCTGATCCTGGAACCGGATCTGCTGCTTCTGGATGAACCTTTTTCCGCACTGGATTACCAGACACGGCTTTCCGTAGGAGATGATATCGGACAGATCATACGGGATTCCGGCCGCACTGCTGTGTTAGTGACACATGACCTTTCCGAAGCGATCAGCCTTGCAGATACCATCTTCATCCTCAGCAAACGTCCGGCCTCCATTGCACGTATCGTTCCCGTCACCTTCTCCCTGGCCTCTGACACCCCTCTTAAACGCCGCAACGCTCCGGAGTTTAAGACATACTTCAATATTTTATGGAAGGAGCTGAATCAAAATGTCTGAACTTTCAAACAGGCAGAAACGTTATCTACTCCTCCAAAAACGCCATCACCTGATCGTCAATTTATCAAGACTCCTGATCCTGATCCTTTTTCTGGGACTCTGGGAGATCACTTCCCGCCTGGGAATGATCGACTCTTTCGTTTTCAGCAGTCCTGCCAAGATTGTCCGCTGCTTTTGGAGCATGGTCCTTGACCGAAGTATTTTTCTCCATCTTGGAATCACACTTTACGAAACGATTTTAAGCTTCCTGTTCGTTACCGGAATCAGTATTCTGATCGCAGTTATTTTGTGGTACAGCAAAAAATTATCCGAAATACTGGATCCTTATCTGGTCGTGTTGAACAGTCTTCCGAAATCCGCCCTGGCACCGCTTCTTATCGTCTGGCTCGGAGCAAACCAGACAACCATTATTATTGCCGGAATGTCCGTTGCGATCTTTGGAAGCATTTTAAATCTGTACACCAGTTTCACAACAATCGATGAAGAAAAGATCAAGCTCATTTACACACTCCACGGAACGAGACACCACGCACTGACCAAAGTGGTCCTGCCAAGCTCCATTCCCGCGATCATCAGCAATATGAAGGTCAATATCGGCCTGTGTCTTGTGGGTGTGATCATCGGAGAATTTTTAGCGGCCAGAAACGGACTCGGATACCTGATCATTTACTCCAGTCAGGTTTTTAAAATGGATTGGCTGCTCATGTCGATCGTGCTTTTGTGTATTATGGCGATGGGATTATATGCTTGATCAATCTGGTAGAAAAACTCTGTAAAAAACGGTTTTAAAAAATCAGGGAAAGCGGATCCTGTTTTTACAAGTTCCACTTTCCCTGATACTTTTTATGACAAATACTTCTTTTCCATTTTTCATTCTCCTATGTGCTTTAAAACATGGTGATATATCCCTGTACAAAGATAAACAGCACGATCAGCGGCAAAATATATGACACATACACCCTTGCCCATTTCGGGAACCGGATTCCCTGTCCGCTGTTCGCTTCCTTCGTAAATTTCTTCCATCCCCATCCATAACAGCTGGTACAAAACAGAAGATATACCAGACTTCCGATCGGAAGCAGATTGTTGCTTACCAGGAAATCTTCAAAATCCAAAATATTTTTTCCTGCGCCCAAAGGAGAAATCCCACTCCATACATTAAATCCGAGAATACATGGAACAGATAAAACCAGGATTGCGATCAGATTGCAGATTACAGATTTTCTCCTGCTGCATCCGGTCAGTTCCATGGCAAATGTAATGATATTTTCAAATACGGCAATGATCGTAGATGCTGCTGCAAAGAACATACACAGGAAGAACAGAGTTCCCCAGATTCTTCCGCCGCTCATCGCATTAAAAATATTCGGCAGTGTGATAAAGATCAGACTTGGTCCCTGTCCCGGGTTCACTCCGAACGCAAAGCATGCCGGAAAAATGATCATCCCCGCGATCAGCGCCACGCAGGTATCCAGAATCGTAACACAGATTGCCTCCCCTGTCAGCGCCCGTTTCTTATCAATATAGCTTCCAAAGATCGCAATCGCTCCAATCCCAAGACTCAGCGTAAAGAAGGACTGTCCCATGGCTGCATAGACGACTTCAAATACACCTGCTTCTTTCACCTTGCCGAAGTCCGGCAGTAAATAGAACCGAATTCCCTCTCCTGCATTCGGAAGTGTGGCAGAACGTACTGCTAAAATAATCATCAGAGCAAGCAGCAGGATCATCATCACCTTTGTGATCTTCTCCACTCCTTTCTGAAGCCCCATGCTGCAGATTGCAAAACACAGGATTACAACGATTGCCATACACACAAACATCAATCCCGGTCTCGCTGTCAGATTTGCAAACTCCGCTTCAATCCCTTTTGCGTCAAGTCCCTCAAACTGCCCTGCCGCCATTTTCACGAAATACAAAATCATCCATCCGCCAATCGTGGTATAAAACATCATCAGCAGATAATTTCCTGCCATCCCGAAATATTTATACCAGTGCCACCTGGTCCCCTTTGGTTCCAGCTTATCAAAGGAAAGCGCAATACTTGCCTGACTCGCACGCCCTACCGAGAACTCCATGACCATGATCGGAAGTCCCAGTGTTAACAGGAAAAACAGGTAGATCAGCACAAATGCCGCACCCCCGTATTGTCCGGTAATATATGGAAATCTCCATACATTTCCAAGCCCGATGGCACATCCTGCTGAAATCAGGATAAATCCAAGCCTTGAGCCAAATTTTTCTCTCTTCATCTCTCTCATCCTCTCTCACTTATTCAACGTTTATCTTACGTGATATCACATTTACTTGTCAAGAAAATCCGATGCTGTCTGACAGAACGCATCCTTCGCATTTGCGATCATATTAAATGTCATCTGTGCCATTTCTTCCGGTGATTTTTCTTCCCCTTCATTGAGCCACACTTTCACAAGCCCAAGACATCCGCTCAGACAAAACGCGTAAAAGTATTTGAGATCCTCTTTCTTACCCGGAAACATCTTCTCCAGCGTCCCCCTGCTGTTCTCTTTGATGATCCGCTCAATGCGGTGGATAAATCCCATATCTCCGTTGGGACCGATCAGCGCTTTACTGATCTCCCGCTCTTCATCTAATACACGAAACATATCTTCTATAAAATAAAACGCATTTTCATTGCCGGATACGATCGGATGCTCTTCGATCGCTCTTTTGATCTGCGCTTCCATATTCTCTTCGATTTCTCTCAAAAGGTCCTGAATGTCTTTAAAATGAAGGTAAAATGTGGAACGATTGATATCCACTTCTTCTACCAGCTCTTTGACTGTGATCTGATTCACGCTTTTTTCCTTCATCAGCGCTGCAAGTCCTTTTTTTAACTGCCTTCTCGTTTTAATGACTCTTCTGTCTACTTTTTTCTCCATTTGTTAACCCTCATTTCCATAATATACTCATCTTTGTTGTAATTTCTTATAATAAATCCATCCTGCAATATCTGCCAGAATCCATCCGATCGAACTGCACTCCAGATTCCTGACACCCCGATCTGAGGAACCGCTGACAATACATATGCCAGTACTACCCGTGTCCCCAAAGAAATCACCGTCAGCACAACCGACATTCCCGGTTTTCTGACTGCCCGGTAATATCCATAAAACAAAAACAGGAATCCGATTCCAAAATAAAACACACCTTCAATCCGCAAGTATTGAATTCCAACTGCCAGAATTTCTGTTTCGTATGGCTGGACAAAAATCAAAAGCAGCTGCTTTGCAAACACAAAAACTGACGCTGAGATCACCAGACAAAATCCCAGTACGAGCAGCACCGACTTTCTTGCCCCCTCCCGGATCCGCTCCTGTTTTCCGGCCCCGTAATTCTGTGCCACAAAAGTGGAAAACGCATTTCCGAAATCCTGCACCGGCATATATGCAAATGAATCAATCTTCACAGCCGCTGCAAATGCCGCCATTACAACCGGTCCGAAGCTGTTTACCAGCCCCTGCACCATCAAAATCCCCAGATTCATAACAGACTGTTGAACACAGGTCAAAAACGAAAACTGAAAAATCTCGCCAAACGTATCTTTTGTAATTCTGAAATCTCTCCTTCTCAGACGAAACTGCGGACATCGCCCCCAGGTGTAGACTGCGATTCCGATTCCGGAAATCCACTGAGAGATTACAGTCGCAACCGCAGCTCCGGCAATTCCTGCATCCAGTCCGATCACAAACCACAGATCCAGAACAATATTCAAACCGGCACAGACTGCCAGAAAGATCAACGGAATCAAAGATTCTCCTGCTGCTCTCAAAAGAGAGGCAAAATAATTATATAAAAATGTTGCAAGAATTCCGGTAAATACTACTTCCAGGTATGTTCGCATCCCGTCATATACCTGCTTCGGCACCTGTAAAAACTCCAGAATCCATTCCGTGTTCCGGCAAACCAGTACATTCAGCAATATTGCCACTGCAGCAATCATCAGAAATGAAGTTCCGATATTCTCTTTTAATTTTTCTTCATTCTTTTCTCCATACCGGATGGAAAATAATGCACCGCTTCCCATGCACAGCCCCAGCAGAATCGAAGTCAAAAACGTCATCAGTGTATATGATGATCCCACTGCCGCCAGAGCATCTGCTCCAAGAAACCTTCCTACGATCACAGTGTCTGCAATATTATACGTCTGCTGCAGAAGATTTCCGGCAATCAGAGGGAGAGAAAATAACATCATTTTTTTCGTCACAGGTCCATTCGTTAAATCTATGCTCATATCTCTGCCCCCTTTTCCTGTTGCTTCGCATCCCCGACGTTTTCATTCTGAAATTTATTTTAAATCAAATACTGCGCATTGACAAGGTTTTCAGGGAACAGAACCCAAAAACAGTAATTTTTTTACAAAAAAGAGTTGAATTTCTATTACAAAAGCGCTATAATAATTGAGGTTCGTTTAATCAGGACGAACACTTGCTGGAATAGCTCAGTCGGTAGAGCACTTCACTCGTAATGAAGGGGTCGTCGGTTCAAATCCGATTTCCAGCTTGTTTAAAGAGGATTGAAGGTTTTGACTTTCAATCTTTTTTGTTTTCTCCTCATGTTTTTTAAGTTTTTTCATAAACGAAAAAACGTACAGATTGCAGATTTTCTTCCACTCCTGCCATCTGTACGTTTTTATTTCCTGTCAAATGATTGTTTTTCTACTCTGCAAAATCATCCAGAACCAGTTTTGCCGCACCACAGATTCCTGCATCGTTACCAAGTGTTGCAAGGGCAAATCTTACATCTTTATTTGCAAAGAACGCATTCTCCTGAAATGGCTTTTCTACATATTCAAGAAGAATCTCCCCGGCTTTTGATACCCCGCCGCCGATCACAAAAATGGACGGATCGATCACTGCTGCCAGATTTGCAAGAGCACGTCCAAGATAATTTCCGAAAGACTCTGCAATCTCTTTTGCCACTGAATCATCTGCTTTCACCGCATCAAATACTGATTTTGCAGACAGATCATTCCTGTTTAAAATCGTGTTTCTTGTCTCCTGCTCCAGTTTTCTTTTTGCAAGACGCACAATCCCAGTTGCAGATGCATACTGCTCCAGGCATCCCTTTCCTCCACATCCGCAGCTTTCTGTTTCGTGAGGATTTACTCGAAGATGCCCGATCTCTCCGCCTGCTCCGTGGCTTCCTGTCAGAATCTTTCCCCCAACAATGATGCCGCCGCCGACTCCGGTTCCAAGCGTTACCATAATCAGGTTCTTATATCCGGCTCCGCCGCCTTTCCACATCTCACCAAGGGCTGCTACATTGGCATCATTTCCGACTTCCACGTCCAGTCCGGTCAGCTCCTCCAGCTCTTTTTTCACTTCTTTGTATTTCCAGCCGAGATTTGCACTTCCAAAGACGATTCCCTCTTCTGTCACCGGTGCAGGAACACCTACACCTACTCCGATAATATCCGCATCTGCCAGATCATGCTCTGCTTTTTTCTCCTTGAGTGATGCAGCAACATCCGGAAGGATTGCCTTTCCCTCTTCTTCTGTGTGGGTCTTGATCTCCCATTTTTCCAAAATAGTCCCCGTTGCCTCGAACAAGCCCATTTTCACTGTTGTTCCACCAATATCTACTCCAAAACAATATTTCATCTTCCTGCTCTCCTATTTCCTTTTTGTCAAACTGTTCTGAACTCTTTTATATAATTCCTGTGCAGCGTTATATCCCATCTGTTTCTGTCTGTGGTTGACCGCTGCTGACTCCACGATGATCGCCAGATTTCTTCCCGGACGGATCGGAATGTTATGGCATACTACTTTGTTGCCCAGAAATTCCGTATACGTCTCTTCCAGTCCGAGACGATCGTATTCTTTTTCTCTGCTCCAGTCTTCCAGTGTGATGACCAGATCGATATTCTGTGTCTCCCTGACGCTCTGCACACCAAACATGGACTTCACATCTACGATTCCAATACCACGAAGCTCGATAAAATGTCTGGTGATATCCGGTGCAGAACCAACCAGCGTATCATCGCTGACCTTACGGATCTCTACCACGTCATCTGTTACCAGACGATGTCCTCTCTTGATCAGCTCCAGCGCTGCCTCGCTCTTACCGATTCCACTCTCTCCCATAATCAGTACACCGACACCATACACATCCACAAGTACTCCGTGAATGGAAATACACGGTGCCAGTTTCACATTCATCCAGCGAATCAGCTCCGCCATGAAAGAGGATGTTGATTTTTGTGTGATCAGAACCGGTGTATCCGCCTGTGTAGCCTTTTCTAAAAGCTCTTGATCCGGTTCTAATGCACGGCTGAAGATCAGGCATGGAATTTTATGCGATAACAGCTCATCGTACATCTTCATCTTTTTCGCTTCCTCAAGTGTCTGAAGATACGTATATTCAACATATCCGATAACCTGTACACGATCCGAGTCAAAATGATCAAAATATCCGGACAACTGCAGAGCCGGTCTGTTGATATCAGGCACCTGAACATATTTTTCAACCAAATCCACATCCGGTGTCAGATTTTTCAGGTTCATTTTTTCTACAATTTCTTTTAAACTTACGCCTTGTCCCATAATGTTCTCCTTTTCTAAGCATTTCCTGCGTTCAATTATATCACTTATGAAAAAACTTGTACACAGATTCTGCCGCTTTTTCATTCATTGACGGAATCTGGGCAAGCTCTTCCACCGAAGCTGCTTTTATAGCATCCAGACTCATAAAGTTCCGCATCAGCGCTTTACGTCTCGCCGGTCCGATTCCCTCAATATCATCCAGAATCGAATGCACCTGTCCTTTACTTCTTAAAGAACGGTGATATTCGATTGCAAACCGATGTGCCTCATCCTGAATCCGCGTGATCAACCGAAACGCCTCTGAGTTTTTATCAATGGCAATCTCCTGATTTTCATAATAAAGTCCTCTTGTCCGGTGATAGTCATCCTTGACCATACCACACACCGGGATATTCAACCGCAGATCATCCAAGACCTGAAGAGCCACATTGACCTGTCCTTTTCCTCCATCCATCAGAATCAGATCCGGAAAACTGCTGAAACCTCCAATCTCTTTACTTTCCTTCTGTTCTTTGAGCCCATGGGTGAATCTTCTTGTAAGCACCTCCCGCATGCTTCCGTAGTCATCCGCACCTTCAATTCCTTTGATCTTGAATTTCCGGTAGTCATTCCGCTTGGGCTTTCCTCTCTCATAAACAACCATGGATCCGACAGACTCAAATCCATTCGTATTCGAGATATCATATGCCTCCATACGGCGGATATCCGAAATCCCGATCAGTTTTTCAATCTCCCGGACTGCTCCGATGGTCCTTCCCTCTTCTCTTTTCAGACGTTCTCTGTCTTTACTGAGAACCAGGGCTGCATTGTTGGCAGCCAGTTCCACCAGCTTTTCCTTCGTGCCTTTTTTCGGCACGCGGATATTGACTTTTCCTCCTCGTTTTACACTCAGCCATTCTTCCAGAAGCGAGGCATCTTCAATCTCTTCCTGCAGCATCAATTCGCCCGGAATAAACGGTGTCCCCGCATAATACTGCTTGATAAAACTATCCAGGATCTCACCGCAGGTCTCTCCCTTGGAAATCCGAAGATAGAAGTGATCCCTTCCGATCAGTCGGCCTCCCCGGATAAAAAATACCTGAACGACCGCATCCTCCTCTTGTATTGCTGCTGCAAGAATATCTCTGTCCTCTCCGCTGCTGTCTGTGATTTTCTGCTTCTGAGCAATCTTTTTTACGCTTCCGAGCAGTTCGCGATACTCTATGGCTTTCTCAAATTTCAGTTCTTCCGAAGCCTTCTGCATCTTCTCTTCCAGATCCTTCAAAATCCCGTCAAAATTTCCATTCAGAAAACGGATCACTTCTGAGATAGCTTTTCCATATTCTTCTTTTGAAATATACCCCTGACAAGGCGCATCACATTGCTTGATATGGTAATTAAGGCAAGGGCGCTCTTTTCCGATATCTTTTGGCAGATTCCGGTTGCAACTGCGGACATGATACAACTTGTGAAGCAGATCAATCGTATCTCTGACTGCCTGTCCGCTTGTATACGGTCCGAAATATTTTGCCTTGTCTTTGAGCATTTTTCTTGCCAGCATCACTCTCGGAAAGTCTTCATTTACTGTCACTTTAATAAACGGATATGTCTTATCATCCATCAGCATGGTATTGTATTTCGGATGATGCTCTTTGATCAGATTACATTCCAGTACCAGTGCCTCCAGTTCTGAATCTGTGACAATGTACTCAAATCGACGTATATGCGTCACCATCTGCTCAATCTTCACACCTTTATTCCGGCTGGTTTGAAAATACTGACGCACCCGGTTTTTCAGGCTGATCGCCTTTCCTACATAGATGATATGATCCCGTTCATCATGCATAATATAAACGCCCGGTTTCGCCGGGAGTTTTTTCAATTCTTCCTGTATATCAAAATTATAATTTTCCATGCCATTTATTATAAATGCTTTTGAAAAAAAGGACAAGATAAAAATCCTGTCCTTCTCCGTCTCATTTATTCTTCTGTAACTCGGGACCTTCTTCCGGTTCTTCCACAGGTTTCATCGCGATTCTGGCTTCTTTCTTTGTTTCCAGTTCTTCGCTCTCTTCGATCCCCTGCACCTTTCTTAAAATCTTCATAAATTCTTTTCCTGTGATCGTCTCTTTCTCGATCAGGAATTCTGAAATCTTATCCAGTGCTTCTCTGTTTTCCCGAAGCAGGCGTTTTGCCTCTTCATATGCAGCCTTGAGCATCTCCATTACTTCAGCATCAATCTCAGCTGCTGTCGCTTCTCCACAGTTCATCACCGCACGGCCATCCAGGTAACGGCTCTGTACAGACTCTAACCCGATCAGACCAAACTTCTCAGACATTCCGTACTGTGTGATCATTGCTCTGGCAACCTTCGTCGCCTTTTCAATGTCATTGGACGCACCTGTCGTCACCGTATCAAACACAACTTCTTCCGCCGCACGACCAGCCAAAAGTCCGACCAGCATTGCTTTCAGCTCTTTCTTAGTGTTTAAGAACTTCTCTTCTTCCGGCGTCTGCATCACATATCCAAGCGCTCCCATGGTTCTTGGCACGATCGTGATCTTCTGTACCGGCTCCGCATCTTTCTGCAGCGCGCTGACCAGTGCATGCCCCACTTCATGGTAAGATACGATCCGGCGCTCTTCCTCATTCATAATGCGGTCTTTTTTCTCTTTTCCTACAAGAACTACTTCCACAGCTTCAAACAGATCTTTCTGGCTGACAACCTGTCTGCCATGCTTTACCGCTGTGATCGCAGCTTCGTTAATCATATTGGCAAGATCCGAGCCAACTGCACCTGATGTAGCAAGCGCGATCGCCTCCAGATCCACCGTCTCGTCCATCTTGACGTCCTTGGAGTGTACTTTCAAAATGTCCACACGGCCTTTTAAATCCGGTTTATCTACGATAATCCGTCTGTCAAAGCGCCCCGGACGCAAAAGTGCCGGATCGAGTACTTCCGGACGGTTGGTCGCTGCAAGTAACAGCAGACCTTTGTTCGTATCAAATCCATCCATCTCTGCCAGAAGCTGGTTCAGTGTCTGCTCGCGCTCATCATTGCTTCCCATGGCATTGTCACGGCTCTTACCGATCGCATCGATCTCATCAATAAATACAATACACGGCGCCATCTGCTGCGCCTGTTTAAACAGGTCACGCACACGGGATGCACCGACTCCCACATACATCTCTACAAACGCAGAACCTGAAAGGGAGAAGAACGGCACCTTCGCTTCTCCTGCAACTGCCTTGGCAAGCAGCGTCTTACCTGTTCCCGGAGGTCCCACCAGAAGCGCACCCTTTGGCAGTTTTGCTCCGATTCCGGTATATTTGCCCGGATTATGCAGAAAATCTACGACTTCCTGCAGGGATTCTTTTGCCTCATCCTCTCCTGCAACATCCTGGAACGTTACCCCGGTCTGCTTTTCAACATATACCTTGGCATTGCTCTTTCCGATTCCCATCATACCGCTGCCTTTTGACATCCTCTTCATCACAAAATTCATTAAAAGGAATATCAGGATCAGCGGAAGGATCGCCGTGATAAATACTTCGAATATCAGCGAAGACATCGTATCCGGTATATTCTGTTCATACTCTACTCCCGCATCGTACAAACGCTGGGAAAGTGTATCATCTTTTACCGCGCCTGTATAATAGTCAGGTTCTCTCTCTCCTCCCGCCGTCTTTTCTTCAATCTGCTCAAGAAGCTCTGCGGTTGCTGTATTTTCTTCCTGGTTTTTCTTGATTGCTTCTTTTCTCGCTTCATCTGTGAGCGTAATATAGATTTTGGCAGAATCGATCGTTACTTTTTCTACTTTTTTCTCATCTACCATCTTTAAAAACTTATCGTAGCTGATCTCCTGCGGTCGCTCCCCTGCATCAGCGAAAACAGTCCCATAACGAGAAACGCCGTCAGCAGTGTCGTCACAAGAATGACGCCCCATCCTGACGGTTGTTTTTGGGATTGTTCTTATTATTTCTGTTGTTTTGATTGTCCATTCTTTTCCTCCTAAAGTCCACTATCCCCATTATAAATACAGGTTTCCCATAAATCAATAAAAACATTGTGAAAATATTGTAAACTCATCCCTGTTTATAGTATACTGTATCAGAAAAGGGTAAAACTTCTGTTTTCCCTTCTTGTCACACGTAATACTAAATTGATAGAGGAATGAAATCATGAAAATTGGATTTGATAACGAAAAGTATTTAAAAATGCAGTCAGAGCATATCCGCGAACGCATCAATCAGTTTGATAACAAACTGTATCTCGAGTTCGGCGGAAAACTGTTCGACGACTACCACGCTTCCCGCGTTCTTCCGGGATTTGAGCCTGACAGCAAGCTCCGCCTTTTAAAACAGCTCAGTGACCAGGCAGAGATTGTCATTGTCATCAGCGCAAAGGATATCGAGAAAAATAAAGTCCGCGGCGATCTTGGTATCACTTATGATTCTGACGTACTCCGTCTGATGGATTCTTACCGCGACAACGGTCTGTATGTGGGCAGTGTCGTGATCACACAATATTCCGGTCAGGAAAGTGCCTCTTTATTCCGCCACCGTCTGGAAAATATGGGAATCCGTGTATACCAGCACTACTGTATCAACGGCTACCCTTCCAATATCCCGCTGATCGTCAGTGATGAAGGATACGGTAAAAATGACTATATCGAAACTTCCCGTCCGCTTGTCATCATCACAGCCCCGGGTCCTGGAAGCGGAAAAATGGCAACCTGTCTGTCTCAGTTATATCATGAGCACAAACGCGGGATTCATGCAGGATATGCCAAATTTGAGACATTCCCGATCTGGAATCTGCCGCTGAAGCATCCGGTAAATCTGGCGTATGAAGCGGCTACAGCAGACCTCAACGATGTGAATATGATCGATCCGTTCCATCTGGAGGCCTATGGAAAGACAACCGTCAACTACAACCGTGATGTTGAGATCTTCCCGGTTTTAAACACGATTTTTGAAAAGATTTACGGAAAGAGCCCATACAAATCTCCAACCGATATGGGTGTAAATATGGCTGGAAACTGTATCTGTGACGATGCTGTATGCTGTGAAGCATCCCGCCAGGAGATCGTTCGCCGTTACTATGATTCCCTCAACTCTCTTCTGAAAGGAAACAGTCCGGAAGAAGAAGCACAAAAAATCGAGCTGCTGATGAATCAGGCCAATGTGACGATCGAAGACCGCCACGTTGTTGCAGCTGCCTTAAAACGTGCGGAAGAGACACATACGCCTGCTGCTGCTCTGGAACTGGATGACGGCCGTATCATCACCGGAAAGACCACGAATCTTCTCGGTGCCTCCGCTGCCCTTCTTCTGAATGTGATCAAAGAACTGGCCGGGTTGAAACACGAGCTGCATATTATTTCACCGGAATCGATCGAGCCGATTCAGAAACTGAAAGTGGACTATCTGAAAAGCAAAAACCCGAGACTTCATACTGATGAAGTACTTATCGCACTTTCTGCAAGCGCTGCCACCAACCCGGATGCCAGACTTGCACTTCAGCAGCTTTCAAAATTAAACGGATGTCAGGCTCATACTTCCGTTATGCTGTCCGATGTTGATATCCGCACCTTCAAACGTCTCGGCGTCCAGCTACATGTGAAGCTGTCTATGAGACCGGATATAATTACCATTAAAAGCGATCCTCTCCTGATGGGAGAGGATTTTTTTAATAAAAGAGGAAATATTTATTGTTCATAAAAAAGTACTTGTATTTTTTCGCAAAAAGAGAGTATACTCTTTTTTTAATATTTTTATTCACATCATATGAGGAGGATCACTATGGCAGTAAAATATGTATTTGTGACCGGTGGAGTTGTTTCAGGACTAGGAAAAGGGATTACAGCCGCATCACTCGGCAGGCTTTTGAAAGCCCGCGGATATACGGTGACTATGCAGAAATTCGACCCTTACATCAATATTGATCCGGGAACCATGAATCCGGTACAGCACGGAGAAGTATTCGTAACCGATGACGGAGCCGAAACGGATCTGGACCTGGGACATTATGAACGTTTTATCGATGAAAATCTGACAAAAAATTCCAATGTCACAACCGGAAAGATTTATTGGTCTGTCTTACAGAAGGAACGAAGAGGTGATTTCGGCGGCGGAACCGTGCAGGTTATCCCACACATCACCAATGAGATCAAAAGCAGATTTTACCGAAATCCTTCTGCTGAAAATACAGAAATCGCGATCATTGAAGTGGGCGGAACTGTCGGTGATATCGAAAGCCAGCCTTTCCTGGAATCCATTCGTCAGTTTCAGCATGAAAAAGGACGTGATAACGTCATTTTGATCCATGTAACCTTAATTCCATACCTGAGAGCCTCTCAGGAAATGAAAACAAAACCTACACAGGCCAGTGTCAAAGAACTTCAGGGCATGGGAATCCAGCCGGATATTATCGTATGCCGTTCCGAACATCCGCTGGATAACGGAATCAAAGACAAGATTTCCCTGTTTTGTAACCTTCCGGCAGATCACGTTCTTCAAAACCTGGATGTGGATTATTTATACGAAGCACCTCTGGCAATGGAAAAAGAACATCTTGCACAGGTTGTATGCGAATGTCTCCATCTGGACTGTCCAAAACCGGATTTAAGTGACTGGGAAACTATGGTAGACAATCTAAGACACCCGGTTTCCAAAGTCCGCATCGCACTGGTCGGAAAATATGTTCAGCTGCACGATGCCTATATCAGCGTGGTAGAAGCTTTAAAACACGGCGGAATCTACAGCCACACGACTGTTGAGATCAAATGGGTGGATGCCGAGACAGTGACTCCTGAAACCGCAGATGAGATTTTTAAGGATGTAACAGGAATCCTGGTTCCCGGCGGATTTGGTCACCGCGGTGTGGAAGGCAAGATCGAAGCATCCGCTACGCCCGCACACACAAAATTCCGTTCCTCGGTATCTGTCTTGGAATGCAGCTTGCGATCGTAGAATTTGCCCGCAATGTGATCGGTTTCCACGATGCACACAGTCTGGAACTAAATCCATCCACTACACATCCGGTGATCCACATCATGCAGGATCAGATCGGTATCGAAGATATCGGCGGAACACTTCGCCTGGGTGCTTATCCATGTATTCTGGACAAAACTTCCAAAGCATATGAGGTCTACCAGAAAGAAGAAATTCAGGAACGCCACAGACATCGCTATGAAGTCAACAATGATTACCGTGAAGTTCTGACCGAAAACGGCATGAATCTGTGTGCCTTTCTCCGGACGGCAAGATCGTTGAAATGGCAGAGATCAAAGATCATCCGTGGTTTATCGCAACACAGGCGCATCCGGAATTAAAATCCCGCCCGAACAAACCACATCCACTGTTCAAAGGATTTGTGGAAGCTGCGGCGGCACTTAACAAACACTAATATATACAGACTGATAACCAGCGACTCCTTCACAAAGACCGCTGGTTATCAGTCTTTTTTCTTTAAATCATCCATCTCCAATTATACAGAAAGAACTGACCGACAAGGGACAGAGCCAAATATACTGCCCCCTCTTTCCCGCCAAAACCTTGATTTCTCCGTCCATACTTTAAATGCGTGATACGGGAAAAAACAATCCAGATCAGCCATCCGAGAATTGCACCGAGCGTATTCATGAGCAGATCATCCACATCCGAAACCCGCCTGTTGAAAAGCTGACAAAATTCAATTCCACACGAAAAACAAAAACCGATTATCGCAGTTCTGACCAGACTTTGATATTCTTTCCAAAGCAGGGGCAGCAAAAATCCGAGCGGCATAAACATTACCACATTTAAAATCATACTGAGGCTGATTCCATCACGAAAAGGAATCAGATTGATCTCTTCCTGAAGTTTCATACCAGGATACAACCCGATTTCCCAAATGGTTCCGATTCCTGTTGTTTCCAGAACAAGGTACACATAATACAGAAAAATAAAAACCCAGATCATATGTATAAAATTAGTTCTCCGATGAAATCCTTTCGTTTGAATCAGGACATACAGCATACATGGCAGCAGAATACAAAATAACGGATACAGTACAAAAATCATATTTTGCATAATAGGGCGACTCCTTTCACTATCAATATGTATCCAGATGGGTATACTCATTCAGGCATCCCGTAATACATAACTGCGGTGGGCGGACTTTGTCCGACAATCTATACTGTATCAGATAAGTTTTAAAAATCGAAAAAAAGATTCTTAAGCTTTTCTGAAATGACGCTGATTCTTAAATTTTAATTCTCAAAAATACCACTGGCCAACTGACCAGTGGTTATCAACTCTCTTTATATCTAAAAAATCAAGTATGGAAACTACTCATTTTGTCATACGCAAACTGATAAACAGAAATTACTCTTCCAACACCAATCATGGCAAGAACGGTTCCAAGCCCTACTCCTACCACTGAATGTGCAAAACATAATCCAATGAATATGGTTGTACACAAACTGATAAAATCAACACAGTTTTTTGTAAAACCTATATTTTTTTGGATTTTTGTAGCAATTGCCTGTACAATACCATCTCCTGGGTTAGGAATCAAGTTCATGTTCAGCATTGTTGCCGCACCGATTCCTGTTAATACAATCGCTAAAAACAGTGCAAATAATCGAAGCAAGATGCTGTATTCATTAAAATCCGGGATTATATACGTAAACAGATTTAAAAATCTTGTAAAAATCAGGCTGAATGGAAGTTGAAGTAAATCTAATAAGCTCAGTCTTTTATCCTTTTTATGTAATATCATCTCAGTAATGATAAAACCCGAATACAACACCAGTGTTAAATTTCCAAAATTCAAATCAAATATCTCTGATATCGAAAACGGCACAGAAATAATCGGTGACACACCCAACCCCGCTTTTGTATTGAGAGTCAGGCCTGTTGCAAGAATAACAACACCTATAAAATAAATTATATACCTTTTCATTTCTTTTCTAATATCCTGTGAATGTGAATTGTTAAATACATCTGCTCTTGATCTGTTAAAGTGATATTAAACTCTTTTTCCAAGTACATGTTAATTCTTTCCACGCAAAGAAATTCTTCTTTACAAGAATTTTTAACACTTTCTACTAAAACATCCTTTTCACTGCTTTCAACCATTTGATTTGAAACGATTCTTTGAGCTAATAACTGAGCATGTGTTATAAATCTTGAGTATGCAAAATCATTCTCGTTATAAACTAAATGAAAATGTAACTTTACAATATGCAGGATATTTCGAGTAATCTTTTCCATTTTCAAGCTCAATTCATTAAATGGATGATCCACTTGCCCATTAATAAAATGAAATGCTATATTTCCAATTTCATCTTTGGGAATTTCTACCCCGGTTCTGTCCTGTATTACTTGGATGGCATAGCATCCAACATCAAATTCTTTTGGATTTAACCTTTGCATTTCCCTCACATAATAATTTGAAATCACAACACCATCTAACACTCTTTTTACGCAAAAGGAAATATGATCCGTCAGCGAAAGATATAAATAATCCAATATTTTCATTTCATACTTATCAATCGCATATTGAATAATCTGATTCGCAATTTCAAAATATATACTTTTTGTATCTATTGCCAATCGAATCATATCTCTTTTTAGTTTTTTATCTTTCAGCTCAAATATTTTTTCAATTTGTGAAGATACTATTTTCTCCCCGATACTTTTTTTGTATCCAATTCCCTTCCCCATTAAAATAACTTCTTCACCATTTTCATTTACTGCTAAAACCAATGAATTATTCAACACCTTAACAACTTGCATATTCCCATTCTCTCCATTTACCCTTCCTGTAAAATAACTCAGGCTAAATCTGCTCCATTTGACCGGATCACCTTCTGATACCAATAAAAACTATCCTTTTTAATCCGTTTCAATTCTTTCAAATCATCATCTGTACGGTCTACATATACCAAGCCATAACGCTTTTTAAACCCTTGATGAGAACTTAGTAAATCCATAAAAGACCACGGGCAATACCCAAATACGTTTACTCCATCTGCTAACGATTCACGAATAGCTCGTATATGATTCCTTAAATAATCAATCCGGTATTCATCATGAACTTTATTGTCAGATGTTAAAATATCCGCGGTACCCAATCCATTTTCTGTAATGATCAATGGTAAATGATATCTGTTCCAATATTCATTTAAAACAATACGTAATCCGACCGGATCAATTTGAGCGCCATATTCACTTGCCTTAAGGTTTTCATTTTTCTCAATTTTCCAGTATCCGTACATATCATAATCAACCTCATTAAAGCCTTCTACACGTTCTCCTTTTTTATGTTCTTGCGTAGCAGATAAGTAACGGGCTGTCAGTGTGCGATAATAGTTTAATGCAATAAAATCCATTTTGGCTGCTTTCATGATTTTGGCATCACACTCTTCCATTTGGGGAACAATATTTTGCTCTTTCAAATATTCCATATAGTATCCCGGATATTCTCCATTAAAATGGAAATCCAGACAGTAGTCCGTCTTGAACTGATTGTTCATACGCGCTGCCCAAACATCTTCCGGTTTATTGGTATAAGGATAAGTAACCGTACTGGAAACAGCTGGTCCGATTTTTCCATTTTCAACAGCCTCATGGCATGCATTCGTTGCCAGGGCATGTGCCAGAAACATATGATAATCCATTTGAGCACGAATTTTTTCTTTTTTAATGGATCAGTTTCACAGATATTCATACGTTCATCAACACGCATCATTAAGTTTTGTTCGTTATGAATCACCCAATATTTCACTCTGTCACCAAAGTTCTCAAAACATATTTTAGCATACCGTTCAAAAGCATATGCACAATCTCTCGCTTCCCACCCATTGTATTTTTCTACTAATGCATAAGGCAGATCAAAGTGATACAGCGTAACAAATGGGATGATATCGTATTCTATCAACTTATCAATGACCTTATTGTAGAAATCAATCCCCTTTTTATTCACTTTTCCATCTCCATCCGGAATAATACGAGCCCATGAAATAGAAAAACGATATGTTTTCATGCCGAGTTCTTTCATGAGATCAATATCTTCATTCCAATGATGATAAAAATCACTTGCCACCTTACTGTCTGCCTGAAGATGAGATCTTTTAAAAGAATTGAAATCAGCTACTGTTTTTCCCTTGCCGTCTTCATTCCATCCCCCTTCAATTTGAAATGCAGAGCTGGAAGCTCCCCACCAAAAATCTTTTTGAAATAAATTTATCATCTTAAATTCTCCTCTCGCTTATTTAATTTCTACACAAATCACTTCGATATTTTCATCGACGTGACCATTTGAAATAGTTTCAATACTTTTAAATAAATTGGAGTTTGAAACAACCACAGGAACTGTTACATCATATCCTGCCTTTTCTATTGCTTCTTTATCAAATGAAACTATCTTTGTTCCTTTTGTAACATGCATTCCAGCCTGAACATGCTGCTCAAAAAATTTTCCATTTAAATCAACAGTATTCATCCCAATATGAATCAACAATTCAATCCCACTATCTAAAGTCAGACCAATTGCATGTTTTGTAGGAAATATCACAGAAACAGTACAATCTTCCGGCGCCAGAACTTCACCTGTTGTTGGCATTACGGCAAACCCTTTTCCCATTGCTTCGCTGGAAAAGACTTCATCTTTTACATCCTCCAGCTTTATTGCTTCACCTTCAACCGGAGATGTGATCCGAATACTTCCTTTTTCTATTTTAATACTTTCTTCCGATTCAGCTTTCTTCTCCATATCTTCAAATCCAACAAAATATGTCAGGATTGCTGCTCCCAGAAAAGCTACCAGAATACCGATTAAATAGGCCAGGAACTGATATAAGGCTGTTCCTTCCCCATAATACGTCATAATCGTCAAAATACCATTATTAGCAAATCCTGTATTCACCGCATTTCCAAGCCCCATGATAGCACCACCGATTGCTCCCGCAATAACTGCACAAAACATCGGCTTTTTCAAACGCAGATTACATCCATAAATTGCAGGTTCTGTGATTCCAACTAAAAATGCCGGAATCGTTGCCGCCATAGCAATTTGTTTTAAATCTTTGTCTTTTGTCTTTAACATAACACCTAATGAAGCGCCTGCCTGAGCAAAATTTGCAGAACCGGCAAAACACATCAATGTATTCGTTCCTGTAATTGCCACATCATTTAATCCAATCGGAAGCAATGCCCGATGCGCTCCAAAGATAACAAAAACGCTCCATAGACCACCGACAATCGTTCCTCCAAGAATTGGACTGAATGAATATAGTGCCTGATAAAGCCATTGAATCGCATACCCTACATAAATTCCTACCGGGCCGACAACAACCAGCAAAACAGGAACCATAATAATCAGAGAAAGACCAGGAACCAGAATAATCTCCAACATATCTGGAATCCATTTTTTCAGGAATTTCTCAAGATAGTGCAATACAATAACAGCCAAAATAATCGGAATCACAGATTCTGTATAAGAGAATACTTTTGTTGCCTCACCAATCGTAAATGCTTTTTTTATAACTGGCAATCCAAAAATAGTGTTTACTGTTGAAACATCCTGAATTAATGCATCTATAACCGGATGGCACAAAAATGCTCCCAGCACCATAGCATTTATTTTACTACATTTTAAGGCTTTTGCACTGGTATATGCTAAAAATATCGGCATATAGTAGAAAATAATATTGCTGGCAGTATTCAATAAAATATAAGTACTATTCGTATCGCTGATCCACCCCAAGCGAATTGCAACAGACAACAGTCCTTTGATCAGCCCCGAAGCAGCAATTGCCGGAACTAATGGAGTAAAAATTTTTGAAATCGTCTGCAAAATACGATTTCCTAATGATCCCTTATCCGCTTTGATTTCATTTCCTTTTTCACGATTAACCATAGGTAAAATTGCTTCGTATACTTTATCAACCTTTGTACCGATTACGACTTGGAACTGTCCGTTTGCTTCTACAACTTGTATAACACCTTCTAACTTTTCCACAATTTCTTTGTTCGCCAGCTCCCTGTTCTTTAGTACAAACCTCAATCTTGTGAAGCAATGAGTGACATCTGCAACATTTTGAGCACCACCAACATTCTTCAAAATGTTGCCTGCAATTACATTATAATCCATAATTTTTTCTCCTCTCGCTATCTATTGATTTGAATGATCCGGCCTGATCAGGTTATTTAAAATAATGTATAAAAAAGATTGAACACACAAACACAATACTCCCTAGGAATATGATATTTGTCAATTCAATCTTGCCTGCTTTACCAGTAACACGTATCCTTGTACATTATTTACCTTTAACCAAATTTAATATACCACTTTCGAACAATCTTTGCAAGCATTTTCTTCAGCCCTCTCTATTTCCTTTTATTTCCCTTCGCTTCACAATCCTCACCGCTCCCCATGCAGCCAGCACTCCCACAACAGCTCCACCGAGCACATCCGTCGGATAATGCACGCCCACATACAACCTGGAAAGTGAGATCAGCACTGCCAGAATTACAAGCGGAATCCCCCACTTTCTCTCCAAAAACGGATACATCGCCAACGCTGCTCCAATAGAGGCACAGGTATGTCCGGAAGGAAACGAAAAATCTGACTGCGGCTCGATCAAAAGCTTCAGTCCTTCCACCACTTCATACGGGCGGATTCTTGCAATGATGTTTTTGAGTGCCACATTTGTGATCAATGCTCCGATCGCCAGCGCCGCCAAAGCGGCAATTCCTGCTTTTCTTGTCTTTTTCGGAATCAGAAGTACGATTCCCAAGATAATCCAGAACCATCCTGCATCCCCCAGATGTGTGATCGTCTTCCAGAATCCGTCCATCCACACCTGTCTGATATGCTCCTGAATAAACAGCAACGCCTGTCCATCCCATTGTAAAATTGCTTCCATTCGCCTTTCCTTCTCCTATACCAAATCCTGTTCTTCAAATAGCGCATCCACAACTGCTTCATACAGTTTCAACTTTTCTGCTTTTTTAATTTTCTTGGCATACTTCTCATACTGCATGAACAACGGCGCCATATAAAACCACAGCTCTTTCATCTTGAAGAGTACTGTTTTCTCCCCAAAAAGAACTTCCTGATATTCCCGGTAAAGTTCATCATGAAATGCCCGGATCCTGTCTTTTTCAATCGGTATGCCTTGTCTGATCTTCCGAATCAGCCCCGGATTTTTCAGAATTCCTCTTCCGATCATCACAGATGGCACCTCTGGGAAACGGTTACAGATCGTTTCATATTCCTCTTTCGTGCAAATATCCCCATTGTAACAGAGTGGATTTTTACTGTTTTTGACCGCATATTCAAACATTTCCAGATTCGGAGTGTTCTTATAGAAATCAGTCTGGATCCTCGGGTGAATGATCAATTCCTCCATTGGATACTGATTGTAGATTTCCAGAAGCCGGATCCATTCTTCCGGACTCTCCTTGCCAATCCGCGTCTTAACTGAAATACGGATCGGTGTCTCGTTAAAAATCTCTTCTAAAAATGCATTCAATCTGTCCGGCTCTGCCAGAAATCCGGACCCTCTTCCTTTGCTCACCACGGTTTTTGACGGACATCCCAGATTCAGATTGACTTCCTCATACCCGTATTCCTGCAGCCTTTCTGCCGTCTTTATAAAATCCTCCGCCGAATTGGTCAAAATCTGCGGAACCGCGCACATTCCCTGATTGTGCATGGGTAAGATATCGTTCTTTTCCCTGGAACTGAGCTTTCCTTTCTGATTCGGTTTAATAAACGGAATAAAATATTTGTCAATTCCTCCAAAATAGTGTTCATAAGCCTTTCTATACACATATCCGCTGATTCCTTCGAGCGGTGCAAAATAAAATTTTTCCACAACATTCTCCTGATTCTTTTTTGTTTCGCTCCATTATAGCATATATTCTTTTATTTGACACCCATCTGTCAAAAAACGGACTCCGAAGAGTCCGCTTCATTTTCACAAATATTACATTAATTTTGTATCTTCCAGTTTTTCTATAAACAATTCGTTCAGGCGAATCACCGGTTTTCGAAGCACCAGTCCCAAAAACAGGGATGCCAGAAGGAACAGACACATGATTCCCAATTCTGCCCAGTACGTATACTGATAGAATCCGGCAACACATTCCCGCATAGCTGTCATACTGTGCGTAAATGGAAGAAACGGGTAAATCTTCTGGAAGATTTCCGGCGCCACTTCGATCGGGAACGTGCCTCCTGATCCTGCCACCTGCATGACCAGAAGAACCACACAGATTGCTTTTCCTACATCTCCAAATGATACCGTGAACGTATAAATAATATTCACATATACCACACTGCTTACCCAGCCTGCCAGAAGGAACAAAAACGGATGCTCACACTGGATTCCAAGGAAATACAGATCTCCCAGACAGATCAGGCCGCTCTGGATCAGTCCCAGCACGAGGAACAGCAGGTATCTGCCCAGATAAATCTGATGCGGCTTCAATGGCGCAAGCGCTCTTTTTAAATTTTCCGAAGCTGTCACTTTCATCATTGCTACCAGGATGATCCCGCCTACCCAGATAGAGAGTGTAGAATAGAACGGCGCCATGGCTGATCCATAATTTTCTACCGGATACAAGGCTTTTGTCTGCATTCTTACCGGCGCAGACACAAAACTGCTGATTACTTCCGGGCTGCTTCCAAGCACATTTTTTAATGTCTCCACATTTCCGTCCTGTGCTGCCGTATCCAGCTTTTCTGCTGCCTGGTTTACCTTTTCTGCCGTCTCTGTCAAAAGGGAAGCAGATGTATCCAGTGTTGTTTTCATCTTCTCCAGACCGGATCCTGCATCCTTCGCCAGTTTTTCCATATCTTCGACTCCATTGTCCATACTGGTGAACAAGGACTGCACCGCACTGCTGGTATCCCCCAGTGTGCCAAACATGGTATCGATCTGTGTTTTTACGTTGTTTTCATAATCTGAACGGATCCCCGAGATCTGCTGAGAACTCTGCTGCACCAGCTGATCCAGCTGTGCCTGATAGTTTCCCGCATCACTTGCAGTCTCCGTAATCTTTGCCGCCGCTTCATTTAATTTATCCCTTACCGCTTCCTGATGGGCAATGGATTCATTCAGGTTTCCGATGATCGGCTGGAGCAGATCTGAAGCAAGCGGAAAGGAATCTGCCAGCTGCTGCACACTGTCCCGAAATCCCGTATAGCGGTCAATCATAACCTGTACTTCAGATGCCACGCTGTTGAGTGCCCCTGCTGTTACTCCCGCATCCGTGGATATCGAAGAAAATGCATTGTTGATCTGTCCGGATATGGCATCATAGCACTGACTTCCCTGTGCCAGTACCTGATTGACACTCTCTGTTGTTCCCGACACTGCGCTTCTTAATGAGTCAACAGAATTTCCGGTCTCATTCAGAAGTGACAGATTTGTTTCCGTATTCTGCCCCGCTTTATTTAAAATATCTGCAGTGGCATCCAGCATCTGCTGCATGGAAACCGTCATGTTCGAAAATGCCTTCACCGTACCGGCTGTTGAATCCAGATCCGATCCGATCTTCCGGATATTTTCTGTCAGATTCTGTGCTGCTGCCTGTGCGCCGTCACTGCTGGTCACTTCTGAGATTGTATCCAGAAGATCCAGTCCCACCTGCGCCGCTGTTTTTTACAAAAAATCTCATCGATTCTGCTGCTGTACGGCACTTGCTCCCTTGTCAGTCACTTTTTGGAGCAATGGCATTTTCTTTTTTTCATTGATATAATATTATAATATC
>ENA-OQBT01000353-OQBT01000353.1-human-gut-metagenome-genome-assembly--contig:-NODE-353-length-29816-cov-3.016841_pt1 | contig 29816 bp, 26 predicted proteins | sample MGYA00242749_ERZ504557 | MGnify/ENA primary metagenome ERZ504557 (study PRJEB26092, sample SAMD00036243) | human gut metagenome | host: Homo sapiens | study: EMG produced TPA metagenomics assembly of... | reverse complement strand
TTATATTTTGCCAGTTTCTTTACTTCTGTCAGTTTTTCCGTATAATCAGCAATTCCTTTGTCCGTAAATGTTATCGGATCATCAAATTGCTGTTGGATACTCTCATTTAAAATCCTCTTCGATTTCTTTTCTTGGCATCTTTTTCCGAGATCTCTAACAGATTCGCATAGTCTTTATATTCTCCATGATAGTATGCATCAAGAGAACTTTGAACGTAAGATTTGGCATCGAAGTCTGGTTGTTTTGAACAAGCTGATAACAATATACATACTATAATTCCTATACTTATGCATAAAACACAATTCTTCTTTTGCATATTCTCTCCTTCGTATTTTATTGGTTTGCCAAAACTAATTGATTATATGGATTTAATAAATTATCATTAAAAGCTGAATTTTTCCATTCTATACATTCCACATATTTTTTCATTTAATTGCAAAATTGCAGTATTTTCTCCAATTCTTGTTTTGAAAATCCTTTAACTAATATTTCTTCGCCTTTCATATCGCATTTTATCTTCTTAAAATATTCCAATGCTTTATAAAAATCCACATCTCCTAATGGTTCTCCCTGAATGGTACTAATAATATTCTCCATACTTTTACTTCTTGATCATCAACCTTTGCTCTAGGTTACTATGAAAAATCGTATCTGTATTTTCTGTAAGTGGAAATACTCCAAATATATTATTATTACCAGAATAAAATTTTGCTTCTGCTCTATATGCATTTTTCCAATTTTTATTTAATCCTCTTAAAAACATATTTTTCTTCCTCCATTTCAACCAGTAAAACTTCACTTTTTTTGTAAATTATTCAAAAAGTATTCTTCTCAAATTTTTTTCCGTCATTTACATAATTTCTTCCAGATTTATAAAAAGACACTTCTGGTATAAATTCCGTTCTTATACTTAAATTTATAAATTTTGCAAGCTGATCAAAATCAACTAAAATTTGTGGTTCTGGGAAATCATGCTCCTTATTAAATTCTTCATATTCTTTTATAAAACTCTTGTGTTCTGGCGTCTTAATCTTTTCACTCAATGGGGTATCTTTCAAAAATTTCATAACTATATGATACAAACCATGTATAAATATTGCCACCGTATTACCTAAAGACCGAATGTTTTTATCCATTCCATAAATATGTTCATTAATCCAATTACATTTTCCCATTGACTCACATAATTCTTGTAATCCGCAATTAATTCCATCTACATCTTTTTGATATAAATCATAGAAAAATTTTGCTAATTTCAAATCAAATTGAGTGCGTTTTTTCCCCATAAATGCACTTAATTCTGCTTGTGCTTTATTTCCTACTTCATTATCATGATAAGTCACAGCATAAAGCATATTATAAAAAGGTGCCGAATAACCGCAAGTAGCAGGTCCCTCCTTAAACGGCATAATTTTTTCCAACAAACTATAATCATTACATGAATAGGCGATTACTACTTCTATAAAATTAATTGTCTGTGCTCCACCACTATTCGAACGGTTTTGATAAATACAATTAAAACGATTTTCCTGATAAATTCCTTTCAACATATAATTCATATCGCCAGTTACAATAGCTTTATTTACTCCTTCAAATAAAAATTCTGTTTTCACGCAACAAATTAAAATACATATTCCAAAAATACCCGTCTGCTTGTCCCAATTCAATTTTTTTCGTAAATTCATTTATTCCATTTTTAACATCATTCCAAAGCTTATCTGCACTAGATTCACCCATTATCTTTTCATATTTTTGTTGAAAACTTTTTGCACCTTTTATCATAACGTATCCCCTTTCTTCTCCCCAGTGAGATGTTATATCCCACTGTATGTAAGACACTTTCTAATTATTTAATACTTTAAAATTCAACTTCCATTCTTTTTAATATTATACAAATTTCGTTCATAATTATTACCAATGAGATTAGCTTTTTCTGTTCCTACCTGCCTCTTTCAAGACGCTTACCACCTATCCATTTCTTAGACATCTGTTTTGTTCCATCTTTCAGGGTACTTAATTTACTAGTATTATATTTAGCTTCACCCACAATGTACTCGTTTGTTCCTTTATTCTGATATACACCATCCAATCCTTGATGTCCAGCATCATTAAGACCCGTAACTCTATCTTGACTGATTCTTTCGAACCCAATAGAATCATAATACTGATCCATCTTCATTTCAGCATAATTCCCTTTTTGCTGATTTGTATACTGCACACCATCTTTTATTCCATTTTCAAATTTTGTTATCTCTTGTTTTTGCATTTCTTGAGCTTTTATTGTATCCCAATGTTTATTATATCTTGCAGCTTCATCAGCATCCATTAGTTCCGAAAAACTATTATATGCCTTGTTATCTTCCAGCAACTGGTTATTTTGTGATAAGTCTTTGGTTGCCATTTCAGTAATATGCCCAGGTTTAGTCGCACTTGAACTTCCCTTTACCAAATCTTTCACTGCACCAATTGCTTTTCCTGCACCATAAGTAAGCCCACCTAAAATACCACCAGAGATTGCTCCTGTCAATCCACCTGTTATGGTATCTTTCGCAATCTGTTTCAAGCTGTTTCCTGACAATCCAGAACTTATTGCACCATAGGAAGCACCACCAATTGCACCAGCTACAGCTCCTGAAACCATTGCTGTTCCTAAACCGCCCATTGCTGCAATGCTGCCAGAACTGCTCCAGCTGCTAAACCGCCTGTTGCAGCAACCACAACACCTGAAACCACCATTGCCGTCACACCAATCGCTACATTCTTCCAGTTTACTTTACCCAACTGATCTGTAATACGATTTGTTGTCGTACACATATGTCGTACCACTTCTGAGCGGATTTCTGCCGTTCTTTCTGAAACATAGGATTTGAAAGATGTATAAGTTTTTCCAATTTTCTGTACCCCATTGCTTACAGAACGAATAAACTGACTTCCTCTGGATGTGATTTTTTGATATGTACTGCTACTGGTTACACGATTTTTCACAGATTGATATGTCTGTTTTGCATGTTTAGCTGCATTTTTGGCAGTTTTTGCTGCACCCTTCACTGCGTTAACAATAGTTTTTGCTGCTTTCTTAGCTGTATTTACTACTGTTTTGACTACCTTTTTCGCAGTATTAACGATTTTCTTGCCGACACTCTTGACTGCTTTCGCTGCTTTTTTAGCTGTACTCTTAATCCTGCTCCACAATGAATGTCCTGTCGGATCACTGTAATTCAGCGGATTATTGGTCGTATAATCGTAGCGGTTTCTGGTCAATGGATTTTCTGTCGTTCCAAGGTCACTATCTTCAGTTGTAAAGGTTCCGTTCTCTGCGTTATAGTATCTTGCCCGCAGATACTGAAGTCCTGTTTTTACATTTGTGGACTCTCCATTGTAACCGTAATAATTGACTCCATCTGCTGTTCCTGATGTAAGGTTTCCATACGAATCGTACTGATAACTGTTCGTCAGGTTAGCATTTTCTGTCAGGATTCCGGTTACGCTGTTTCTTCCGTCATATAAATAATAACTGCTTTCTTCCGATTTATCAACGCTTACCCGTTCTCCGATTCCATTTTCTCCATAAGTATAAGCCTGACGTACTTTCTCGTCTGCCCCATACTCTGCGAGGACTTCTGTATTCTCACGATTGATATCGTTGATGTACTCTGTCAGTGTGTATCCTTTTGCATTGGAACCGCCTTTTACCAGAGAGGCAAGCTGCTCTTTCGGGCTGTTCCCATCTTCGGTACGCTGGTTCTCCGGAATCAGGACTTCATCGCCATAACAGTCTTCCCATTTATAGGTGTTATCCAGTTCGAATACCCGGTTGTTATCTCCATCGTACATGGCTGCCATCAGGACTGTTCCACCCTGTTTTACGACTGCCAGACGATTCTCTGCTGTGTATTCATAAGTAACCGGATCTGCACTGTTTGTCTTATCACATTCCTGGATCAGATTGCCATCTTTATCATAGCTGTAGGTTGTTCCCGGATCGCCCCAGATCTTTGCATTGGTCCGCTTGATGAGCTGGTTGGAATCATTGTACTTATAGTTATATTTTGCTTTGCTGACACCATCTTCGATCTTCTCGTAAGAGGTCCGGTTTCCAATCTTGTCATAAGTATAATTATGAACTGTCTTTTTACCGCCCTCTGCTTTTTCTGTACAGCGTGTCAGTTCCCAGTTGTCATCGTATTCATAGGTACGTGTCGTCTGGATCTCTTTTTCCTGATGCTCACAGTCTGCTTTGTCTGTCTCTTTCTGTGTATCGCCCCAGTTGTACCAGTCTTCCCAGCTTGGCGTCTTTCTTGTTCCAGCTTCCAGTTCCGTAGCTGTTTCTCCAACTACATATCCCTGATCATTGTACTTGTACTCATAAGTACTGATTACTTTGCCACACGAACCACAGGTGTTGACAATCTTTGTGATATGATCTTCTGCATCGTAAGATACTTCCGTCTTTGTTCCATTGCTTCTAATAACTTCTGTCACACGGTTCAGTGCATCATGCTTGTAAGTGGTTACTTTTCTATTACGGTCTGTCAGTTTTACCAGATTATCATTTAAGTCGTATTCATAGCTGATCTTTGTCCCATCCGGGTATACGATTGCCTGCAGATTATCTGCGTCATCATAAACGTAGCTGACATCCTTTTTCGAACCGCTTGTCACTTTGGTGATTCTTCCAAGTGCATCGTATTCGTAGCTGCTCTTGCCTGTCTGATCCTTCATGGATACCCGTTCCCCGGCACTGTTATATGCGTAGGTCACGTCCTTTTCGGATGTCTCGCCTTTTGCGTCCTGATAAGATTTCTCCAACAGGTCATTCAGCTTATCGTAATCATACGTGGTTTTCTTGCCACTTGCCTGTGTATGTCCGGTCAGTCTGCCTTTTTCATCATAGTCGAATTTCTCTGTTCTTCCTGCCGGATCTTTGATGGATGTCAGGTTGCCTTCCAGATCATAAGTATAATTCGTTGTCTTATTTGCTGCATTGGTGAAGGTCACCAGGTTATCCATGTTGTCGTAACCATAAGTTGTTACACCGCCAAGGGCATCAGTTACTTTGGTCAGGTTGTCATTCTTGTCATATTCCAGATGGCTCTTTAATCCGGTCTTATCTGTAACAACCTGAATATTCCCATGTGCATCGTAATCAAATCCCGTTGTGAATCCACGCTTGTCTGTAATAGAAGTTACCCTGCTGTCCTTATCATAGGTATAGGATTCCTTCTGACCCAGTGCATCGGTCTCTTCTGTTACACGATTGTCTTTATCGTAGACTGTCTTTGCAACATAGCCCATCGGGTCTGTTACAGATGTCACATTATAATTCTTGTCATATCCATAGCTGGTCTTTCTTCCACCCGGTTTGGTGATCTCAGTAATATTTCCTGCCGGGTCGTAAGTGTAAGCAGTTATCTTACCAAGCGGATCAGCTGCAGAAGTCATCTGACCTGCCAGGTCATAACTGTAGGTATTGCTCCGTCCAAGCGGATCTGTCTCCTTCACCAGATTGCCATACTTATCATAAGAAAAGCTGGTTGTTCCATCCAGTGCATTGGTAGAAGACTTCATCTTATGGAGCTTATCGTAAGTATAAGTAGTGGTACTCTTTAAGCTGTCGCTTTCTTTTACCACGTTGTCCACTTTATCATAAGAGAAATTTTTAGTATAACCCAGTGGACTGGTCATACTCTTCAGACGTCCGGCTTTATCATAACTATAGGTATACTCTCCACCATTCGCCTGTGTCATCTTTGTGACATTGTCATTCAGGTCAACACTGTACTGTGTCTCATTTCCCTTTGCATCCGTTACAGAAATGACATTGCCATGCTTGTCGTAATCATATTTGGTAACTGCTCCCTTTGGAGAAATCTGTTCCGTCATGTTACTCAGGCTGTCATATTTGTATTCGGTAATGAGTCCCATCGGATCTTTTGATTTGGTAAGATTTCCAATGGCATCATAACGGTATTCATTTGTTTCTTTTAACGGAGAAGTCTCACCGATCTTGCGGTCCAGTTCATCATACTGGTAGGTTGTCGTATTTCCATTTCCGTCTGTCTGGGATACGAGGTTGTCATTTTTATCGTAAGCATACTTGGTAACCGTACCGTTTTCATCGACAGATTCCGTCACATTATCATTTCCGTCATACTTAAAGGTGCTGGATGCTCCCAGTGGATTTGTCTGAGAAATAACCCGGTCTTTCTTATCGTAAGCGTATTTATATGTGGCTTCCTCTTCTTCTGTCATGGATAACTGGTTGCCGACTTTATCGTAGGTAAAGGTTGTTTTATGACCTTCCGCATCCGTTACCGCTGTAATGCGGTCCATAACATCATATTCATAAGATGTGATACTTCCGTCTGCTTCAGTAAGTTTCAGGAGTCTGCCGTACTGATCGTACTTGTATGTTGCTGTCCTGCCAAGTTCATCGGTCTGTGTCAGTACATTTCCGGCACCATCATAAGTATAATCCATACTGTTTCCACCATTGTCGGAGGAATGGATCAGGTTGCCTGCTCCGTCATATTGATAGGTAATTACGAGTCCCTGTGCATCCGTACATTTTACAAGCTGTCCGATGGCATCGTACTCCATCAGCACCTTGTCCCCTGTCGGCAGTATTATGGATGTGTTATTTCCCTCTTTATCATACACATAACTATACGCATTGCCGAGGGCATCTGTCATCTTTGTGCTGTTGCCCTGTGAATCGTATTCGTAAGTGGTCTTTCCTTTCAGGGCATCCACCGTCTGTTCCAGATTGTCGGTGGAATCATATTTCATTGCTGTAATGTTGCCCTTTGCATCGCTTACCGATGTCATGTTTCCATTACCATCGTAAGTCATGGTACTGGTATTTCCATTTTCATCGGTAGAGGATACCAGATTTCCATTTAAGTCATACTTCATGGATACGGTATATCCAAGGGCATCTTTGGATGTAGTCAGATTTCCTGCCTTGTCGTAAGCATAAGTATCTGTCTTCCCTCTTCATCGGTAGAAGATACCAGATTTCCTGCTTTATCATAAGTATATGTGGTAGTTCCACCTTCCGGGTTGGTTTCACTTAAGCGGTTTCCTGTATTATCGTAGGTATAAGTCCAGGTTCTTCCACTGTCATCTGATTTTGATACCAGATTGTCTGCCGCATCATAAGTATAAGTGGTAACTGCACCTAATTCATCTGTCTCTTTAGCGAGTCTTCCGCAGTTATCATATTCCTTGGAATGGCTGCTTCCATCTCCATAAGTAATCTTGGTTTCATTTCCTAATGCGTCATATTCATATTTGGTTATATTACCAACTGCATCTTTGGACTGAAGCACCTGTCCAAGAGAATCAAACTTGGATACGGTTGCATTTCCATTTCCATCGGTATATTTTTTCAGATTTCCTGCTTTGTCATATTCATAGAGCTTTGTTCCAAAATCTTTATTACTCTCTTCTATGACACGTCCCATGCTGTCATACTTATAAGTAATTGTATTTCCTTTTGCATCGGTTGCTTTGACCTGCTGATAATTCTTATCATAAACGTAGCTGATCTGATTTCCTTTCGGATCTGTACCACTGGTCATGTTGTACATCTTATCGTAAGTATAAGTGGTGGTATTCCCCAGTGCGTCAGTACTTGCTGTAATATTACCCACACCATCCAGTGTATAAGCGGTCACACCGCCATCGGCTGCTGTCTTAGAAGTCAGATTGCCATTCGCATCGTAACTGTTCGAGGTTACATTTCCAAGTGGATCTGTCATGGTAACTGCACGATTCATCGCGTCATACGTGAATCCCCATGCTGCTCCATTTCCATCCACATATCCGGTCATGTTCGGTCCGTCATACGAATACGTTGTTGTGACACCTCTGCCGTCTGTCTGGGATACCATACGATGTTTGTCATCGTAAGTATAGGTAATGGCTGTTCCATCCGGTTTTGTAGATGTGACCATATTTCCATTACCGTCATAACTGTAAGTAACCGTTGCTCCGTTATATCCAGTTGCACTGGTCAGCTTATTCTGCTCATTATAAGTATAAGAGCTGTCTTTCCATCCTCTCTTGTCTCCGTTGCTACATTGCCAAATGCATCATAAGTGTAAGTTTTTGTTCCGGCTGCTGTCGTTTCGGAAGCAAGCTGATTTTCTGCATTATAAGTCTTTTCACAGGTTGTTCCATCCGGATATTCAATGGATGTTGTACGGTACTGATCATCATAATGATAAACGGTCTTATTTCCTTCGTTATCCGTTGTTGTAGTAGAACTCTTTCCGTACTTGAAAGTTGCCGTTCCTTTTTCTGCATCAGTCTGCTCTACAACTCTTCCTTCTTTATCGTAAGTATTCTTTACAACCGTATTGCCATTCTCATCTTTCCAGCTTGTCATACGGCTGTCATCATCATACTGATATTCTTTTGTTGTTCCTTTCGGGTCTGTTACAGATATCAGGTTTCCCTGCTCGTCATATTTGTAAGAAACTTTTCCACCATCTGGAAGAGACAGTTCCTTGATATGCCCGAATTTATCCTGTTTTACCCCGAATGTTTTTCCGGATGGTGTGGTAATCTTGCTCAGATTATAATCATCGTCATAATCCAATACTGTCTTAAATCCATTCACATCCGTTACATAACGTAAGATTCCGTATTTATCAAATGACCAGATACTCTGATCCGCATCTGTCAGTTCCCATCCGATGTAGTCATGGTCTGTATCTTTATAGCTGACTGATTTTAAATCATATACATAACCATCCGGAGCAGTGTAGCTGCCATCTTCATTCTTATCAAAGATCAGATAACTTCCGTCCCCTCTCATATACAGAAGGCTTCCGTTCTCCATCTGAGAAAGTGACTGGTCATAGTTAAAGCTCCATCCACGTCCGAACATGGAATGCTGGTCTGTTCCTTTGGAATTGTAGCTTCTTGTAATGGAGAATTCCCCATTCAGCTCATTCATCGTCGCATCGGACTGATCCATGTAGAAGTTACCAGTATTTAAGTTGACTGGTTCAAATCCAAATTCACAGTGCAGTCCTCTTCCCATCAATGCTCCGTCAATCCGCATCTTATCCTGATCCGTAAGAGGTGCCGGACTATATGGGACATTGGTCTGTGGGTTACGGATAAAGATCGTGTTATTTGCGACTACCAGTGCGTCCATAACCTGATTGTCTTTCATAATGTTCTTAAGCGGAACACCATAATATTTTGCAATCTTCGGAAATGTATCAAACTGCTTGACTTCATAGATCACAAAGCTGTCACTGGTCACTTCTTTTCCAGTTTCCAGCTTTCCCTCAATCTCTTTCGATGCTTTTGCTTTGATCTTATAAAGCTTGTCCTTCGTCAGCCCCGAATACAGTGCGCTCTGCCAGTTGGAATCTTTGCTGTAATACTTATTCGCCTCCGGAAACTGCTTATTGTATTCTGTACTGTCTGGATAGGAATACAATGGTTTCGCATCTGTTTCGTGATGCTCTTCTTTTTCCTCATCCGGGAGCAGATAATACTCTACGGTAGATTTACTCTTTGCGATTCCGTCTGCAAATACAGCATCAAATTTCAGCTTTCCATTGGTATTCTTTTCCGTCATCGGGCGAAGCAGGATAGTCGTCTCATCCAGTGACATATCTCGCAGATATGGATCTTCAGCCGGTGACCACTGGATGCTGAGTTTCGGTCCATAAACGGATGCCCTGTTATTCAGTACCTCACACTGCATAGAAGCTCCAAGGTTATTTGCCTCGGCAATGGCTACCAGTGCAAATCCGTTATTCGCATGAGTTCCCTGCACCCAGTCATTGACAGATCTTTGACGTCATAATTGATATAGCTGTTCCTGCTGGTACTTGCATTCTGTACATCCTGGAACGTAAGATTTACTGGTTTTGTTTTCCATGTGATGGAGGTGTTCCACGACTGATCTACACGATAAAGTCCAAACTGGGATGCACCACCACTGTATGCAGTTTTCTGACTGACTGCAAATGTTGCACTGTCAATTTTGGAATCTTTCGGAATCTGACTAAAATTTGAATTTACTTTGATATAAGTCCGGCAGTTCTGGTGTGCTGTTCCAAATCCTGCAAGGTTTCCAGACTTAATACCATCATCAAATCCGACATACGGATAATTGTTATCTCCAATCTGACTGGTTGGACTTCCCTCTTCCACACCAATCATGTTAAAGGAACTCTTCTGGATCTCCACTGGTGTCGGATCGATTCTGACCGGATACTGACGTTCTTCTGCAGAAAGCCAGTCCCTGTCTGGTTTTACGGTCAGGATTGTTTTCCCATCTTCTTCCCTGAGTTCCATCGTAATCAGGAAACTGATCTCCCCGGCTGCATCTTCCATAGACGGTGCTTCCAGAAGATACTTTGCATCTTTGATTGTTTTTCCTTCTGGATAAATATATACCTGATTATCTTTTACTTCTGCCTGATATCCCGGAATCTGAAGTTCATATTCATACGATTCTCTGTCTGTTGGCTGCTGAAGTACGATATCTTCCTTAATGCTGGAATCCAGTACCGTATACTGAACATCTGCTCCTTCATAAACTTCATTATAAAGGATCGCATTGTCCTTAATAACGGAATGTGTATAATCTCCATCTACCGGAATGATCCCGATTCTGGTCTTTCCATTTTCAATCGTTACACCATTCTCTTCTGACATCTGTTCTGGAAGAAGAATGGCATAATCATTAGCTTTGTTCTGATAAACCTCAGTTTTCTCTTCCTTTTCTTCATCTGCCGATACGCTGCTGGCCTCCTGTGCTTCTTCGGATGCCGGAGTGTCTGCTTCTTCCGGCTTTACAAGAGTATTATCTACCAGCTCTGTATCACCATTTTCGTTCTTATAAGTTCCGACATAACCACCGTAAACGGTTGTATACTGCTTATCTCCAGTCTTATAAGTTTTGGAAACGGCGTCATAATCAATCAGTTCACCTTCCGATTCTTCCGGAATCGATAGTAATCCTGTGGTTCTTTCAACTCCACTTCTTTTTCCTGCGGATTTTCTTCTGTTTCTTCCGCTGGAGTTGTCTGTTCTTCCTGCGTCTCTGTATCTTCTGATGGCGTCGTTTCATTTTGTACGTCCGCATCAGACTGCTGACTCTTGTCTTGTTCTCCAGATGTAGAATCTGTTATCCCGGCTTCCTCTTCAGTCAAAGCCTCTGGTCTGGAGAAATCTGCATTCTTCTGTACATCCTCAATGGCCTCTTTTGCCTGTACAAAGATAGGTTCTGTTCCCTGTAGTGCCATACAGGAGTGCAAGTACTAAGGCTATAGCGACTTTCGAAATCTCTTCATAGTCTCTTTCTCCCTCTTGTAATCTTTTTCTATAATTCCTTTACAAAATAACCGCTACCCTCCTTTTTTCTGACTTTGGCACTACTATAATCTAAAAAATCACAAAATTTTCATAAATGGTAAAAATGCCCCTTGAGGTGGCAAAAATAGACGAAATCGGTCGAAAAAAATAGTAAGACACCATCGCCTTACTATTTTTCATCTAATTTCATATATAATAATATTTTCACTTGAAAGGATTTCTCCGTATGGCAGATCTCCATCTGACCATGATATTTTTCTACTACGAGTTTCACATTTTGTAATCCTATTCCATGTCCTTCTTTCCTGCTTTTCGTTGTCAGATAAATTCCATTCCGCACTTTTGGTGTATCTTTTATGCTATTCTCAATCTGGATATTCATGATTCCTTTTCCATAATACATCTGAAACGATAATCTCCTTTCATCTGAAGCTGCTGTCCCACGAATAGCATTATCCATAAGATTTCCCACTATTATACTTATATCAAATAATTCTTCCCCTATATGATTCGGTATTTCTACAGAAATCTCCGGATTTTCAATTACTGATTTCGAATCTTCCAAAATATAATTCAGCAGATTATTCATATTACGGTTTTCTGTATATAAATGATGACATAAGGCTGTTCCGGCTATATTCTCCATTTGTTTCAGATACGATAGAATCTCTTCATTTCCTCCCGTTTTTGCCATTGCCCCTATTGTTGTAAGATGGTGCTTGTAATCATGATGTATCTTATTCAGCCTGTCCTGTGATTTCATCATCATCTCCAGTTCTTTTGCATACTGGCTCATCTGAATTTTCATCTCTTCCTGTTTTGCTGTTTCAATATAACTTTTCTGAACCTCATCGTGCAGATAGAAAATAAACACATTGATAAACAGTAAGAATAATACAATCGTAGACCGCACACCTCTTCTGTCTGGCAGCAATATCCTGATACAGACTATAATGCTGATCACCGGGACAGAAAGCATAGCAAGCCAATGACGGTTCTTTATATAATAACTTCTCTTTACACCTACTTTTCTTTCAATAATGACTTCCAGTAAAAAGAATATAAAATTTCCCATTACAATAGTTCCCGGTCCCATGTGATGATGCACCGGATTTCTTGCTACCGCATACCGTTGAAAGAACACGATTGGAATCCCATCACATAAAATTCCCATAATATATACCATAAGTGTATTCCAGACATGATGTTGCCAGTCTGCCTGATATGCCACTGTTATAATTAACAGAGCTATCAGCTCAAAGATCAGATCTCCGTACATCGTTCCCCACTGCATGCTTTCCCAGCATGAAAGCAGATATGCACAAAAATATGCAAATAGCTTTTGTGTATCCTCATTTTTTGGATACAGGATGGTATTGTAACGGAACACAGTATAAATCCAGAATAATTTACTTGTCAGATAAGTGATCAAATGGATATTCATAATCTTTTCTTCTCCGTTTGTTAATAGTCTTTCCCTGACCTTCTTGCGATTTGCTTTACTGATACTGAGACGTGTCTTGTCTTTCATAACCACGTTGTCATATTCGTAATGCTCCACGTGTTCCATATTGATGAGATAGGACTTGTGAATCAGTAAGAAATATTCTTCTGTTACATCCGCTACATCCTTTAATTTTCCTCGATATTCATATTCTTTTTCCGATGTCACGATATGTACTCTTTTTCCCAGACTATAAAAATACAGGATCTTGTCATAAGAAATCTTGTGGATTCCTTTTGTATCCGTATATTCAAATATTTTCTTCCGTTCTTTTAACAGTTCCCGTAATTCACCTATCACCCGGAAAAGTTCTTCCTCTCGGATTGGCTTTACAAGAAAATCAAATGGATGAATACGGAATAATTTCATAGCATATTCCTGATATGTTGAAATATAGGTAATCCGCAGTTCTTTTCCATAATTTTTCTTTCGTATCTCCGTTCCGATATCAATTCCATTCTCATGTTCCAGACAAATATCAAGGAATAACATATCGTAGGATTCTTCTTCCAGCCTGTTAAGAAGCTGCTCCGCAGAATAGTATATTTCTATAGATATCTGACAGTCATTCGCTTTCCCATAATGGAGCAGCTTCTGTTCTAACCAATTACATAGGATGATGTCATCATCACAGATTGCAAGTTCTAGCATATTTTCTTACCCTCAGTCTTTCGTAACACGACAAATGGGGAAAAGAATCCCCTTCAATTCTTTTCCCGAATGGACATCACTAATTTTGTGTCATTTTTCCGATGCAACAGCACCACTTCCTTTGCTGTCTTATTTTGTCCTCTATATAATAAACACTTGAACAAGAAAAAACTGTCGCCATTTTATAATTTATTTATATTTTTTATGTTTTATTTATATTTTATCCAAATATTACAGCGATAACTAATAATGTCACCCCCTGCATTATTCTTTTTATTTTTAGCGTCATTTGATAAAACATCAACGTTTTTGATGGCAAAAAGGGAACCTGCAAAACCAGATTCCCTTTAAAATACATGCTCTTCTCTAAAAGGATGATAAATCCACCATCCTCTGCTTATTTTTAAAAACTTTTTCCTTTTTTACAATACTTATAAATATTAAATGGTTTTTCTTTTTTTTCAAATAAAATCCCTGTTGTTTTAATAATTTTTATAAGTTCATCCGACTCCATATCTGTCGTTTTAAATATAAATATTTTCTTTTCATTTGTTATGAAAAAAAGAAGTTTTTATATAAGAACATTCTATCAATATTTTTAAATTCATAAATTTGATCTTCATCTATTTTAATTGCGTTTTCATCGATATCCACCGTTTCATATCCTGATCTACCCCAGACAAATTCATGAACATTTTTTTCAAAATTTTTACCAATCATTTGATACCAAATAATCCAAGCCACACAAGCCACACAAGTTCCAATCCCTATTCCAAACATCAAATAACTTTCCGACAGATAACAATTAATCGACAGTAAAAATTCTACAGGTGTAAAAATATAGATAATCATTCTACTTTTCTGTCTTGTTTTAAATAATTGATTAGGAATTATAAACCCAAGCGAAAGCATTCTTTCTAATTCTTCCCTATCCTCATCTGACACAATTGATTTAATATGCATTCTTCTTAATCCCCCTTTTGCCAGAGGTCCTCTTTATAAAATCGAACCTCTGGCCATTGTCTCTTTTATTCTTTTACAATTTACAGCGCTTGAATCAACAAACCAAAAACAGTACCTGCTCCAGCTGAAAATAAAGCAATAATTGACGGAATTGCATTTACAACTAATGCACCCGCAAGAACTAATATTACGGCTCCTGCCAGTATATTACTATGCTCTTTTGTGAATTCTACAACATTAAATTCAAGACCACTATTAGAATTTAATGTCATTGTAAAAATCAAAGCAACCGATATTGTCCACTCTTTTTCCTCTTCTGGCAGCAAATCTGATGTACTAAATACAATGGAAAACTCTACACTATTGGCAAAAACATTATTTATTTCAAAAGCAATATTACCAGATTTAACCGATAAAGCAATTTTTTCTATCGTATTTCCAAAGTTATCTGCTCCCTCTATACCTGTATCTGATAAATTTGATGAAATCTCCATAATTTGATTTTTGCAAGTTTGTGTCAATTCTCCATCATTTCCTATATCCACTTTTATATTATAAATTTTACCAGTTGAACTTTCAAGCGATGTGGATATTTTAGTAGAAATATCAATTGCTCCTTGAGGACTCATCATTGTTCCCAGTGAAATTTCCTTATCATACTCCACACCCACATCCATAATTTTATTCAGATAACCAAGCGGCTCCATTACATTATAGACATATTGATTTCGTGCTATTTTTACCTTTGCCCGAAGATTTTCTTGCGCTATTTCCTCATCTGTTTTTGTCGATACGGCATCGAACTTTTTAAATCCAGTATCTCTCCCTGAATATGCATCTTTATCCAGTGGGAACGAAGGTGATGAAGAAAATGAGTTCAACTCACAAAATTGATCAAATGCCCAGTTCTTCGGCATCGAATATCCCAAATTACAGCTAAATCCAGTTGACATATCTGCCACAAATGATTTACTTGCCAATCCTGCTTCATAAACTTTAGTACATACATATCTTGGTGCATAAATGCCGACTTTATAATTTTTATCATTTGTCGAACTGAAAAAGATCATGTGAATCTGTTCAAAATAAGGTATAATAAATGTATCAATCTGATATGAATAACAATCAAAATCCACTGCAAAGTATATAGTCGTTCCACTTGGTATACCGATTCTCTCGGCTGCTAAAATTGCTGTCTGTGCATCAACACTTCCCTGGGACGGATCCTTAAAATAGTTTAATTCATATCCTCCATCCTGATATATCGGGAATACCGATAATCCTGCATTTTCAATGTTTTTCACTTCTGTTGATGTCAAATATTTCGGTGTATGTTCTTTTCCAACAGAACCTGTCAGATAACGTCCTACATGAGTATACCCTGCATTTTTTATATCTAATGCCTGTTGTTTATTTAATACTGTTGCACAGTCACACGCTTTTGCTGCCCTGTTTGTATCGCCTTTACTCGTAAGCAATGATTTCATAGTAGAAACATTTACTTTTCCTTTTGTTACAAGTCCAATTCCTGTCAGACCATAAAACTCCTGAAATTCTGACACCTTTGACTCTGTAGTCGAATCAAACACGCCATCGAATCTTCCCGGATTATATCCGTTAAAATATAGTCCGTATTGAGCAATCTTATTAAATGGAACATATTTCGTCGAGTTCTGTCCGTTCTGTAATGTACCCGGAAACGCATTTGTTGTTGCATCGCCAAAATTAACTGAATTCAAATCTGTAATTAATTCAGTTGTAACTCCTTCAGCCGCCTGCAATGCACCAACTAAAGACAAAATTGTCTGTCTTGAGGCAATTCCATCACAAGGTCCAACACCAATAACATCTGACCAGTCACTATTTAATTGCTGTTGAATAAGAACAATATTGGAATCCCCACCAGAAACCTTTGTAAACCAGTTTAGGGATAACAATCCAGACCAAACTTTCCAATCAATTTTGCCCGTAACTTCCAGTCCTGCATTTTCCTGCATCTTTTTAACTGCATTTACTCCTGATGTATAATAAATTCCAGTAATTCCTCCAGCAGCATATCCTTTGCAAAACAGAGCACACTGAATCAAGCATACATTAACCTGCGGAGTATCATTCGGATCCATTTTTGTAATAATGGCTAACTTCTTCATGGTATTAATAGTAAGTGGTCCAACCGTTCCTGTAATCGTTGAGATTCCATTCTGAATCTGAAATGCACGAATGATTCCCTGCATCACGGCTGTTCCGGTCTTTCCATCTTCATCCAGTTTTACCCAATCCTTATGTCCACCAAACATCGCATTTAAATATTTTTGTGCTGCTTTTACATTCTGATCACTCATATTCACTACCTCCTAATTCAAGTCAATTATAAAGATTTCTAACTCTTTATATGTCTATCACTAAAAGTTACAATAACAATTTATCAATCAACTGTGCCTATTTTGTGACTATTTTCCAAAGGATTCATTAACTCCCTTATAAAATCCTTAACAAATTATGAAAGAAACCATCAATTTATCACCCCATATCCCATTATAGAACTGTAATCTACTGCATAATTTCTCTGCCGTACCTGATCACTGGAATTTCCCTCAATCGTGTAAACTCTTCCACCTTCACACTTTTCTACTATTCCTACATGATCCGATGTTCCATCATGATCCCAGTCAAAAAAGATGATCATTCCAGCTGTCGGAGTTGTTCCGCCACTCTGCCACTTATTCTTTCCCTGAAACCAGGACACTCCATCACTGCACAATGAGAATTTAGGAACATTCCCACTTGCAATCAGACCGCTCTGATCCGCACACCAGCTTACAAAACAGGCACACCATTCTACCGACTGTCAAATCCGTACCAGCTCCAGAACTTCTGACCGCCACTGTTTCCAAGCTGCCCCATTGCAACCGACACAATCTGCTGATTACCAAACAAACCAGCAAACAGGCTGCCACCGGAATAATACCGCATCACATGGGGAACGTATTGGGGATCTCCGTAACTGCTCCATCCATGCGAAGCTGCCTGTTCCTGTGAAAACTGCAATGCATTGGCTTCTGTATAACCGCCTCTTTGCAATGCCCATCCTATGTAGCCATTTCCATAGTTATATCCCTGCCATGCAAGTTTCAGCTTGTCCAGATCCTGTGGACTGCTGCATCCTGCCTGTCTGATACAGTCTGCAAAGGTCTGTACTCCAACCTCTATCGAATAATCCGGATCAGTAATAGAACCAGGAGTGTGTGGGAATCTTGTATTATATGGACTTTCCGAACACTGCATCGGGTCTGTTCCCCTGCCTCCAGATTCCTGCATCATGATGGCCTGTATCGCAGACACATATTCCGGAATGCCGTATTGGGATGCATACTGCTGTATCACAGAAGTATACGCAAGCACTTCTTCACTTAGTGATTCGGAGCTTTCCGAACTACTGCTGAAAGCTGCTCCTGCAATGATTCCCACAATCAGAATAAATACCAGAAGAAATGCACCACCTCCGGCAGCAATCCATTTTCCCATTTTTTCAAGAGCTACTACCCCTTTTTGAATCGCTGCTGTAATTCCCTGTACGGATAACTTTGAACCCTTTCCAGTTACCTGAAAGACTGCTTTTCCACTTTCTGCCGATGCCTGTGCTGATTTTCTTGCCATCTGGACTGCTCTTGCTTTCTGCATCGCCTGAAAGCTCTTTTCCACCTGCTGTTTCTGCATGGATGCCTGTGTCTTTATTTTCTCCTGAGACAGACCGGATACTTTTACCACTCTCGGTGCTGCTTTTACCTGGCGTTTACCATTCTCCTTGGCAAGTGCTGCCTGCTCCGGTTTCAACTTGATTAATTTCTTTCCGCTTTCTGCCCCCTGCTCCATTGCTTCTTCGGCAGCTTTCGCTTCTTCCTGTCTGCTTTTTCTTTCCTTTATCTTCCTGTAGGTCACTCCAGCAAGTTTTTTTCCACCTTGATATGTGGTTTTCCCTATACTTTTTCCTGCCACACTCGCCGCTCTGTACTGTACGGATTCTATTTTTTCAGTTCCATACTGTGTTGGGGATTCTGACTGCCCACTGCTTTTTTCATGTAGTTCCCTTGGCTTTTCTTTTGCTTCCAGAACCGCTGAGCGAACCAGTTCTTTCGGAAGTCGGGCAGCCGGATTTCGAATCTTCGGATTCTTATCCCTTACCCGTTCCTTGATATCTTTCATCCGGTCACCCTCTTTCCGTATCTCTTATCTCATCGGGCAACATCCCGATGTTTCTTTTTTTCCTGCTGTTTCTGCAACTGCTCCACCTGTCTGATTGCCTCATTTACCAGTGGATGTTCGTTGTAATATGGCACAAGTTCCAAGTCTCCCCTGTCTTTTGATGACAACGGTAATGGATATTCCATGTCTGAATAAATTGATTCTGGATCATGAATAGAAAACTCAATAGCCGGACACATATTGGCAGATGTTCTACAATATTTCTGGTACTTTTTATATGCCTCTTCCAGCGTTCTGCATTTTGTATATTCTCCTAAATCATGGAACTCACCGCACTCTGCAGCATAAAAAGTTATCGTTACTTCTTCTTTTTTCTTCATTATGATTCTCCCGGTTTTGTTGTCATTAGTTTATAAAGGTCTGTATTCTTTGGGAACGTATTCTCAAATGGTACGATATTCCCAGAGCAACGGATTAGGCCACTGCCAACCGATACATTTGTAATATAGGACAGTTGGTTTTCGGAAATATTCAAAAGAGCTGCCAATTCTTCCCTGTCTGTACTTGCCTGATTCAAAAGAATCAAAAACTCACTGTTTGCCAACATCAGTCTTGCAGTGTCCGATTTCAGAAGTTCCTCAACATTTTGGGTTAAACCTGTCACGAATCCATTGTATTTTCTGATTCTCTTGTACAGTCGGTAGAAGAAATTTGCACTGTATTCATAGCGGAATAACAGATAGAACTCATCGGCAAATATCCATGTCGTTTTTCCTTCTTTCCAGTTCTGAATTACCCTGTTGAAAATACTGTCTAAGGTAACCAGCATTCCCAGTGGCATAAGCTGTTCCCCCAGTTCCCGGATATCATAATCCATGATCCTGTTCTTCTTATTCACATTGGTCGGCTGTGCAAAGGTGTTCAGGCTTCCATTGATAAAAAGTTCGGATGACAGTGCAAGTCCCCTTGCCTCTTCTTCCGGCTGTAACATCAACTGTCGGTACATATCTTTCAATGTCGGAACTTCTCCGGTATAACCACTTCGGATATAATCCCGGTACACATCTGCAGCACAGCGGTCCAGGATTGACTTTTCTTTTGCTGACAGGTTTCCTGCTCCAACCAACTGTTCAAATACAGACAGAATAAACTCCGATTTTTCAATCAGTGGATTCTTTTCATTGCCGTAGGCTGCGTCCATATCCATTGCATTCAGGTGATTGTCTGATGTCGCAGATACTTTTACAACCTGTCCACCCAGAGCCTCTACTAATTTTGTGAATTCGGACTCCGGATCAAGAATCAGGATATCGTCATCGGTACTCAATGCCAGATGCACAATCTCTTCTTTTGCCGAAAAGCTCTTTCCTGATCCACTGACGCCCAACCGGAAACTGTTTCCATTCATCAGTTTCTTCCGGTCGGCTACCAGAAGGTTCTTGCTGACTGCATTCTGCCCATAATAGATACCGCCCGGCTGCAGGATTTCCTGTGTATGGAACGGGATTAAAACAGCCGTTGATTCCGTTGTCAATGTACGCAGGGCATTGATCTTTCGCAGTCCGTAAGGAAGCACTGTATTGAGTCCGTCCACTTGCTGCCACTTTAATGTTGCCATCTGGCACAGATGCTTTCTTGCTATCGACAATAATAATTCCGTATCGGAATCCAACTGTTTTTTACTGTCTGCCAGATGTACCATTGTCAAAATTCCGAACATCATACGCTGGTCTCTGGTTGTCAGATCATCGAGCATTTCCTTGGTTTCTTTTCTCTGAAGTTCCATATCGTATGGTACGATTGCCGAGAAGTTATTATTAGCGTTCTGCCTTCTCTGCCAGTTGGTCACGTTGGTTTCCACACCAAGCAGTCGGTTCTGGATTTCCCTTACCGCTTCATCCGTAGGGACTGGCAGGATATCAATCGACAATATCAGATTCCGGCTGAAGTCACACAGTTCTGAAATCATGTCATCTTTAACATAACTTGCATAATCCTGCATATACAGGACTCTTCCGTACCTGTCACCGATTTTAAAATGGTCACGTTCAAATTCCATAGAATCCGGACACATCCAGTCCTTGAAACTCGTTCCCTTCTTGGCAAATTGTTTCAGATCAAACGGAAATGCCTGTGGGACATCTCCCTTGAAGAAATCCCTGAAAATCTGGAGCCGGCTCTCTGCGTCCAGTCCTTCTGCTGTGGACGATAACTTTGCCAGATGTGTTACGATGTCTGTTCCGATACGTGCAAAATAGGTTCTTGCATCGTCAATCGATCTTTTATGTACACTGACAGTCAGATACCGTTCCTGATAGATGCTGTTGTTTGTTCCTGTAATCTTAGACAGGAGCATTTCGTTGTATTCTTCCCGATAGTGGTCCAGTCCATCTTCCTTCATTGGAAGCAGAATAGACTTTTCGAATTCTTCTTTATTGATTCTCCGATTATTGATGGTAATTTGGGCAGAAATGCCGGAATCCAGTGAATTTAAGAGTTCAGAATAATCCAGAAACATTTCTGTCTTATTGTCCTTACTCGCAATATAATAGTTGATATCTGTAAAACGATATGTTTTTGAGAATTTCGTTCCCTGTTGAAAAATTCCATCCGGCCAGATTCGCTGGATGGGAATTGCCTGTTGGACTGATTTCGGAACTTTGAAGCGTTCCTTATCCATCCGAAGTGCCTGACTTAAGGTTTTAATCAAAGGCATCACTCCTTCCCTTGCGTTTCTTTCTCTGTTTTGCTTCTGCTCTTTGCTCCCGCTCTTTTATGATTTCCGCTCCATCCTTTTGATTCTTTTCTCCCAGCGAGATGGTCTCCTGCATGCAGGAGTAGTGGATATCTTCCGACTGAAACACCAGTTTCTTCGGATACAGCAATTCGGATTTGATCACTGCCCATAAAAACTGTTCGGCTGTCATACCATGATATTTGAAAAAGCCACAGGCAGCAAATGGAGTAGCACCAAGCACACACAGCCATCCGGTTATTTCCTGTCCGGTAATTTCACGCATTCCAAAGTAAATTCCGATTGCTGTAAGAATCGCAAGAACAGAACACACACATTGTCTCAGGTCCAGTCCCATAAACATGGATTCCTGATAGTCCCTGATTTCTTTGTTCATCTTTACTTCCATAAATTATCGTTCCTCTCCCTGTTTTGTTTCTTCGTTTTCTGTGGTTTTTCTTTCGGTACTTCTATCCCGGCAAATCTACAGTGTTCTGCAACGCCTTCCGGATCAAATTCCGCAAGTCTTGCTAGATCAAACGCTACCTTCTGATAGGTTGCATATCCTGATCTTCCTGTTTCATTCAACACTTTTCCTAGTTTATGTTCCTTGATAAAATGAAGCATATCCTTGGTAAAATCTCCTGTTATAAAAGCCTCATTTGGCTCTAAGAACTGATAGGGCAGATTAATGGTTACATCTCCAAAATCTTCCCAGTCTCTCCCTTCCTTATGGCAGAGTCCTACATATAAATTTCCATTGTTCCGATAAGAGCTCACTCGTATCGCTACTGTCTCACGTCCGAATTCCCAGTTATATCTTAATGTTTTCTTTGTATCCATATTTTTAACCTCCAAGTCCCATCATTTCTCTGACAATACGGTCAGATGCCTTAATTGCTCCAACCAGCACCAGTAAATTGAATACCAGCTCTCCTACATAGTTCCACACGATTGTAACTGCACTCAGCTCCGTATCTCCGACTGCCGGAGGACTTGCCGCATAAGCAGAAAAGATAATACACGCCAGTGCAATAATTGCCCTTCCAGACACACGCCTATATATGAACGGATAAAGTTCTTTCCGATGGACTGCGTGGGTTCTCCTGCAAACGAGGAAATCGGAATCGGGGCGATTGCTGTATACATATAGATTTTGAACATTCTGCCATACACTGTCAGAATCATTACAAATGACAATACAGTAATCAGCAGACTGCCAAGCAGTGTGACAATCCACAACGGAATGGATTCCAGCATTCCCACGCTCTCAATCTTATCTACAATCTCCGTTGGCAGTTCCGTCACGCTTCCTGCCATACTGGAGCCACTCATTACGGTTGTCACGATTCCCTGCACAATGGAAAACAGTGCCTGCATAAGTTCCATCCCGTATGTAATTGCTCCCTGAGCAAGTGCAAACCGGATAAATGCTTTTAGCACATGTTCCGGCTTTTTCAGATCTGTAAAACTGCCACACGTTTTTATGATTCCGGCTGCAAAAAATAACACCAGTAATCCATAGGCAATGGCTGTCAGTGTATCATTGATATTGGTCATAATCCGCCAGATGCCGCCACCCTTAAAAGTTGCCGGATTTTCAGTCAGCAGAGTCCACAGTTCTGCCATCTTTTCACTCCATGTGGATAGTGCTGAGTTTAGATTCTGTACAATCCAGTTATCACTCAAAAACTCTCACCTCCCTGAACATATTTTTGAATGCAGGAGTACCTTCCGGCACTCCTGCTGTCTCCTGATATACTTTTTCAAAGAGGCTTACGCCATAATCAGATCCAGGATTTCTTTGGCGAACGTAATAATTACCCCTCCGGCCAGTGTCAGAAATCCATTTGCCCTCTGGCTTGGATCATGGCTTTTCAAGGACAGTCCTACCTGCACCACTCCAAATCCAAGCAGAATCAAGCCGATGGCACGAATCAGCGAGAAGATGAATGTAGACAGGTTATTGATTACCGACAGCGGATCTCCGGCTGCAAACACCGTGGTTGCCCCTACGGTTGCAATAAGAACCAGTGTCATATAAAGCCCCATCCATTTCTTCTGCTTTCTCCCCATCGGCATCGGGGTTGTCATTTTTTTCGTTGCATTCTTTTTTGTTCTATTTTTTTCTCCTGCGAGAAGATTCTTCAATACACATCACTCCAATCCATAAGAAAAACTGCTATTCACCAAGGATGTCCTCGGTAGACAGCAGTTCGTAATCGTCTAATCTGTTAATGTCAATCTTTAGGTCGTCGTGAGCCAGTGGTGTTTTCGCATAATCATAAGGCGATGCACCACCGTCCTCTGTGTATCTGAAATTCACATGCTTTTTTAAATCATATTTATCGTCCATGATCGGACGCTCCCCACGAATAAACAAAATCGCTTTGCGGTTATCTAAAAGCCGTATTTCATCCGGTGTTAAAAGTTCCCTTCCAGTCTGCTGATAATTCACCGAATAGCTGCCGCTACGCCCTTTTGTCTGTCCGTAGGTATTGGTATCCAATGTCTCTTTTCCCAATAATTCCGAGACATACTTATGTCCTTCTTTTTCATTTCCACCCAGATATAAAAATTCATCGCAGTTGCCGATCAGACTCTCATACGAGTCTTTAAATAAGGCTTTCATCTGTGCGATGTTCTGGATGATGATACTGCAGGAAATCCCTCTGGAACGCATGGTTGCCAGAATCTTGTCAAAATCATCCGGCAAGGCTACGTTTGGCCATTCATCCATAATACAGTGTACCGGAATCGGAAGCCTTCCTCCGTACTTCCGGTCTGCCACATAATACAGTGTCTGAAACAGATTGCTGTAAATCATGCCGACCAGATAATTCATACTGGTGTCCGCATCTGGAATACAGCAAAACAGTGCCACTTTTTTCTCCCCGATACTGTATAAGTCCAGTTCGTCTGTACAGGTCAGATTGGCGATCTGTTTCAGATTGAACGCTGCCAGACGGACACCAACAGAAATCAAAATAGATTTCGCAGTCTTGCCGGCCGCCTGCTTATAAATGGCATACTGCTTGACCGCAATACTCTCCGGGTCCCGCATTTCCAGTCTTTCAAACAAAATGTCCAATGGGGACTGGTAATCCTCATCATCTTCTTTGACCTGAGCGCTTCCAAGCATTTCCATGATCATCGGAAAGTTCTGTTCTTCCGGTGGAGCCTCATGCAGCAAATACAGCATAAGTGCCTGTAAAAGTGCAGTCTCGGACTTCTCCCAGAACGGGTCTGAACTCTGCGCTCCCTTCGGTGTTGTGTTGCGGATCAGGTTATTGATCAGCTTCAGTACATCCTTATCATCCCGGACATACGCAAACGGATTATAACACCAGGAAGTCTCCGGATTGATCAAATCAAAAACCCGGACTTCATATCCATTCCGTTCCAGAACACCTCCGGTTTTACGCAAAAGTTCTGCCTTGGGATCAGTAATCACCATCGAACAGTTGCACTGCATGATGTTTGGGATTGCATACGTCCGGCTCTTTCCAGCTCCTGAACCTCCGACTACCAGCACATTTAGGTTTCGTTTGTGCTTATAGCCGTCCAGTCCCATACGGAAATGCTGTGTTAAAAGCAGATTCTGCGTGTATTGTTTTTCGCAGTAACGTCTGCAGATTTCGGACACGTTGCCCCATTTTGCGGAACCATGTTCCACACCTCTTCTATAATTTCTTTTTTGGGATTCATAAATACCAATGCCTAAGAAATAGGCTGCTGTGAATATCAGAATACATTTGAACGTATACGGTGTATACGTGATAAAAAACGGCTGTTCGAGTTTTTCGCTCAGCGTTTCTAAGATTTGAATAAAATTCTTATCCGGTGTAATGGCACAAGCGGTAATCGCTGCCGCCCACCAGACAAATGGCAGAAAGACAAGATACAGAACCCAGTCCTGCTTTTTTGTACTTATCTCTGCAAGTCAGATTCTCTTTTCTTGCGTGGCTTTTCTTCTGGATGTCCCTGTCCTTCTTTCTTATGAAAGGAATCCACTCCCGGTATCAGTGAGAGACTTCTGCCGTTGTCCCACTTAACACCAAGCTGGCCTGCATCATCCACATACTGCACAGTTCCTTCCAGTCCCTGCGGCATACCCGCTTCTCCATCCATCGAATTCAGACAGATTCTTGTTCCTGCCGGATACTGTTCTCTAAGTCTTGCCACTTTTTCTCTTGAATAAATGACCAATCAACCACTCCTTTCTCTACCAGAACATGTGTCTGGTGGTATTCGGTTTTGCAACCTGAAGGATGACTTTATCTATTCCGTCACTGTATCTTCCGGCTGCAAGATATTTACTTCTGAGTCTGTTCAGTGCCTTACGGATCTGCCTCTGTTCCCCGGCTGTAATCTGCAGCCGTTTCTGGGCGAGGTCGTATTCACTTACTTTTTTCAGAAGAGCTTTCGTTTCTTCCAAACATTCATCCTGCTCACTCTGTGCCTGCAGCTCATCATTCAGTGCCACCACGAACATATTTTTCATAATATTATCCATCTTCAAATAGTATTTTGTCATCTGGCTGACCTCCTTTTTTTGTTACACCAACCATATCACAAGACCTCCGTAATAGCTACTCCAACCGTCCAACTTTTTCACTTTTATCGTTCCGGCTGGTTCTTTGCTTTTTTCTCTTTTCCAGATGCTTTTTCATCCTTGGTTTCCGGTGTTTTTACAGGGTCTCCGATTGCGAACTCATCGGTTACATACTCCTGTTCCTTTGCACCAAAATTGCGTTCGATATGGTTTCGGATACTATAGGAAGCCTGACGGACATCATTTAAAAAGTCTCTCAGTTCCTGTGGATCTTTCTTTCCACATTCATTTCTCTGTGCAATATACTCCAGATTGAATCCGGTAACATCCACACCATAACGTTTCGCAATCACATAGGCTGCACAATAAGCCTGTGCACTGACTTTCTGTCGGCTGTAGGTTCCGGTATGCTGGTCCAGTGCTGCACACGCCAGTTCTCTGTTCAGTGCATGGAATGTCGTTACTTCACTCATTCCGTTGCGGATATAAATGGTACGGTATCTCGGATTGTACTGGGCCTGCACTTTGTCTGGCAGATCATCCTCAATCTGCACACGTACCGACTGGTCTTTTAAGACAGTTCCTATCAGTTCTGTCAGACTTCGCTGAGGGCGTTCTTCCAATGGCTTTCCAGACATCTGACTGATGTCAAATCCTTTTCCAATCGTATACCCTCTCCGCATTTCTCCGTCTTTTTCGTATTCAGTGGAAATCATATAAGTAATGCCATGCTCCCCTGCTTTTACTGAACGGTGTTCTTCTCTCCAGCGTTCATAAGACCTTACCACCTTAAAATCCGGATGCTGTCCGTAGATCAAAAGCAGATTCGGAGTTCTCTGTGTATTACACTCTGCCATAAAATCCAGAAAGCCTTTCAGTTTTTCTCCATCCTGAAAAACTCCCTGTGCCTGTGAATCTACTTCAGCCCATACCTCTTCTCTTTCCTGCTGTTTCTTGGCTGCATATTCTTCCTTGGTCAACTTCTGTTCTGGAACCTGCTGTTCTTCCGTTCCACCTGAAATCATATCTGTTAAATCCATATACATTACCTGCCTTTCGTTTTCATATTCTTACGTTTCTTCCGTCTCTCTCTTGCATTTTTCCGTCTGTCCGGCCTCTTACGTTCCTCTTCCTGTTCCTTACGGATATCTCCGAGTTCTTTCCGCACAGATGGTTTTTCATTCTTTTCTTCCCAGCTAGTTTCCCGACCGGAAGAAATATTTTTGTTGCGCGAGAAAGGTTCGGACGGATTCTTTGCTTTCCCCTCCTGCGCATGTGTAAAATTTCCTTCCGGGAAAGCCTCATCCCCGATCTGGAACATTTCTTCCGCATCATCCAGTTCAAATTCTATCTTGCCTTCCGGCAGGACAACGGTCTCTGTCCGTACATTCTCCCCAGTTTCTTTTTCCATCTGGTTTTCTGCCTTTTCCGGTGCAGTCTCTTTTTCCACTGCTTCTGTAACCATAGAACCTGATTCTGCTTTTACAAAATCCAGATTCATCCGGTCTAATACCCGGTTCATCTTCGCGGCATCATCTGCAAATACCATGACCTCTGTCTGGTCCGGATTCACCTTATCTTTGATGACTACATATAAGATACCTCTCGCCTTGGCTTCTTTTGCAAATTCTTTTAAACGGTCACCCGGAACGGTAAAAAATTTCATCGGGCGCTGTTCCTTTAACATTCTGGTAAGCCTTGTTTTCCCTCTTGTCTTTTTCTGATCCTTTAATGCGGCCGCAATAAAGATTGCCACGTGCTTTGCCACATTTCCGGTAATCTTCAAAGAGTATTCCATTCCTTCCAGACTGTACCGCACCACCTGATCAGCCGGTTCTGCTCCATAATTCATACTTATCTCACCTCCTGACTCTCTTTTTCTTTGTGTTCCACACGTTTCTCATTCTGGTTTTGTTCTTCTGCCTTTCGAAGTCTTTCTTCGATTTCCAATGAATGCTTTTCAATCCGGACGGTCATACGGACTTCTTTTCGGAGATTTTTTAATTCCTCATTGATTTCGGACAGCCGTACTTTTCCACTGTCTTCACTGTCATTCCGATAGAGCTTTCTGCGTTCCTTCATCAGTTCTGAAATCTGCTTTTGTAACGGCTCACGGTATGTGGCAAGCTGTTCTCTGGTCGTAATATCATGCTTCATTAAAAACTCAATCTGTTCAATCCTCTGATCTAGTTTCCGGATATCCTCTCTGATGGCATACGGACTTCTTCTCGGTCTTTTTGGCAGTACTCCCATCTGATATAGATAGGAATAATATAATGCCTGTATCCCGGTCAGTTTCCTCTTTGGAGGAATCTGCACCGTCTTTTGATAGATGCGTTTTACTTTTGGCTGTAAGATCTGTCCACGGATCTCCTCTTCGGAATAGTTTTTTCCAAGAGACCGTAGCCGGATGTACCGTTCCATCCCCGGAGCCTTTAAAGCGACATATTTCCGGTTCAGTTTCCATGTGTATCCACGCTTTTCCATCTCTTTTAGGAATTGTGACCAGGAGTAGCTTTCCTGTACCGATTCCCTGATATCCAAACGGATCGCCGTTCTCCACGTCGGCTTTCCTTCCTGTTCCGCTTTCCACTGTACATAAGGGATTGATTTTTTCTGATTGGATTCAATGATAGACAGACCATATTTTCTGCACAGGTCATCGGAAATCTTACGGATCTCCGTATAATAACTCTTGGCATTACTATGGTACTTATGTCCGTCCACCATGCTTACAGAATTCCAGACAATATGATTGTGATAGTGTCTGGTATTAAGATGTGTTGTTATGACGACTTCAAATTGTCCTTTTAAGAGCCGGTCTGCCAATTCCTGCCCGATGAGATGTGCCAGTTCCGGTGTCACTTCACCTTCTGCAAAACTCTGTACCAGATGGTATCCTTCTACACCGCCCATCTTATGGAATCTCTTTTTCGTTGCCAGCATATCTTCATACGCATTTTCATTGGTACATCCGATGGTATCTTCGAAGACCGCCTGTTCCGTCTTGGTCCGATTCATGGCATAATCATGGCAGCTCCAGAGAGTCCGCTTTCTGTGTGGTTTTTTCTTTATCTTTCACATATTCGATAGAACGGTCCAGGCGGTGGACGGGGATAACACTTGTATAAGCCATCCGGCATTACCACTCTTCCTTTACCAGATGCCATGTTTCTTTGGTAAGCCGCAGCATTTCCTGAATACTCTGCTCGCTTGCCATACCAGAAGCATTGGCAACATGTGCAAGCTGATTGGCATTGTTGCATAAGCCTGCAATCTTTCGGAGCAATTCGGGATGATGCTCACAGGGTTTGCATGAACCTGCGCTCCTAAAATCAACGAACGCATAAACTCTTCCCGGCTCAGACCGCTTCTTTCGACCTGCTCATTCAGTTCCCTGACTTCCCTTGCATTAAGCCGTACCGGGATCACATGGTTTCGTTTTCGCATTGCATCACCGTCCCTTCTTTTTTCTCTTCCTCTTTCATCATACCGCCAAGATCCTCATCGGATTTTTTCGCTGCAACCATGCAACAGGTCACTATCACTCCTATAAATCCTCCGCTCATCAATGCGATTACAATCATTACTCCATTTCTTAACATGACTTGATCCTTCCTTTCCATTTCCGTCTGTGTCCGGGGGATTGGGGTTCTCCCCAAAGTGCGTTTGGATATCCAAACGCTATGCTTGCAAAACGAGTACCGCCAGTTTCTGTAGCACCGGATTGACTCGATTCTGATTTATTTTGATTCTTTTATCTGTACCAGTCCATCAAGTGTCGTACAAATGATATGGAGTCTGTCTGCCATACTGATTTCGGTATTCATTGTTCCTGTCACTTCTTTCCCACATAC
>ENA-OQBT01000352-OQBT01000352.1-human-gut-metagenome-genome-assembly--contig:-NODE-352-length-29869-cov-3.144610_pt1 | contig 29869 bp, 37 predicted proteins | sample MGYA00242749_ERZ504557 | MGnify/ENA primary metagenome ERZ504557 (study PRJEB26092, sample SAMD00036243) | human gut metagenome | host: Homo sapiens | study: EMG produced TPA metagenomics assembly of... | reverse complement strand
TCCTGATAATATCTTACCCCAATGGGGCGATGCCATTGTCTGGAATGAGTTCCATATGTCCACGGAATTTCCAATTTATTGGGATTAATTTAAAAAAGCCACACACACTTTTTGTCCTATAAGCCTATCTTCAAACCGCATTATTGTTTTTAAGGGCGTATTTCGTTACAGCCCCTTTCTTTTTGCTTATTTTGTGCCAAAGAATTTTTTTCAACTCGTCTAAAAACCGTGTCACTGTTGGTGAGAAGAGTCTGTGCGACGGGGTTACGAGGTACCATTTATTCTCGAGGGTCGGCACGATGGGGCGATAGGTAAGGGTAGGATGATGGGGTGGTAAAAGGCCGCTCAAGGTAACCGCGTAGCCCAAGCCTTGATCAACGAGGAACAGCATATTATTGATTAAATTATAGGTGGCCACAATGTTCAGATTGGAACGGCTGGTGCCAAAAAGTTCATAATCGACCGGATTGGCGAAGCCTTGGCGGGATAGAATCAGGGCAACTCTTTCAGTTCTTCTTTTTGAAGTTCGGTCTTTTGAGTCAGTGAATCGTCCTGGCGCATAAGGAGGACGCTTCTATCGCTGCGACCAATGTAAAAGTAATCGTAGCCTTCACGGAAGTTAGGCTCTACTACGAGGCCGATGTCTAATAAGCCCTTGTCGAGTCGGTCCATAACAACGGTGTGGTCCCCGGAATATAAGTGCAGGTGAATTTGCGGATATATTTCTTGTAAGTTTTTGAAGCACTGAGTGATGTCTTTCATGTGATGGGTTTCGCCGCAACCAAAGTAGATATTGCCGTTTAAAAGCTCTGTGTCCTCTTTTAAAGCACCTTCGGTAGCGCTCACTAAATCAACGATTTCCCGTGCCCGTTGCTGTAGGTAACGCCCCTCTTCGGTGAGTGTTATTTTACGTTTACCGCGAATAAAGAGCACTTTGCCCAGTTGATCTTCTAAGTCCTTCATCTGTTTGGATAAGGTGGACTGAGTAATATGCAGCGTTTCCGCCGCTTTACTGATAGTTTCTTCTTGAGCGATAGTTAAGAAGTATACTAATAATCGCGTTTCTATCATGATAGTCTCCTTTCAGCGAAGTTTTCATACTTTTTAAAAAGCGTTCAATATATGTACTTTTATTTTACCATTCCTAAAAACGATGGTAAATAAGAACTAATAACTGCTAGTCATAAAATTGAGAAGGGGTTACAATGTAGACAGCTCAAGAAGAGAGCTTAAGAAAATTTTTAAGAAGCGTGTATCAAATGTAGTGTGCCAAATGTAGTGTACGAAATGTAACGTATTAAATAATAGTATCTAAAGGAGATGTTTAACTATGAGTAAATCATTAGTTGCTTATTTCAGTGTTACCGGCACGACTAAACAGGTGGCACAAAATTTAGCGGAAGCGATTGGCGCGGATTTATATGAAATTAAACCGGAAGTTGCTTATACGACAGCGACTTGAATTGGACGAATAAGCAGAGCCGTTCATCGGTAGAAATGGCGGATATGTCATCTCGTCCGGCCATTCAAAAGCCGTTACCTGATATGAAATATAATGTTTTATATGTAGGTTTCCCAATCTGGTGGTATCGGGCACCATCGATTATTAATACATTCTTAGAAAGCTTTGATTTAACCGATGTGGTGGTTATTCCGTTTGCTACGTCCGGTGGCAGTGCTATGGGCAAAACCAATGAAGCTTTGAGCCCATCCTGTGTGGGCGCCGTATTAAAAGAAGGTCATCGTTTTTCAGTCCATACATCAAAAGATGAATTGAAACAGTGGTCCGAATCGTATAATTTAGGCAAATAAAAGAGCTGTTAGAGAGAGGGGTAAAACATTTGAAACGTATAAAGCGAATTAGTAAAATGGCAGTTTTGGGATTGCTTTGCATGAGTTTACAAAGTAGGAGGAATGAACGTAATGGCAGAAAATACACAAGAATTATCCAATAAAGAAATGCAATTAGTAACAATCAGTAAATATACGGCAACCGGTGATCAGGCAAAATTGAAAGACGCCGTAAATGAAGCGTTGGACAAAGGCGTGACAGTTAATGAAGTCAAGGACGCTATGGTACAGTTATATGCCTATACCGGTTTTCCAAGAAGCTTGAATGCACTTAATGTGTTGATGAATACAGTGAACGAACGCCGTGATAATGGTGTGGCAACCGAAGAAGGTAAGGCGGCTACTAAAACAATTTTAGGAGCTGACGCCATGGCGGAAGGCACTAAGACACAAACTGAATTAGTTGGCGGTGAAGTAAAAGGTGCACTCTTTGATTTTGCACCGGCATCCGATCAGTATTTGAAGAGTCACTTATTCGGCGATATTTTTGCCTCCGATGTGTTGAACTGGCGTGAACGTGAAATTGTAACAGTAGCGGCTTTAGAAGCCCTTTCCGATGTGGATTCGCAATTAAATGCCCATCGCGGCATTGCCAAACATAATGGCGTGACTGATGCGCAGCTTAAAGCAATTTCCAAGGCTGTTCATGATGAAAACAACGTATCACCGTTCCCAGCCGGTGCTTTTAATGAAGGCTATGCTCAATATTTTAGCGGCAAAAGCTGGTTGGCACCGCTAAACATTGAAGAAGTAGGCATCCACAATGTAACCTTTGAACCGGGCAGTCGTAATGATTGGCATGTTCATCATGGGGCCGGTCAGATTCTCGTCGTAGTAGGCGGTAAAGGTTGGTACCAAGAAGCCGGTAAACCGGCACAAGCTTTAGCGGCCGGCGATGTGGTATATATTGCACCGGAAATTAAACATTGGCATGGTGCTACGGCTGACAGCTATTTCTCCCATTTGGCCATGACCGTACAAAAAGAAGGTGTATCCGTTACCTGGATGGAACCTGTTCTGATGCTGGAATATAACGAATTAAAGTGGACACATAAATAAGCTTAAGCCTTAAAGCTAAGATTGAGATGCAAGTGCTCAAATAGATATAATACCTGATACTAATGCAAAAACCCCGCTCGAAATTTCGGAGCGGGGTTTTGTTTTTACTATGCGATTAATTGAGCTTGATTTCTATATCTGGTTTTATACGAAACCAATCCAATGCCAGTAAGTGGCTGCGTAAATGAGTAACATAACGTAGCCGATGATGGTGATCGGAATACCGGTTTTCATGAAAGTTTTTACTTCATAAGTGCCGGAACTATAGGATACCATGCCTTGCGGTGAGTTAACCGGCAAGATGAAACCGAAGCAGATGGAGAACTGCGCGATGACCGTAAGGCCGATTGGGTTGATGCCCGGCATGTTAACTGCGGTTACGATAGAGATTACAATCGGAATCATAGCCGAAGATAAAGCAGTGGCCGAAGCGAAACCTAAGTGAATCATAATCAAGAAGAGGGTAATCGTTGCCAAAAGAGCGAATATAGACAATGTTTCAAGGGCGAACATGTGAATGAACGCGTTGGCGAGCCACGTAGCGGCTTTTGTTTTCAAAAGCGCACTGCCAAGACTGATGCCGGAGCCGAACATAACGATGGAACCCCAATCGATACGGCTTTGAGCATATTTCCAGTCGATAATACCGATGCCCGGCATTAAGAATAAGGCAATCGCTACGATGGTTGTGGTGGTCGTATCATAATTATGTAAATGACCGCCCGTAGCCCAGAAGCCGAGCAAGATAACGGAAAGCGTAAGTAATTTCTTTTCGTTAAAAGTCATCGGTCCGAGATTTTGCAGATGTTGCTGCAATTCTTTTTGAGAGCCTTCCAAATCGTGTTCATCCGGCTTTAAGAGCCACATGGACAAGAAGTAGTAGATTACAATCATGACCAAGGAGTAAGGCGCCGCAGCGAGCAACCAATCAAGCCAGGAAACGGAAGTGTTGAGCTGGGACGAAATGAAACCGACGGCAACCAGGTTTTGGGCGGCTGCAGTCTGTACCATGATGTTCCAGAGCGTATCTGCCTGGGTGGCCCCGATAACGAGGAGAGCGGCGAGCTTACTTTGCCGATTGATGCCTAAGCTGTCCAAAATACCAAGGATAATCGGAATCAAGCAGGCTAGACGGGCTGTCGCACTCGGTACGAAGAAGGACAAGATAAAACCGGTGAAAATAACGCCGATGTAAATGTGACTCGTTTTAGTACCGATACGAGATAATACATTCAAGGCGATGCGTCGGTCAAGACCTGTTTTTGTCATGGCCACAGAAATGAACATGGCTGCTGCCACTAAAGCCCAAGCTGGTGTGGAATAACCGGAAATGGCGATTTTTAGCGCATTGCTGGTGCCGAGAATTTTGGTCGGTGCGTCGATATTAGGTGCCGTCCCCAATAAAACTGCTGTCAAAGCTGTTAACATGGTGGCGCTTACCGGATAGGATACGGCACTGCTAATCCAAAGCACGATGCGAAGAACAAGATGCCAATCATGCGGTGTCCGGCCGTGGATAAGTCGCTTGGCGTCGGTAGCAATAAAATACCGATTAATACAGCAAAACTGAGAATAAGACCGATTAATTTACTTTTTGGATAACTCGAAGTTGGTGGTGTTGCCGCCGGAGTTGTCTGTGTACTCATGATTCATCATCTCCTTTTGGGAAGAGTTTATTCATATTAATAATAAACTCTGACGATAAACATTAATGAAGAAAAATAATAAAGTCGAAAACAATGCCAAATTACTCATAAAAAAAGTGTCGCAAAACAAATCGGTCGGATGTTTTGCGAAGGATTTAGAGCAATTAAGAACTCTCTTTTTCTGTTGTAAAACAACACGATACTCAATAAATACACATTGTGTTGTTACTATAAGATTTTGACAATACAGTGGGAATTCCTTCATCGAACTGTTTAAATTTAGTCGAAAATACACGAAATGTAAAAAACTCCTATAACAGGAGGTTTTTATTATAGTATTTTGTTAATGAAAGAGAATTGACGAATTCATGCTGTTGGCAAATAAGTAGTTAATGATGGATTATAAACAATATGGCTAAATAATAGAGAATTCAAAGTTAATTGGCTATTATTAGTGGCTAATCTGTTGTTGATAACCCTTAATTGTTTTATTGGCCTGCATACTGCATATCTCATTATGAATACACGATTCGTCAAAAAATTATTGCTTATCGATGTTCATTCCTTTTAATAAGGCTTGTTCGGAATGCTCCATGTGGATGCGGGCAATTTCACGGGCTTGCGCCGGATTGCGATCGGCAATGGCTTCAACGAGCAGGCGATGCTCTTCCCAGGTTTTTACCAAACGCCCCGGTTGATTCATCGACATGGTACGGAAGCGCAAGGTTTGTTCGCGTAAATTGTGGATGATTTCCACGAGACGTTCGTTACGGGATGCTTTATAGAGTACTTCGTGGAAGTTAATGTCCGCTTCCACCACTTTGTCCATATTTTTTTCTTCCATAAAGGTACCGATTTCGACGAGCATGCGTTCTAAAAACTCAATCTCATCCGGTGTGATGCGTTCCGCCGCTAATTGGGCTGCCAATTCTTCAAGGGCGGAGCGGATTTCAAATACTTGTGTTACGTCTTTTAACGAAATGTCGGCTACATAGGTGCCGCGATGGGGAATCATAACAACAAAGCCTTCCAATTCCAGCTTACGGATGGCTTCGCGCACCGGTGTACGGCTTACCCCTAATTCTTCGGCCAAAGGCACTTCCATTAATCGTTCGCCCGGTTTGAAAACACCGTCGCGAATGGCTTGACGCAAGGTTTCACATACAACTTCACGAAGCGGTTTGTAAGAGTTTAATACGATTGGTTGTAAACGTCCTAGATCTTTGTTCATTAGGCTAAAGCCTCCTTGCCGTGGGTTTTAGTAATTAAGGAAAGCCAATTGTGGCCGGCCGCTTTAATTTCCTCTTGCAACGTCAGTGCTTCGCGAGCCGCATCGAGATAAACGACCATGGTAGGACCGCTGCCGGTCATGATAGTGGTATAACCGCGGTCAGTGAAAAATTTCTTGCAACTTTCGAGTTCCGGATGAAGCGGGAAAATTAATTCTTCAAAGGTATTGCCGCTGACCTTCATAGCCTCTTTGATGTCGCCGTCGTTAATGGCTTTTTCAACGGCATCGATAGTTTGGCTGTTAAATTGCGATTCATTGTTAAAACGACTATAAGCCGCCGCGGTGGATATGGATAATTCCGGTTTTACCACGAGGAGCCAATGAGGTCTGCCGGTCGGCAAGTAGCTCAGTTCTTCGCCGCGTCCTTTACCACGCGCCGTGCCGCCCTTCATGAGGAACGGTACATCAGAACCGAGGCCGTTAGCGAGGGTCATGAGTTCGTCGTCGGTAAGGCGCAGGTCCCAGAATTTATTGAGCCCCAAGAGCATAGCGGCCGCATCGGAGCTGCCACCGCCAAGTCCCGCTGCAGGTGGTACGCGTTTTAATAAGTGGATGGCGCCGCCGGTAGTGCAACCCGTATAGGTTTGCACGGCCCGCAAAGCTTCATGGCCAAGTTTGTTTCGTCATAGGCCATCATGTCGTTCATGTATTGAGGTAATTCCGGTGCGGAACCGGAGAAAACGACGGAATGATGTTTGGCAAAATAAATAGAATCACCCAAATAAATGGATTGGAAAATAGTATCGATATTGTGATACCCGTCATCGCGCTTATTGAGAATAGCTAAACCGATGTTAATTTTGCTGAAGCTAAGTTGCTCCATGGATATCCTCCTTTGTGTGATGAATGGATAGATTACTCGCTTTTATCGGTTAATTATCTAGTTGAAATTATAAGTTGGTTAGGTTAAGATGAACATAGATATATTATACCTTAATAGCTTCTATATTTAACTATAAATTATACGCTATTAACGGACAAATTTCAATTTTTCTAGGAGGAACTATGCAGTTCAAGTGGGGTCAAACCGTAAACGCCATAGTTATGACGACCATCGGTTCATTAATTTTTGCCATAGGGCTTGATGCTTTTATTGTACCACACAAGTTGGTATCCGGTAGCTTAAGCGGTGTCGCATTAATGCTTTATTATCTGACGGGAATTCAGGTCGGTACTTTGAATCTCTTGCTTAACTTACCGATACTCTGGGCTGCCTATCGCTGGCTGGGCCGTTTGCATTTGATGATTACCATCTTCGGAACGGCGGTAATTTCCCTCTTAATCAACGTCTTTGAATTTATGGCCGATTATCATATGACGCAGGATCCTTTGATTGGATCGTTGCTCGGTGGTATTTTATGCGGTCTCGGTCTTGGCATCGTGTATCGCTCCGGCGGTAATACGGGCGGCCTTGATCCGATTGCCATGATTATTCGCAAATATTACGGCCTTCAGATGGGCAGTATTATTTTTGGCATCAACTTTGTTATTTTAGTCGCAGCGGCTATAGTAATCAGTGTGGAAGCGGCGGCGATTACGTTGGTAAGCATTTATGTACAAGCTATGGTTACCAACAAAGTAGTAGTTGGTTTTAATCAGCGCAAAGCTATTTTTATTATTTCCACGTGTCCGTATAAAATCTGTGATGTTATTATTCACCAAATCGGTCGTGGCGCCACGATTTTAAACGGTGAAGGCGCTTACACGCATCAGCACAAACAGGTTATTTTGGTAGTTGTAGGCCTTATGCAGGTGGCAAAGTTGAAAGCGGCCGTGCAAAAAGAAGATCCGTCGGCCTTCATGATTTTATCCGATGCGGCGGAAGTTATCGGACAAGGTTTTACCATTCCGTTGCTACGCCGGCTACGGTGAATGCCGCCATTGAGCGGTCCGTGCAGACCGGTGCTATGAGTGATGCGTTGCCGGAAGAACCGAGCGGAACAGGCGAACATAAAGCGTAAGTCCGCTATGGCAAAGGCGCTGATACTTTGCAGAGGTTTAATATAGTTTTGATGTAGTTTTACTAGGAATTGAGAGATGAGTGAGTCAGATTTTTGACAACAGAGAATAGGGGGAGCAACATGGAAAAAGACTGGCGTACAACGATAAAGGTCATGATTTTGGTGACGTTCGGGACGATGCTGTTTTCCTTCGGGGTCAATTCGTTTATTGTACCTCATAAGCTCGTAAGTGGCGGTATCAGCGGCATTGCGTTGATGTTATATTACTTAACGGGTATTCAAATCGGTACATTGAACTTAATTTTAAATATTCCGATTTTGTATGCGGCCTATCGTTGGCTCGGTCATTGGCATTTAATGATTACCATCTTCGGTACGGTTGTTTCATCGTTCATGATTAATGCGTTTAGTTTTATGAACGTGTATCATTTGACGACGGACCCGTTGGTAGGCGCTATTTTAGGCGGGATTTTTACCGGTCTCGGCATGGGGACTATTTATCGGTCCGGCGGTAATGCGGGCGGCCTTGATCCCATTGCGTTGATTATTCGTAAGTATTACGGGCTACAAATGGGGAGTGTATCACTGGGTATCAACTGTGTGATTCTCTTTGTGGCCAGCTTCATAATCAGTGTGGAAGCGGCGGCCATTACGTTGGTATGCATTTATATTGCGGCCATGATTACGAACCGTGTAGTAGTCGGCTTCAGTCAGCGTAAAGCGGTATTTATTATTTCCTATAAACCATACAAGATTTGTGATTTGATTTTGTATCAATTCGGTCGCGGGGCTACGATTCTAAATGGTGAAGGGGCCTACACACATCAGCATAAGCAAGTGATTCTGGTGGTAGTCAGTCTCATGCAGGTGGCGAAGTTGAAAGAAGCGGTGCAAAAAGAAGACCCCACGGCGTTCCTCATGGTTACCGATGTGGCTGAAGTTATTGGCCGCGGTTTTTCCATTAAATCTTCAGCAGCCACGCAACAAGCCATTGAGCGTGTTCGGGCTCAGGTTGAAATGAATGATTAAATGAGTTTGGCGATACATGAAAGTTAAACGTTTATATTTTAGTAGATAGTCGTTCCTGATTTTAAGGAATTTTACAGTATATTCAATACAATTGGAGGCTGCACTATGGCACATGAATTAGCAGGTAAATTGGTTCGTCCGGAAGATTTGATTAACTTAGAGGCGGTAATTGAAGCTATTATAACCAAAAACCGGATTATGACAAACCGGAACAGCGCATTTCTTTCGGTACATCCGGTCATCGCGGTAAATCGTTAGCGGGCAGTTTTAATGAGCTTCATGTGGCAGCCATTGCACAGGCTATTTGTGACGGGCGTAAGGAGTTTGGTGCCACCGGCGTTTGCTTCGTCGGGCATGATACGCATGCGTTGTCGGAACCGGCGTTGGAAACGGTTCTCGAAGTACTGGCTGCCAATGGTGTAGTGGCGGCGGTAGACGGTGAAAATGGCTTTGTACCGACTCCGAGTGTTTCGCGTGCATCATTCGTTACAATGAAATTATTGATAAACAAGAGAAAATTGCCTTTGTGCCGGACTTTTTAAAAGAAAAAGTAGGTCACGGCAAAGCGGACGGCATCATCATTACACCGTCCCATAATCCGCCGGACCAGGGCGGCATCAAATACAATCCGATTAACGGCGGCCCCGCTGATACGACGGTGACGAAGTGGATTGAAAATAAGGCTAATGAATATTTGCAAAACGGCGGTGAAGGTATTCGTCGGGTGGCCATCGATGAAATTGATTCGGCGTTGCAATGGGAATATGATTACAAAGGTCTTTATGTTAAAGAGTTGGCTGATGTGATTAACATGGATGCCATTCGTAAAGCAAAACCTAAAGTGCTCATCAATGCTCTCGGCGGCAGCGGCATGGAATATTGGGAAGCCATCAGCGAAGAGTATGGCCTTGATTTAGATATTATTAACAATGAGTACGACCCGACGTTTAGCTTTATGCCTTATGACCATGATGGGGTTGTGCGTATGGATTGCTCCTCCGAATATGCCATGGCGGATGTGATTGCCAAAATCGGTGATTATGATTTGGCCGTGGGAAATGATCCTGACTACGATCGTTACGGTATTGTTACGCAAGATGGCCTTATGGCACCAAATCACTTCTTGGTGGCAGCCGGCGCGTATCTGTTCTTGAATCGCAGTTGGCAGGGTAAAGGTTTTGGGAAAACCGCCGTTGTGACTCAGATGGTGGATAAATTCTGTAGCGATAACGGCATTAAAGTGTATGAAGTGCCGGTAGGCTTTAAGTATTTTTCTTCGCTGTTATTTGACGGCACCATCGGTATCGGCGGCGAAGAAAGTGCCGGTGCTTCGTTCCTCAAAAAAGATGGTACGGTTTGGACCACGGATAAAGACGGTATCATTATGGGCCTCTTGGCCATGGAAATGTTTGCCGTTACCAATGGCCTGACGCCGGATGTTCTCTATACATTCCTTACGAAACGTTACGGCGATCCCGTGTTTGAACGCATTGATGCTCCTTGCAGTAAGGCTGCGAAGGAACGGTTGAGTCAATTACAATCGAGTGATGTGACGGCTACGGAGCTTGCCGGTGAAGCGATTGAAGATATTCGCACTACCTCGCTGTATGGTGACTATGCTATCGGCGGATTGCGCATTACGACGGCCAATAGCTTTTTGGTAGCCCGCCCGTCCGGCACGGAAGACTTGTATAAGGTGTATGCAGAAACATTCCAAGGTGATGAGGCGTTGGCACAACTTTTGAAAGCCGGTCAGGAATTGGTTGATGAAGTAACGTCCCGCTAGCAGTCTATATGGTATTGCGCCACGAATTGTGGTATAATATAACATCATTGAAATTAGAGAGTACTGATAATGTAGGTATAAGGGAAAGGTGAATCGCATGAAAGTAGTTGTAACCGTAGTAGGGGTAGACCGAGTAGGTATTATTGCGCGTGTAGCTACCGTATTGGCTGAGAACGATGTAAATATTGTATCGATTAACCAGACGATTTTAGACGGTATGTTTAACATGATTATGATGTGTGAAGCTAAGGATCAGACAGCTTTACCTAAAGTGCAGGCAGCTTTGAAAGCTGAAGGGGAAGCTTTGGGCGTTCAGATTCAGGCGCAACATGCGGATATCTTCCTCAGCATGCATCGTATAGGGTAGGTGATGATATGTTAAGTATTGAAAATATCCTCGAAACCAACCAGATGATTCATGACAATAAATTGGATGTTCGTACCATTACGATGGGCATCAGTTTATTGGGGTGTACAGCCGTAGACGGCAATACCCTTTGTGATCGTATTTATGATCATATTACTAAAGAAGCGGAACACTTGGTAGCCACCGGTGAAGCCATTGAGCGCGAATACGGTGTGCCGATTATTAATAAGCGCGTATCTGTTACGCCGATTTCACTTGTGGCGGCGGGTAGTGATTTAATCAATTATGTGCCCGTAGCCAAAGCCTTGGATAAAGCAGCCAAAGCTGTGGGTGTTAACTTTATCGGCGGTTTTTCTGCTTGGTAAGTAAAGGTTATACCGATGGCGACCGTCGTTTAATTGCGTCCATTCCGGAAGCCTTGGCGACGACTGATTTAGTATGCAGTTCTGTAGGTATCGGTTCCACTAAAGCGGGCATCAATATGGATGCCGTAGCAGAAATGGGTCGTATTGTTAAACAAACAGCCGAACTTACAGCGGACCGTGATGCTTTCGGTTGTGCTAAGCTTGTTATTTTTTGTAATCCTGTTGAAGACAACCCGTTTATGGCCGGTGCTTCCATGGTGTTACGGAAGGCAATACGACGATTAGCGTCGGTGTCAGCGGACCGGGCGTTGTTAAGCATGCCTTAGAAGCAGTACGGGGACGACCTTTTGACGAAGTGGCGGAAACGATTAAACGTACGGCTTTCAAGATTACGCGCGTAGGTCAATTGGTGGCTCAGGAAGCGTCGCGGCGTTTGGGTAAGCAGTTCGGGATTATCGATTTATCCTTGGCGCCTACGCCTGCTGTAGGTGATTCGGTAGCGCATGTTTTGGAAGAAATGGGCATTACCTCTTGTGGGGCTCATGGCACTACGGCGGCATTAGCTTTGTTGAATGATGCGGTTAAAAAAGGCGGGCTCATGGCATCGTCTCATGTAGCGTCTCAGCGGTGCGTTTATCCCTGTAAGTGAAGATAAAGGCATGATTGATGCCGTATCCGTAGGCAGTTTAAGTTTAGAAAAATTAGAAGCCATGACCTGTGTGTGCTCTGTAGGGCTTGATATGATCGCCGTACCGGGGGACACATCGGCAGCTACTATTTCGGCAATTATTGCCGATGAAGCGGCTATTGGCATGATTAATAATAAAACAACAGCTGTTCGTTTGATTCCGGTTCCGGGTAAAACTGTGGGCGAAATGGTTGAATTCGGCGGCTTATTGGGCTATTGCCCAATCATTGAAGTAAGTCCGTTTGGGGCGGAAGAGTTTATCCAGCGCGGTGGACGAATTCCGGCACCTGTACGCAGTCTTACGAACTAAGAACGAGCACGAGGAGGTGCGGTAATGACGGTGTACGTGTGGGCATTCGTGGTGGCGTTGGTCATCTCGTTTGCGATTACACCGCTGATTAAAAGGTTGGCGATTAACATTGGGGCTATGGATAAGCCGGATGCGCGTAAGGTGCATCACGGTTCCATTCCTCGCTTAGGTGGCTTGGCCATCTTTATAGGCTATATTGTTTCGGTCCTCTATACCGTAAAAGATTTGCAGGCCGTAATGGGACTCTTATTGGGTTCCGTTGTGCTTGTGGGTGTCGGTATTTGGGACGATGTGAAGCAAATTGGTCCAAAAACAAAATTAACAGGTCAAATTTTAGCGGCGGTTGTAGTCGTGGCCTTTGGTAACCAGGTTGAATTTATTACCAATCCTTGGGGTCATGTGTTCTACTTGGGCTTTTTGTCGATACCGCTTACCATCTTTTGGATTGTAGGCTTTACGAATATTGTAAACCTTATAGATGGTCTTGACGGTTTGGCAGCCGGCATTTCATTGATTTCAAGCCTGACTATTTTCACAATTTTGTGGCAAATGGGCCAGGTTGACTTAGCGTGCGTTGCGTTGGCTTTGGCCGGTGCGGCGCTCGGTTTCTTGCGTTACAATTTCAACCCTGCAAAAATCTTCATGGGTGATACGGGCAGTATGTTATTGGGCTATACAATGGCCACAATTTCCGTTATGGGTGCCGTAAAAACGGCCGCCACCATTTCGTTGGTAGTACCGGTAATTGTATTAGGCCTGCCTATTTTAGACACTACCTTTGCCATCATTCGTCGTAAGATTAACGGCCGACCGGTATTTAAACCGGATAAAGGCCATATGCATCATCGCCTGTTGGCACTCGGCTTGTCGCAAAAACAAGCTGTATTGTTGATGTATGCCGTTACGGCATTGTTGGGCTATGTAGCTATTTTGTTGGCAAAAGTAAATATATTGGTCGGCATTATTATAGTGTTGGCTATTTTGTGTGTTTGCGTGTTTATTGCAACTAAATTGGGGATGATTGCGAAAGATGAAGTCATTGCCGAGGAAAATAGAGCAGCAAATAGACATTAATATAGGTGCGCTTGTACGCTTGTACAACGCTTCGTAGCATACAGTATGTAGCTGGCTAATCATGGGAGGTATTATTACATGTTGAAAGTGATGACAATTTTTGGGACCCGTCCCGAAGCGATTAAGATGGCGCCGGTAGTTAAGGCTTTACAAGCTGCTCCGGATATGGAAGCGATTGTGACGGTAACGGCACAGCATCGTGAAATGCTCGATCAGGTTTTGGATTTATTTGCGATTACGCCGGACTATGATTTGAACATCATGAGTCAGGGCCAAACTTTATATGATGTGACAACCAGAGCCTTAGAAGGGCTAAAGGATGTGTTAAAAGAAGCAAAACCTGATGTAGTACTCGTTCATGGTGATACGACAACTACTTTTGCCGGCGCGTTAGCCGCTTTTTATCAGGAAATTCCGGTAGGCCATGTAGAAGCCGGCCTCAGAACGGGTAATATTTACTCACCGTTCCCTGAAGAAATGAACCGCAAATTGACCGGGTCTTTGGCAACCTATCACTTTGCGCCGACTTCCAGTGCGGAAAAGAACTTGATGAAAGAAAATATCGGTTCGGCTCATTTATATGTGACCGGCAATACCGTTATTGATGCCCTTCAGACTACGGTTAAAGATAACTACCAATTGAAGAAGATTTGCTTAATAATTTAGATTATAAAAATCGTCGTATTGTGCTCGTAACGACCCATCGTCGTGAAAACCTCGGTGAACCGATGCGTCATGTATATCAAGCCATTCACCGCTTGGTCGATGAATTTGATGATATTGAAGTCGTATTCCCGGTACATAAAAATCCGAAAGTTCGTAAAATTGTTAAAGAAGTATTGGGTGATGTAGAACGCGTTCACTTAATCGATCCGCTCGAATATGAACCGTTTGCCAATTTAATGGCTCGTTCTTACTTATTGATGACCGATTCCGGCGGGATTCAAGAAGAAGCACCGGCTTTGGGCAAACCGGTATTGGTACTTCGCAATACAACGGAACGTCCGGAAGCGGTAACGGCCGGAACAGTACGCCTGGTAGGGACTGATGAAAATACGGTCTATGATACAGCCCATCGATTATTGGCGGATAAAGATGCTTATGATGTGATGGCCAACTCCGTAAATCCGTATGGTGACGGTGTTGCGTCCAATCGTATTGTTGAAGCACTGCGCTTTGAATTTTTGCATAGCGGTAAAAAACCGAGCCGTTTCGGTTATTAATTTATAGTATTTAGGTAGTAAATAGCTGATGTTATTAACGCCCTTAGTTATATATATCAGCTAATGTATCTACCGCTCGTAAGGCCGTTTTTTTACTAAAAACTTTGAAAAAACGGCCCTTGTATTCGTAAAAAGTATACACAACATTCTTAAATATAATAAAAAGATTAGTGATGAATTATAATTAAAAACGAAAAAAGAATCGATGAACAGCTTGAAACTTATATTGTTTTAAAAATTGAATTCATTAATAATTTTTATAATAAGAAAATTGGATAAAAGTATACTTGTTATAGGTATATTGGCTAAACGTATGACAAAATGTTATAATTTAGTGAAAGTTGAATTTTGTTATAATAAAGAAGTTAGAGATTAGTAGTATTCATAGTTTCCCCGTTTTAACCATCACAAAGAAGGTGATTCCAATGAAGCGACTCGATCCAACCACACTAAAAGCACTGAATGTGGCCTTATCGGCAGGTTTCTCCCTGTTGGTCAGCATTCTGGGCTGTCTGGCTATAGGCCGTGGCTTAGACTATCTGTTTGATGCGTCACCATGGTTTACGCTGATAGGAGGGCTAGTAGGAGGATTAGGAGGCCTGTACTCCTTGTATCTTCGGGTTGTGTCGTGAGGGGCTTAATCGTGGAGGTATTCTTGGATTTTGTAAAACGTATGACTTGTTACCTTATCGTGGTAACCGTAGCATCTACATTATTATTAGAAGTCTTTGATTACGAGAGATACATTTTAGGCTGGGTTTGGGGTTGTGCTATTAATTTATTATATTTATTGATTTTAGGTTTATGGGGTTATAAACTTCGCCATAAAGAACTACGTACTATTGAAAAAGCGACTAAGCTGGGTACTTTAATTCGTATTACGCTGGTCGCCATCGGCACCTTGCTGGCCGTTTATTTATTTGAGAATTTTCCGTTTGTACCATATATGTTGGGCTTGATGCTATGGCGTCCGTTGACGATATACGAACGCATCCGGTATAACCAAGCGGATAGTCCCAATGTGATTTAATGTGTATTAATCAAAATTTCGATAGAGTAATGGGGTAGCAATATAGGCGAAAGGAGGTGAACCTTATGGAATTACATACCGGGACTCATGACGTCGTTCACATGTGGGGCATGGCTTTTAATATGGATACTATCTATATGACTTGGGTAGTGTTTGCTATTATTATAGTCGTTGCCTTTTTTGCTACACGGCAGGTCAATATGGTTCCATCAGGCGTACAAAATGTAGTTGAGTTTATTTTAGAAGCTATTGGAAGTCAATTAAAAGGTCCTTTAGGTAAACACTTTAGTAAGGTAAGTTCGCTACTATTTACTTTCTTTGTTTTTATCTTAGTAAGTAATGAATTGGGGCTGATACCGAGTCCCCATATTTTGACATCGCCTACTAACGATTTAAATACGACCTTAGGTCTGGCCTTGGCCAGCTCAGTGAGTATTTGGGTTATTGGGGCAAAGATGAAAGGACCGTCTTATTTTAAGCATTTCTTTCAGCCTTTGCCGTATTTGTTATCTTCCACATCATGGAAGAAATCTCTAAGCCGGTGACGCTCAGCTTTCGTCTATTCGGCAACATTGTAGCAGGTGAAATTGTATTAGAGTTGTTAAACGGTTTGGCACCGTATTTGACACCGATTATTTGGCTCGTATTCAGCTTATTTGTCGGCGTTATTCAGGCCTTCGTTTTTACAATTCTCGTGACGTCATACTTGGGTATGGCAATCAACGATGAGGAACATTAATCACCACGGTATTACCAACCATTATTTTGAGTATCTCAGGTTGTATTCGTAACATTTTCTAGGAGGATTTTATTATGGAAAAAGCAATTTTGTTGTCAGTAAGTGTATTCAGTGCTTGTTTAGTGGCAGGTTTGGCAGCGATCGCAGCAGCTTTTGGTGATGCATTGGCAGTTCGTAAAGCATTTGAAGGTATGACTCGTCAGCCTGAAATGGCCGGTAAGATTATGACTAATTTATTTATTTCCATCGGTTTGATCGAATCTATTCCTATCATTGCTACCGTTATCGCCATCGTACTTGTATTTACTGATGTTATCGTTGGTAAATTATAATTCGGTTCTTTATTAAATTGAACAGACATAAGAAGGCAAGTTATAATTCCAAGTTTAAGAGGGGGTTACGCCGTTGGTAGAAATAAACGGTACATTGCTGGTTCAATTTATCAATTTCTTTATTTTAGTTGCTATTTTAGCAAAATTTGCGTTTAAACCTTTAGTCGGTGTGATGGAAGCCCGTCGCAAGAAGATTGAAGGCGATTTGGCGAATGCACAGGCTACTTTGGATTCTGCGGAAGCTACCAAAAAAGAGTATGAAGCACAATTAGCCAATGCTCGTAAAGAAGCTCAAGCGATTGTTGAAAAGGCAGCCCAATTGGCTGAACGGAATACGCAGGCTCAAATTAAGGAATTAAAAGAACAGCTAGTACGTGAAAAAGAAGAAGCTCGTAACGAAATTGCCCGTGAACAAGCAAAAGCTATGGAAAAAATGCGTGAAGATATGATTTCACTTTCTATGGCCATTGCCGGCAAAATTGTTGCTAAGAATATGGATAGTCAAGCCAATGTGGACCTTGTTAAAGAAGCCATTGAAAAGCTTGACAGTAAAGCATTAGGGTGATTGGTATGAGCGTAGACATTGTAACAGATAAATACAGTACCGCTATCTTTGAATTGGCGCAGGAACAGCAAATTCTGGAACAAATGGAAACGGATCTTTCCTACGTAAAAGAAGTTATGGATACGCAGCCTGAATTAGGCACCTTATTGTTGTACCCGGCCCTCGATGCAGAGGCAAAATGCAATGTTTTGGCCAAAATATTCGGTGAAGCCATTAATACGATGGCACTTAACACCTTATTTGTTATGGTCAAACGCGGACGCATACGGTATATTCAGTCTGCCATTGCTGAGTTTATTAACAAAGCACGGGAAGCACGTGGCATTTTCTCCGCCACTGTTACAGTGAGTGAAGCAATGCCGGACGAAATTTATACGCAGTTGGCCGATAAATTAAAAGCGATTACGGGTAAGCAATATATTTTTACAATCAAAGTGGACCCAACCATTCTGGGCGGCTTTATTATCCAAATTGGTGATACGCGTATTGATGCAAGTTTGATGCGTCGTATGGAGGATTTAAAGAAATATTTGCTTAAGTCCGATACAACAGAGATTGGGGTGAATGGTTAAGTATGAAAATGAAGCCTGAAGAAATTACTGCCATAATTAAACAGCAGATTCAGGACTATGATGTGGAACTTAACGTTGATGATGTGGGTACCGTACTCGAAGTAGGTGACGGTATTGCGCATATTTACGGTCTTGAAAAGGCCATGGCAGGTGAATTGTTAGAATTACCTCATGGTGTTTATGGGATGGTACAGAACCTCGAATTAGATAACGTAGGGGCTGTATTGTTAGGTAATGATTTCCTTATTAAAGAAGGGGACCAGGTACGCCGTACAGGTCGTATCATGCAGGTTCCTGTAGGTGAACAACTTATCGGTCGTGTAGTTAATGCCTTGGGTCAGCCGATTGACGGCAAGGGATCCATTACGGCAGAAGATCATCGACCAATTGAATACCCGGCACCGGGCATTGCGGATCGTAAATCCGTATTTGAACCGTTGCAAACCGGTTTGAAAGCAATCGACGCCATGGTACCTATCGGTCGTGGCCAGCGTGAACTTATTATCGGTGACCGCGGTACCGGTAAATCGGCGATTGCCATCGATACCATTTTGAATCAAAAAGGTCAGGATGTAATCTGTATTTATGTGGCTATCGGTCAGAAAGAATCTACCGTAGCTCGTGTAGTACAGAAATTACAGGAAGCCGGCGCTATGGATTACACTATCGTAGTATCGGCCGGTGCCTCTGAAGGCGCTCCTATGCAGTATATTGCTCCGTATGCGGGTGTTGCCATGGGTGAACATTTCATGTACCAGGGCAAACATGTACTTTGTGTATATGATGATTTATCCAAACAGGCAGCGGCTTATCGTGCCATGAGTTTGTTACTTCGTCGTCCACCGGGACGTGAAGCATATCCAGGGGACGTATTTTATTTACACTCTCGTTTGTTAGAACGAGCTGCTAAATTATCTGATGAATTGGGCGGCGGTTCCATTACGGCCTTGCCGATTATTGAAACGCAAGCCGGTGACGTATCCGCTTATATTCCTACGAACGTAATTTCCATTACGGATGGTCAGATTTTCCTTGGCACCGATATGTTCTACTCCGGGATTCGTCCGGCTGTTGACGTAGGTTTGTCTGTATCCCGTGTAGGCGGTAGCGCCAGATTAAAGCGATGAAACAAGTTGCCGGTAAATTGCGTCTCGATTTGGCGCAATATCGTGAGTTGGCAGCCTTTGCTCAGTTCGGCTCCGACCTTGATAAATCGACCAAAGCACAGCTTGATCGCGGCGAACGTTTGACAGAAATGTTAAAACAGCCTCAGTACTCACCTCTTAAAGTTGAAGAACAGGTAGTTTGTCTATATGCCGGCATTAACGGTTACTTTGCCACTATTGAAGTAGCCGATGTTCCTGCATTCCAGAATGAATTATTGCGTTATGTTTACAGCAACTACAGTGAAATTTTAACGAATATTCAAACATCCAGAATCTTAGACAAAGATACGGAAGAACTTTTGATAAAAGCGATTAATGAATGCATTGAATCCTTTGGTACTTCCCATCACTTGATTACTTCTGAGGAGGCGTAGGCGATGAGCAGTGCACAGGATTTACGTAAGCGCATTAAAAGTGTTACGAATACGCAGCAGATTACGAAGGCCATGAAAATGGTAGCGTCTGCTCGATTGCGCCGTGCACAGGCCAAAGCAAAATCTACGGAACCATATGCAGAAAAGTTAGGTCAAATCCTCACAAATGTATCTGCTACATTAGAACCTGAGGTGTTGGCGTCCTATCCGTTAACCGCGGTACGCGAGGTTTCGCGAACCTTATATATTCTGATTGGCGCGACAAAGGCTTAGCTGGTGCTTATACCAGTAATTTGATTAAATATTTTGCACAGGAAACTCGTGAAAAAGCACCTGATACGTATGAGACGATTACGGTTGGTCGTAAGCCGACTGATTACTTGAAGTATCATCAGTATCCGGTAACGAATTCTCATGTAGGTTTTTCCGACAAACCGGAATACAGCCATGCTAAACAAATTGTAGATGAAGCATCTAAGTTGTTTTTAGAAGGCGAAGTTGACGAAGTTATCTTGATTTATACTCATTTCGTAAACTCTTTAACGCAGAACGTGACCAGCGTGAAATTATTGCCGGTTGTCACGGAGCCGCATCATGAAGGGGAGCTTAATGAGCTATATATTTATGAACCTTCCGAAAAAACTATTTATGACCAATTGTTGCCTAAATATTTGGAAATTACTGTGTATAACGCTTTATTGCAAGCTTCCGCCAGTGAGCTTGGCGCTCGCATGACGGCTATGACTTCTGCAACAGATAATGCAGGGGATTTAATCAGCTCACTTAATTTGGAATACAATAAATTACGACAAGCCGGCATTACCAATGAAATTTCTGAAATTGTCGGTGGTGCTAATGCCTTGCAATAGGTATAACTACAAAGGAGGAGAGACCTCTTAAATGAGTAATAATATCGGTAAAGTTGTACAGGTTATCGGACCGGTAGTCGACGTTCTCTTTACGGCGGGAGAGCTTCCGGCTATTTACAACGCAATTCATATTAAAAAAACAAGCGAATCCGGCAAAGACGAAGTGATTGTGGTTGAAGTAATGCAACACTTAGGTGATGACACCGTGCGTGCCGTTGCCATGAGTTCTACGGATGGCCTGACTCGCGGTATGGAAGCGGTGGACACAGGAGCCCCTATTTCCGTGCCGGTTGGTGATGGCGTGCTTGGCCGTATCTTTAACGTACTTGGTGAAACGGTTGACCATGATGATACGCCGGTAAAGGCGTCTGAAATGTGGCCGATTCATCGTCCGGCCCCTAAATTTGATGATTTAGCTCCGGAAACCACCATTTTAGAAACAGGTATTAAGGTCGTTGACCTTATTGCGCCGTATGTAAAAGGTGGTAAAATCGGTTTATTCGGCGGTGCCGGTGTAGGTAAAACCGTATTAATCATGGAATTAATCCATAATATCGCAACGGAACATGGCGGTTACTCCGTATTCTCCGGTGTAGGTGAACGTACTCGTGAAGGTAATGACCTTTGGAACGAAATGAAGGAATCCGGCGTTATTTCCAAAACAGCATTGGTTTACGGCCAGATGAATGAACCACCGGGAGCGCGTATGCGTGTAGGCTTAACGGGCCTCACCATGGCTGAATATTTCCGTGACGTACAGAAACAGGACGTACTCTTATTCATCGATAACATTTTCCGTTTCATTCAGGCCGGCTCGGAAGTATCCGCGTTGCTCGGTCGTATGCCGTCGGCCGTAGGTTACCAACCAACCTTGGCCAATGACGTAGGGGCCTTTCAGGAACGTATTACCTCCACTAAAGAAGGTTCCATCACGTCCGTACAGGCCGTATACGTACCTGCCGATGACTTGACTGACCCGGCTCCGGCTGCTACGTTTGCGCATTTGGATGCGACCACCGTATTGTCCCGTTCCATCGCTGAAATCGGGATTTATCCGGCTGTGGATCCGCTCGACTCCACCAGCCGTATCTTGGATCCGTTAGTTTTGGGTGAAGAACATTATAAAATTGCCCGCGGCGTACAGGAAGTATTGCAGAAATATAAAGATTTACAAGATATTATCGCAATCCTCGGTATGGAAGAATTGTCGGAAGAAGATAAATTGACCGTTGCCCGTGCCCGTAAAATTCAACGTTTCCTCAGCCAGCCATTCTTCGTAGCCGAAGTATTTACCGGTTCGCCAGGTAAGTATGTACCGCTTAAAGAAACTTTGCGCGGCTTCAAAGAAATCTTGGAAGGTAAACATGATGATTTACCGGAAAATGCATTCTACATGGTAGGCACCATTGATGAAGCCATTGCTAAAGGAAAGGAATTGACGGAGAAGGGGGAATAGTTCATGAGTGAAGGCAAGACCATGCATCTCGATGTAATTACCCCTGACAAAAAGGCCTTTTCGGGTGAGGTTAAATTTGTGGTAGTGCGCACTGAATTGGGCGAACTCGGTATTTTACCGCGCCATGCCGATTTAGTGGCAGCCCTTGAAATTGCACCGCTTCGCATTGATTTACCGGACGGTACGCGCCAATTTATGGCTAATTTCGGCGGTTTTATGGAAATTAAAAATAATGTAATTACCATTGTAACGCCGAATTGCGAATTGCCTGACAAAATCGACGAAGACCGTGCCAAACGCGCTAAAGCACGTGCGGAAGAACGTTTGAAATCAAGAAATGCAGACATAGACTTCCATCGCGCTGAGCTCGCACTACAACGTTCCTTATTGCGTATTGATGTTAAGCACAAAGTATAAGTCATACGCGTAAGTACAAAAAAACAAATACAATTTAGGGACTGCTTCGGCAGTCCCTTTTTTGATGTAGTATAAAGTTTGTATTGCTTAATTATGAATTAAAATAGAGGGTCAAAAAAGTAAATTGGCGGTCCGGGGAGGAAAAAAAAGATGAAAAGATACTCCCAAAAGTACTATAGGAGTGTACTGATTTATAGTTGTTAATTTTGGTTTGCTATAGTTTAGGGCTATAGCAACAGCGGGCTGTGATTTTAAGCCTATATATTTTTGATTCAGTTATATTGCTGACTTTTGCCATAAATTGCACTAAGTATACACTTTGAAATATGACGTAAAACTGCTTACAAAGTGTCCACTGTGAAAAGAATGACGTAAAACTCTTGTTGACAGCTTTTTGAATGATTGGTATAGTTATCACATCGAAACGACAACGAGTCATCGATAGCCTACATCAACATACAGTATCGACGATGAAGAGATAAGTAAACGCAGGGCGTTGGCACAGAGAGTCCCGTAAGGTGGAAGGGGATGCAAAAGAATGCGAAGAAAATGGTCTTGGAGTATCCGAGGTGGAATGCGCAAGCTTTAGTCTCGGCGGATGCAACCGTTATAATGCCACGGTATAATCTTACAACTGTAAGACGTACCGGCTGAGGCAGAGCCGTGAGGTTTTGCTAAATCAAGGTGGTAACACGTTATAGACGTCCTTGTTCACAGCGGTGAATGGAGGATGTTTTTTTATACCGAATTTAGAGGTAACCGATACGCGCCAAACATCAGCCAACATCATACCGGTAAAGCATATCGGTAAACTTAGGTAAATGTTGATAGTCTTAACAGCTGTAAACGAACAACGGAGTTGAGAGGCCGTTGCTCGGAGGGGTAGCTGGTTAATGAATCTGTTAGGCACTGAGAAATGAGTTTTACAAGTTTGAGAAAGATGAGAGACGATGAACTTAGGGAGGAGGGATGCACAATGCCCATAACGGTAGTGAAGGATTTACCGGCCATAAAAAAATTGGCAGAAGAAAACATCTTCGTTATGGATACGGCAAGAGCCGAAACACAAGATATTCGGCCACTACAAATTCTAATCGTTAACTTGATGCCGACCAAAGAAGTGACGGAAACGCAAATTCTAAGAGCATTAAGTAACACGCCGTTGCAACTGGACATTACCTTGCTGCATATGGCAAGCCATAAAGCGGCCCATACATCAGAACATCATTTGAGTTCCTTCTATCGAACCTTCGATGAAATCAAAGAACGCTATTTTGACGGTATGATTATAACCGGCGCTCCCATTGAGCTGATGCCGTTTGAAGAAGTAAATTACTGGCAAGAGCTGACAGCCATTATGGACTGGCGCGAGGATCATGTATATTCGACACTCTACATCTGCTGGGGTGCTCAAGCGGGACTGTATTATCATTTCGGAATTGACAAAGAACTGTTGCCGACGAAGTTATTCGGGGTTTTTGAAAACGAGGTCCTTAATAAAAGGCCGATGTTGCTTCGCGGTATGGATGAAGTTTTCTACATGCCCCATTCAAGGCACACGACGGTACCGGTTGATGAGATCAAAGCCAATCCGGAATTAGAGATTTTAGCAGCCTCTGACAAAGCCGGTGCCGCCATAGTTCGTAGTCTGGACAACAAACACATTTTTGTGTTTGGCCATTCGGAATACGATAGGGATACCTTACAGCGGGAATATGAACGGGATAAAAACTTGGGACTCGACATCGATGTTCCTGAAAATTATTATCCTAATGATGACCCGACGAAGGCGCCCATCGTGCGTTGGCGGTCGACGGGAACGCTGATTTTTACAAACTGGCTCAACTATTATGTATACCAAGAAACACCGTACATAATTGAGCAGATTCAAAAAATGAAACAGCAACGCAATCAAAATCATACACAAGCTGTTTAAAGTAGTGTAAAGACCAAGCTTAATTGGTCGAAATAAAAATGGTATCGACAGCCCAAGCGGCTGCTATATATAAAACAAAGAGAGATAAAGGGATTGTCGGCGTGAGAAACCGACGTTGAGAAAAGGAGAGATTTTATTATGAGCAAACAGTACAAATTCGAAACAATCCAATTACATGAAGGTCAAGTTATCGACGAAACAGGCGCCCGTGCCGTGCCGATTCACCAAACTACAAGCTATGTATTTAAAGACGCACAGCAAGCGGCTGACCGTTTTGCCCTTCGCGATCCGGGTGCCATTTATTCCCGCCTCGGTACACCGACTAACGACGTCCTTGAAAAACGTATAGCTGCTTTAGAAGGCGGTGCCGGTGCTTTATCCGTAGGCTCCGGTTCGGCAGCCATTACTTACGCTATTGAAAACGTGGCCGGTACCGGCGATAACATCATCGCTGCCTCCACTTTGTACGGTGGCACATATAACTTATTCAGCTCTACCTTGCCACGTTTTGGCATTACTACTAAATTTGTAGACCCTGATGATTTGGACGGTTTTGAAAAAGCCATCGATGACCGCACGAAAGCAATTTATGTGGAAACCATCGGCAATCCGAACATCAACCTTATCGATATTCAAGCAGTGGCGGATATTGCCCATAAACACGGCATCATCCTTATCGTAGACAATACTTTCGGTACCCCATACCTCATTCGTCCGATTGAGCATGGTGCCGATGTGGTAGTTCACTCCGCCACTAAATTCTTAGGCGGTCACGGTACAACTATTGCCGGTGTTATCGTTGAAAGCGGTAAATTCGACTACAAAGCCAGCGGTCGTTACCCTGATTTCGTAGCCGGTGACGTTCATTACAATGGCCTCGTATATGCAGACCTTCCAATTCCGTTCACCGTAAAAGTACGTGCTCAGTTGCTCCGCGACACCGGTGCCGCTTTGACACCGCTTGCAGCATGGCTCATTTTACAAGGTGTTGAAACCTTATCCTTACGTGTAGAACGTCATGTTGAAAATACGCGCAAAATCATCGACTTCTTGGTAAATCATCCAAAAGTTGCTTGGGTAAACTATCCGGAATTGAAAGACAGCAAATACAAAGCCTTGGCTGATAAATACTATCCAAAAGGTGTAGGTTCTATCTTCACTTTCGGTATTAAAGGCGGCAAAGATGAAGGCATTAAATTCGTAGATGCTCTTGAAATCTTCTCCAATTTGGCCAACGTAGGTGATGCTAAATCCCTCGTAATCCATCCATCCAGCACAACTCATGCGCAGCTTAATGAAGAAGAACAAAAAGCGGCCGGCGTAACACCGGACATGATCCGTATCTCCGTGGGCATTGAAAACGTGGAGGACTTAATCGATGATTTGGCACAAGCTTTGGAACACGTTTAAGTCGACAAATCCGGCTAAGAATGAATACGCCTTTACTTTGTACTGGTGGTATTAAAAAATAAAATTAACTAAGCCTTGAGGAAATATTGCTCCTCAAGGGTTTTCTTTTCTTACATACCTATACTCTATACTTTAGCATTTTTATCTTATGCTTCTAGTTTTATACGCTAAGACTCTAAATTTTGAAAAACTCTATCTGATAATCATATTTTTAATAACAGATAACTTGACTTAAAGTTAACTCAAAGGGGTACAATAATTACAGTAAATAATGTGTCAAAAGCATAATATAGCATAACTAAAAACTTACAAGGAGATGATACAATGACAATAAAAGAAGTTGCTGAAAAGTTTGATATTACAACGGATACCCTTCGTTATTATGAACGCATCGGCTTGATTCCAAGCGTGCCGCGTACGGCATCAGGCATCCGCGATTTCGACGAAGTAACCATCAAGTGGGTTGAATTCGCCCTTTGCTTTAAAAAAGCAGGCGTACCTTTGGAAGGTATCGTGGAATATGTAAAACTTGCCTTGCAAGGTACCGGTACCGAACCGGCTCGCCGCGAAATCCTTGTGGAAACACGGGATAACTTGCTTGAAAAACTAGAAGAAATTCAAAATTGCTTGGAACTTTTGAATCATAAGATTGATGTTGTGTATAAAGACTGCGGTTCATATACACAACAATTGGTGGATGATTGGAAAAAGAGTCAGCAATAAAATATTCTCTAGCAACATGCTAATGTTGTAGTAAGATGTTCCCTATAAGTATAAGCAAAAGAAGGGTTCCCCTCGTAGTGCGATCGTTTCACGCTAAAGCACTACTCCGGGGAACCCTTCCTTTTGCTTTCAGTCATAGAACTAACATCCTTGCTACAACATTAGCAAATCAGTTACATAGAGAATATTTTGTTGCTGTGGGGGACGAAGAAAGAAGAGAAAAAAGATATGTTCTCGTACCGCTGGGCTGACAAGCAGCAAGGCGATACTCCGAGCATATCTTTTTTCTTGGAGGGATTATCATCTCAATTTAAAGTATTGGGAGTTTATATTGCAAGCATAATGATTAAGAGCAAATTTACTTTGAGGATATTTTTTTATGGTCTGAGTCCATCGTCTTCGGGAGCGGTGACTTCTACGGTTTCACCGGCGGCACGACGTGCTTCTATTAATTCGGCACCCCAGTCTGACATTTCGCCTAAAATGCGGCGAAGGCTTTGGCCGCGTTCGCTTAGGCTGTATTCTACACGCGGAGGGACTTCGTTATATACAGTGCGGGTGATAATGCCCGCATCTTCAATTCGCGAAGTTGGAGGGTGAGCACACGTTGAGATATATTGGGCATCAAACGTTTTAATTCGCCGGTGCGCAAGGTTCCGTTACCTAAATGGCAGAGGATAGATACTTTCCATTTGCCGGTAAGAGCTTCTAACGTAGCTCAATGGCTAAATGATATAAGTTTCGCAAAAATTTTTCACCTCCAAAACATTGAATATAGTTAAATTGTAACATTTATGTCCTATAATACAAAAAAGTGCCGTCTTTTCAGGACTAATACTATGCTCTATAATTGCAATTGTTACAAGTTCAGTAAATGAATTCGTGTGAGAGTATAAATTTTTTATTGAAGAAAATAGCGTATAAAAGAGATGGGAGGATTTTTGGAATTATATGGATAAAACAAAAATGGCGCTTATAGCGCTGGCGATGATGTTTTTCGGTACGGGCATTACGGAATTCATTCCTATAGGTCTCTTGCCGATGTTTTCACAAGAATTTGGCGTAAGCTTGTCTGAAGCGGGCAGTACCGTTTCACTTTATGCCTTTGGTGTAGCCGTAGGCGGCGTAATTTTAACATCCCTAACGGCACAAGTAAATCGCAAACGCCTTTTGGTATTTGCGGTTGCCTTATTTTTAATTGGTCATGTGTTCACTGCGATGGCCACATCTTTTACTTGGTTGTTGGTTGGCCGAATCATGGCGGCTGCGGCTCATGGCTTGTTTTTTGCCATTGCATCCTCGGTAGCCGTAAGTTTAGTGGCGCCTAATAAAAGTGCGGGTGCGATTGCCTTTATTTTTAGCGGCTTTACTATTGCAACGGCTTTTGCGGTGCCACTCGGAACGTATCTCAGTGAATTTCTAAGTTGGCGTGTATCTTTCTGGGGTGTTGTGACCGTAGCGGCCCTTACTTTATGGCTCAACTTGCGTTATATTCCTAACAATGCAGGTCAGATTGTGAGTAAACCTAGTTGGGGCGATCAATGGAAATTGATTACAACGCCACAGATTATTTTGTCATTAGTAATTACCGTATTAGGCTATGGTGGAACCTTCGCTACCTTTACATATTTGTCACCGATTTTACAAAATATTACAAAGATTAGTGCATCTGCGGTTAGTATTGTGCTTATCATGTATGGCATAATGATAGCGATAGGAAATTACTTGGGCGGTCGTTTTGGTAACTCCAATCCGATTAAAGCTTTGCTTTACACCTTTATCGTACAAAGTTTGATTCTCTTTTCATTTTACTTAACCTCTGGTTCGCCAACGGCAGCGATTATTACTGTGGCCGGTATGGGTATATTAGCGTTTATGAGTGTGCCCATGTTACAGGCGACATGATATTAGCAAAACGTTTTTGTACCGAGTGCTGTTGATTTAGCTTCGTCTTTGAACATTGCCGGCTTTAGCGGTGGCATTATGTTAGGTGCTATTTTAGGCGGCATAGTCATTGATTTTGCGGGCCTTGCCTATACGCCGTTGGTTGCTGCTCTTATGGTAGGTCTTAGCGTAATTTTGACAGTAGTAGCTATTGTTTTACAAAACGAACCGGTTCATGAAACGGAAGCTGAAGGATTATTAACTAATCTTCGTTAAGGTGATTGGTTTTTAATAGATAGAATCTTATTGTGAAAATTCAGTAGAAAGGATGTATATTATGAAAGAAATTCAAGTAAAAGATTTACAATTGAATCCCATGACACTTATTTCTGACGGTTGGATGCTGATTACGGCCGGCAACGAACAAAACGGTTTTAATACGATGACCGCCAGCTGGGGGCATTTAGGCGCTATTTGGGGAACCAATAAGGGCTTACCTACGGCAACGGTATATATTCGTCCGCAACGCTATACTAAAGAGTTTGTTGATCGTGAAGAGGAATTTACTTTGTCCTTCTTTAGTAACGACTATAAACGCCAATTGGCATATTTGGTACGCATTCCGGCCGCGATGAAGATAAAGTGGCAAAAATGGGCTTAACACCTGAGTTCGTGGATAATACCACTTACTTCAAAGAAGCCGATTTGGTACTGGTTTGCCGCAAAATCTATAAAGCACCACTTGTTGAAGAAGGTTTTCTTGATAAAAAACTAATTACCGAAAACTATACGGAAAAAGACTTCCATACCATGTACATAGGAGAAATTACGAGAGTATTAACTCGATAAAATAAAATCGCTATATTTTCAGTGTTTTCAAAGCTCCGAAATGTTTAGTCGTATTCCGTAAGTTATACAATCATAAAGAAATAAAGGCCACTCTACCTTCCTTGCACCCGGGCTACACGTAGCAAAGGGATGCTGCGTAAGGCAGAGTGGCCTTTTTGCCGTTTGCGATTACATAACAATAATCGGAATACTCCTAATCATTTCTCAGAGTCATTAAGGGGCACTGGCAAAAGTATAGCGATTTTATTTTTAATCGCCTTAACACCTCGTGTGGGGGAGAAAGGGAAAATTAATAAAGTCCATCAGGCATTTTTAATTATGCTATGTGTGAGAAAAGTGGCAAGAGATTATGCAAAACATTTTACTCTCTATTTAATACACTAGTGAAAAGCCTGATAGCGATTTATTTACAATGTGTGAGTAAGTCAAATTCGGATTCCCCTAAAACACTAACCGGAAAGACTGTAGCGACTAAAGGCGAGTTATTATAATATGCGCACCGGCATTGTTTTGAAATGATACATCCCTACCAGAAAAAAAGATGTCCTCGTAGCAGTGCTTTAGCGTGAAACGATCGCACTGCGAGAGGAAATCTTTTTTCCTTTCTCCTCCCCAAGTTGATTACTTGAAGGTTTTGTAGGAGCTCTATAAGGAAGGCGCCTATGTATTTAATGAGTTGGCTAATTGGATAAAAGCTTTGGTGGCCTTCTGATATAGTAGAACGCTTTTTGAAAAGACACCCTTCCATTCAGAGTAATTATATTAGTACATGCATAAGTTTTGGTGCAAACCGAGCTTTTCTATGTATGAGTAAGTATATAAAAAAGACACACCACCTTTCTGAAGCATCCCTTTGCTGCTTGTCAGCCGGGTGCAAGGAAGGTGGTGTGTCTTTTA
>ENA-OQBT01000351-OQBT01000351.1-human-gut-metagenome-genome-assembly--contig:-NODE-351-length-29923-cov-7.884213_pt1 | contig 29923 bp, 28 predicted proteins | sample MGYA00242749_ERZ504557 | MGnify/ENA primary metagenome ERZ504557 (study PRJEB26092, sample SAMD00036243) | human gut metagenome | host: Homo sapiens | study: EMG produced TPA metagenomics assembly of... | reverse complement strand
TCAACTTGACCAGAACTTTTCTGATAAGTTTTTCTTATCAGAATATCCCACAAAAGAGAGTTTTAATAATTTAATGCTAACTGTTCTAAAAAATATTCTTCCTTGAGGGAGGTTGTGCAACAAACACTGATATGGCGGCATCCTTCGCCGGGCAGTTCGGACTTCCTTCTTGGGGGCGTGCGCTCGGCCTACTTCATGATAAAGGAAAGGAACGGGCGGCATTCCAGCAATACATACGCAAGATGAATGGTTTGCCTACGAGTGACAAGAAGCGCTATGATGATCATACCCATGCTTTTGTGGGTGGAATATTGGCAAAAGAACTTATGGGAAAAGATGTTTCCCATCTTCTTGTAAACCAAATTATTTCTCATCACACGGGGTTACATAATTTCGGGGATGTGGAAAACATATTGAAAGAGAGGCTATTGTCCGAAGAAATAAACGAGGGTGACATTAGCATAAACAAACCTTTATTATTCCAAGAATTTATTGATTCACCTTTTTCTAAATTAAAGGTTGAATGGAAACACTTTCATCACCTTTCCCGTATGCTTTTTTCCTGTCTTGTAGATGCCGACCGACTCGATACAGAACGGTTTATGGATGTAGAGTCATGGCGGAAGCGGGGAAATTTGGCTACGCTTGTCGATTTGCTTCCACAACTGGAGGCATATATGCAAAAACTGCAATCGAATGCAGCCGATACGAAAGTGAACCGCATCCGCCGGCAAGTGAAAGAACAATGCAGTAGAACTTCTTTAAGCGAAAAAGGATTTTATAGCCTTACAGTTCCGACGGGAGGCGGTAAAACACTTTCTTCTTTGTTATGGGCCATGAAGCATGCTGTAAGCCATTCAATGAATCGTATCATCATCGCCATCCCATATACCAGTATCATTGTGCAAACGGCAGGGCTTTTGAAGGAAATCTTTGGTGAAGAAAATGTATTGGAGCATCATAGTAATTTCGACCCCGATGATATTAAGGACGAGGAAAATAGGGAAAAAGCAAAATTGGCTACAGAGAATTGGAACTATCCCATTATTGTCACTACCAATGTACAGCTTTTTGAATCTATGTTTAGCAATAAAACATCTGATTGCCGCAAACTGCACAACATGGCAAATTCAATTCTTGTTTTGGATGAGGTTCAGATGTTGCCAACCGGCTTCTTGCAGCCGATAGTCGATGCGCTGAAAGCGTATCAGGAAATGTTCGGGATTTCGGTATTGTTTACCACGGCAAGTCAGCCGGTATTGAGCGGTCTGATAGAAGGAACAAATCCTAAAGCTGATTTTAAGGGAATAGAACATATCAAGGAAATTATTCCGGAAGAATTTGCTTTGCATGACCAACTTCGCCGTGTGAAGTTGGCAATCGATGATACAGGAAGAACATACGATGAGATAGCTGCAAAGGTGTCTGAATATAATAAGGTGTTGTGCATAGTGAACACTCGTAAAGATGCCAAAGAGCTGTATGACCGTTTGCCCAATGACGGAGTGAAATTGCATTTGTCTAGAATGATGTGCCCTGCCCACTTACACGAAACTATTGGTAAAATAAAAACTTTATTGAAGGATGGGTTGCAGCCGATTGTCAGGGTCATTGCAACCAACTTGTGGAGGCTGGTGTGGATATAGACTTTCCGGTTGTGTTCCGTCAAGAAGCAGGACTCGATTCTGTATTGCAAGCAGCGGGACGGTGCAATCGGGAAGGACGAAGTGCCATGGGACATACATTTGTGTTCAGTCTGGCTGCAGAGAAGCGAAACCCCTTCGGTTCAATGGCTGACTCCAACAATGCTCGGTTGAATTTGCCGGAAGATAGTGATTGGTTTGCTCCTTCTACCATGAAAGCGTATTTTTGTCAATTGTATAGCAGAAAACAAACATTTGATGAAAAGGATATAAAGCACTGGCTTTACAAACCTACTGAGTTATGTTTTGAAACTGCATCAAAAGAATTTCGCCTGATTGATGATACAAGTATAAATGTTATCGTAAATTGGGAAAACAGCATGGAACTTATAGAGCAGTTGAAAGAATCGGGGTGTACCTACTCGTTGGTGAAGCAATTGGCGAAATTTACTGTAGGCATCCGTTCCTATGATTTTAAGCAACTGAAAGGCTATGGGCTTGTCGAAGAAATATTGGAAGGAATATATGTATTGGCAGACAGGTCTCAGTATAATAAAGCCACAGGTCTCAGTCTTGATAACCATTGGCTGGAGGAAGTATTAATGATATAAAGAAACGGATATGACAAAGAAAGAAACATTGAAATTGTTTGAAGAACGTAAAGTCCGCACCGTGTGGGATGATGAAAAGGAAAAATGGTATTTTTCGATAGTTGATGTGGTGTCAGTTTTAACAGACAGTGTTGATGCAACTGCTTATTGGCGTAAGTTAAAGCAAAGACTTAAAGAAGAGGGAAATGAAACCGTGACAAATTGTCACGGTTTGAAAATGAAAGCCGCAGACGGTAAGATGCGACTTACAGATGTGGCTGATACAGAACAACTACTACGTATCATTCAGTCTATCCCATCTCCCAAGGCAGAACCGTTCAAGCAATGGATGGCACATGTAGCATCCGAACGTCTTGATCAGATGCAAGACCCTGAGTTGAGTATTGAGCAAGCTATGATGGACTACAAGCGACTTGGTTACTCTGACAACTGGATAAACCAACGCTTGAAGAGCATTGAAATCCGTAAAGATCTTACAGATCAATGGAAACTACATAATGTAGAGGAAGGTGTTCAATATGCTACTCTTACAGACATTATCTATCAGCAATGGGCCGGAAAGTCGGCAAAGGAGTACAAACAGTTCAAGGGCTTGAAGAAAGAAAACCTCCGGGACAATATGACCAATGAAGAATTGGTTCTTAATATGCTGGCCGAACTCTCTACGACAAGTATTACTAAAGCTAAAAATCCTCAGACATTGGGTAAAAATATGCAGTGTGCGGCTGATGGTGGTGATGTGGCTCGTGTGGCACGCGAACAGTTGGAGCAAAAAACCGGTCGTGAAGTGGTAACTCCCTTGTCGGCAAAAAGGTTTTTTGAAGGTCAGAAGCCAGAAGATTTATTGGAAAACAAGGAAAACGATGAATGATATGGAATATACAGATAAAGAATATTGTTTGGAGGTGTGGGGCGATTGGGCTTGTTTCACTCGTCCGGAATTGAAAGTAGAGCGTGTGAGTTACGATGTCATAACGCCATCGGCGGCACGCGCCATCTTTGAAGCGATACTGTTTAAACGCTATGCCATGCGTTGGCAGGTAACAAAGATTGAGGTACTCAGGCCTATTAAATGGGCTACCATTAGACGGAATGAGGTGGGGGCAGTTGCCAGTAAATCACCTATCATTATTGAAGATAAACGTCAGCAGAAGAACACGTTGCTTCTGCTGGATGTGCGTTACCGAATTTATGCTAAGTTAGTATTTATTCCGGTAAAAGACCGTCCGAAAGAGGCTTTTGCCAAGCATCAGCCAAGTGCCGACGAGAATCCTATGAAGTATTATCAGATGTTCGAACGCAGGGCATCACAAGGGCAATGTTTTACGCAGCCCTATCTCGGATGTCGTGAGTTTTCTGCAAACTGGAAGTATATTGAAAGTACTGATAATCTTGATTATCCCTTAGCCGAAGACAGGGATTTCGGTATTATGCTTTATGATATGGACTTTGAGGGAAATCCACACAAACCGGATGCAATGTTTTATAGAGCCCAAATGAAAAAGGGAGTGATTGTTGTACCGGATAAAGATAGTGAGGAGGTGTTGAGATGATATTGAAAGCATTATATGATTATTATCATCGGAGTGGAGATGATGTGGCCCCTTTTGGTTTAGAATACAAAGAGATTGGATTTATTATTGTTATTGATAGATGTGGAAAATTTCTGCGCTTTGAAGACAGGCGTATAGATAAGAAGTCGGCACAGCAGTTTCTTGTTAAGAAAAGTGTTAGCCGGTCAAGTGCCCCTGTTGCAAACTATTTGTATGACAATTGTAAATATGTATTTGGTTATTCCGATAAGGGGGATATGGAAAAGATACGTAAGTACTTTGAAGTATTTAAGGCGAAAGTAAAAGATATATATGATGCTTTTCCGGATAATGAGGACATAAAAGCTGTTTATGCATTTTATCAGCAAGACCCTTCTTTTATAGTTGGGGCTATGCAGAAAGATTCTTTATGGGATGATATAGCCAAAAATCTTAATAAGAAATATTCTACCTTTTCTTTCCTTATAGAAGGGGATACGAAAATAGTGGCTTCGAAAACGGAATTGATAAATTTGTTTGAAGAGAATCATGGCGTGGTAGGAAATCTTTGTTTGATAACAGGGAGATATTCAAAAGTTGTAGAGATTACAACTGCTACAAAGATACTTGGAAGCCAAGAAACAGCCAAACTGGTTGCATTTCAAGTTAATTCCGGGTATGATTCGTATGGGAAATCTAAAGGATACAATGCTCCAATATCAGAAGAAGCTGAATTTGCATATACAACCGCATTGAATCATTTGCTGCGTTCGGATTCTCACAATAAGTTTATGGTGGGCTCACGTACTTATCTTTTCTGGGCTTCCTCCAATAGCGAGGCTTCAAAAGAGTCCGAGAATAGTTTATTTTCTTTGTTGGGGCGGATTGAAGAAGAAAATGACGACCCAAACAGGCGTATAAAGTTAGTATATGATACTTTCCAGTCTATCTATAACGGAAAATTATCGGCAAACGATGATGACAAATTCTTCATTTTGGGTTTGGCTCCTAATTCGGCAAGAATTGCGGTAGTATATTGGAATGAGATGCCTTTGCGTGAGTTTGCAGGTTTGATAAGTAAGCATTTTACAGATATGGAGATGGTGGACACTCGCAAAGATAAGAAGCCGTACTTGGGACTGCATTCCATTCTTGGAAATGTTACTCTTGGAGGAAAGTCAAGTGATGCGACTCCCAACCTTCCTGATGCTGTGGTGAGAAGCATATTTCAAGGGTTGCCGTATCCGGCTTCTCTCTTTCAAGCATGTATTCGTCGCATACGTGCAGAACAATCCGTCAATATAGTGCGTGCTGCTATCATCAAGGCATATCTCAACAGACTAAACGAAAATAACAACCATAAAAAATTAGATGTTATGTTAGACAAAGAAAATCAAAATCAAGGGTATCTTTGTGGAAGCTATTTGCCGTACTTGACAAGATACAGGAGGATGCCAATGGTATTCATTCCATTCGAGAACGCTATATGAATGCTGCATCAGCAACTCCTTCCATGGTTTTTGCCACGGTGCTCAACCTTTCTACTCATCATATAGAGAAGTTGAATCCGGGTGGACAAGTGTTCTATGAGAAGCTGAAACAGGAAATTATATCCAAACTTGATGCAAAAGGATTTCCTCCACATCTTAACCTGCAAGATCAAGGACGGTTCTTTGTGGGATATTATCATCAACGTCAAGACCTTTTTATGAACAAGGAAAATAAAGAAATGGAATAATAATTTTAAAAATATAAAGTTATGTCAGAACTAAAGAATAGAATTGATTTCGTTTACATATTTGATGTAAAAGATGGTAACCCAAATGGTGATCCGGATGCGGGTAATCTACCACGTGTGGATGCCGAAACAGGTATGGGACTTGTTACGGATGTCTGTTTGAAACGCAAGGTTCGTAACTATGTACAAATAGCAAAAGGGCTTGTGAATGGCTTTGATATATTTATCAAAGAGAAGGCAGTCCTGAATACTTTGATTGATAATGCACATGATGATTCAGAAGTAAAAAATGCAAAGGACAAAATAGAAGCAGCACGTCGTTTTATGTGTAATAATTACTTTGATATCAGAACATTCGGCGCAGTTATGTCAACAGGTAAAAATGCGGGTCAAGTTCGTGGCCCTATCCAGTTCACCTTTGCTCGTTCTATAGATCCAATTGCTGTAGCGGAACATTCTATTACTCGTATGGCAGTAGCAACAGAGAAAGAAGCAGAAAAACAAGATGGTGGCAATCGTACAATGGGACGTAAAGCCACCATTCCTTATGGCCTCTACGTCTGTCACGGCTTCATCTCCGCCAACTTGGCACAACAGACAGGATTTTCTGAAGAAGACCTTGAACTATTTTGGAACGCATTAAAGAATATGTTCGATGTGGATCGTTCGGCGGCACGTGGATTGATGAGTGCTCAAAAACTGATAGTCTTCAAGCATGACTCCATATTGGGTAATGCTCCCGCCAACAAGTTGTTTGAATTGGTAAAAGTGGAGAAAGTCTGCGATGGAGCACCACGCTCATTCATCGATTATTCAGTTACTATAGATAAGGAGAATGCTCCATCAAATGTAACTATTGAGGAACTGATATAATTCCATCGTATGTACAATGAAGACGATATGCTCATGTTGTCGGGGATTCAGCACTTTAGGTTCTGTCCCCGGCAATGGGCTTTGATACACATTGAGCAGCAATGGGGCGATAATCGTCTCACCATCGAAGGACAGATTCTGCACAAGCATGTAGATGATCCGTTTTATAGACAGAAGTGTGGTGACCAGATAACATTGCGTGCGGTGAATATCGCTTCGCGTGAACTTGGACTCTATGGAATCTCTGATGCCATAGAGTTGTTTCCTTCCTCATCTCTTGAAAATACTATCTTGCATCCCAACTATCCGGGGCGATGGCAACCGGTTGCTGTGGAGTATAAGCATGGCAAACCGAAAAGAAACGAGGTGGATGAAGTGCAGTTGGCAGCACAAATTATGTGCATAGAAGAAATGTATGCTATCCATATACCATACGGCGCTTTCTTTTATGGGGAGCTTCGCCATCGGGTTAATGTGGATATAACGGAGGAACTGTGAGATATAGTCAGACAATGTGCCCGGGATATGCACGATATATTTAGTAAAGCGGTTATCCCGAAGGCTGAATATGGGAAACATTGTGACAAGTGCTCGCTGAAAGATATTTGCATGCCGGAAATGGTAAATAATTGTACTTCGGTAGATAATTACCTTACTAAAAATCTGTATCTATGAGAAAACTATTGAATACTTTGTATGTGACGACACCGGAAGCGTATCTTAGTAAGGATGGGCTGAATGTCGTTATATCTGTTCAGCAGGAGGAGGTGTTTCGTATTCCTGTCATAAATATAGAAGGCATCGTTACGTTCGGATATATGGGCGCAAGTCCCGGTGTGATGAAATTGTGTAGTGACAATGGTATATCACTCACATTTCTTTCTCCACAAGGCAGATTCATCAGCAGGGTTCAAGGTGCTACGAAAGGAAATGTTCTGTTACGCAAAAAGCAGTACCAATTGTCGGACGATGCATCTTGGTCGTTGCATGTGGTTCGGTTGATGATTGGTGGTAAGATTCAAAACTATCGCAATATATTGAGGAGATATATTCGTGATTATGGTGAGAATGAAGACATTAATAGGGCGGTGCAAGTATTGGAACGTGCCAAACGTGATGTTTTGAAGGCTCAAGATAAGACGGAATTAATTGGTTATGAGGGGATGGCTTCGAATGCCTATTTTGAGGTATTGCCAATCTTGATACTTAATCAGAAGACTGATTTCCCATTTCATGGTCGCAATCGTCGTCCTCCCAAGGATGCGGTGAATGCCATGTTGTCTTTTGCATATACCTTGATTGCCAATGATGTTGCGCCGCTCTCGAAACTGTTGGCCTTGATCCATACGTCGGGTTTCTCCATACACTCCGTCCAGGGCGCACGTCGTTGGCTTTAGATATGATGGAAGAGTTACGTGCTTACCTTGGCGACCGTTTTATTTTGTCGTTGATTAATAAAAGACAGATTTCAGTAAAAGACTTCTTGTTCCAAGGTGATAATGGGGTTGTTATGACAGATAAAGGGAAAAAGACTTTTATTACTGCATGGCAGGCAAGGAAAAGGGAAGTGATAATTCATCCTTATCTTAATGAAAAAGTTGAAATAGGGCTTCTGCCTTATGTGCAGGCTATGTTAATGGCAAGATATATCAGGCAGGATATTGACGATTATCCGGTATTTCTTATAAAATGATTTTTAATTATGTACATTCTTGTGACTTACGATGTGGATACTACAAGCAAAGAGGGGGCTCGCCGTTTACGATGTGTGGCCAAGGCATGTTTGGATTATGGACAGAGGGTGCAGAACTCAGTCTTTGAGTGTGTAGTGACGGAAGCGCAATATTCTCTTTTAAAAGGGAGAGTTAGGGATATTATTGATATGTCTCTTGATAGTGTTCGTTTTTATATTCTTAGTAAAAATGAGAATAAGAGGGTAGAAGTAATAGGTGTTGAAACGGCTTATAAAGTTGAGGAGGCTCTTATAATATAATGCGAATGTGGTGTGTTACAAAAAAAGTAGTATCTTCGCATGTGTTAATAATCAGTAGATTAAATTATTTGTAGAGTATTTCTTCGTTATGAAGTTGAATAATAATGATGATTCGCATAACAGTGGATTAAACTTGCTGATTTATAATATGTTATTAGATATAGAGTCACACCCTACGTGGGTGTGTGGATTGAAACACCCTTTCACGATTTTGTATGACAATTCTATGGTGTCACACCCTACGTGGGTGTGTGGATTGAAACAACCGAATCATTATTAGGAATGAATCGCTCAAGGTCACACCCTACGTGGGTGTGTGGATTGAAACATCAATGGCCCAGTATTCGGCAATATCGAAGATGGTTACATCCTGCGTGGGAATATATGGATTGGAGCATTGTTCACTCGTCGGTCAAGTTTATGGAAGAACTGTAAGCATTCGGCCTCTTATGTATTTCTCTCCAGGCTTTTGATTTTGTTATGACTGGAAAAAACACGTACAAGCCCGAATGCTTATCTTTTGTCTGTTTTCTTTTGTTGTTTCACCTAGGTGACAATACATTGGCACCTAAGTGGAGAGGCGTAGTCACCCAAGTGATACGATTGCTTCACCTTGGTGAAACTATAAATTCAACTAAGTGTTTGCACGATAAGGCCTTGTAAATGAAGTAAATGGATGAACCATCATGTAGGACACATCAAGAAGGAAAATCTATGAGTCTTCAGAAACAATGGTAAAAATCCACATACATACCAGTTAAGGGGAATTACGGATCCTTTTACACCACAAACCGTTGAAAATAAATGGTTTGTGGTGATAGAAACAAAAAAAGAACAGATGTCTTTTTAATACGCTATCTTATCCAATATCCCGTTCAAGTGTGCAATAGCCACTCCATAATTAGTCATGGGAATCTGTTGCTTACGGGCATTATCAATCCGGTTTAGTACATATTTGCGATTGAACATGCAGGCTCCGCAATGAATGATTAAGTGATAGGGTGTCAAATCCTCCGGAAAGTCTGTACCTGCAACGATATCTATTTGTAGCTCTTCGCCTATCTTTTTACGCAACATACGTGGAAGCTTTACTCTGCCTATGTCCTCGGTGGCAGGGGCATGAGTGCAGGCTTCCGCTATCAGTACCCGTGACTGTGGGGTGAGGCAGTCTATGGCTGAGGCTCCTTCTATATAATAATGTATATCTCCCTTATATCCTGCCATCAGGACAGAGAAAGAGGTGAGAAGGCTATCTGCCGGCTTTTGTTCATAAACGGTATGAAAAACCTGGGAGTCGGTTATAATCAGTTTCGGAGGGCGGGACAGAGCCTGCAAGGTGGAAGCTATTTGGTCTGTTGTACAACTCATCACCAGGCATTTCTTGTCCAATAATTCGCGCATCGTCTGTACCTGTGGAAGGATGAGACGGCCTTTGGGAGCCTGTATATCTTGCGGCATGACTAAGAGCACTAAATCTCCTTCTTTAACCAGATTTCCGGTAATGGTTTGTTGCCCGAAATCTGCCGGTAACTTTTCCAGAATCGCCTGATGTATCTTCTTTATACCTGTTCTTTCCTTTGCGCTGATAACGAGAGGCTTTTGACCGCAATCTTTTTCTATACGGAGTAGGGTGGATGCTATGTCTTTTCGTATGTCAGCCTTGTTCAGTAGCAAGATGACAGGGATGTTTTTTTCCTCCAATTGCTTCATCCACTTCTTTTCCTCTTCATGGGCTTCGTCTTCACAAAGAAGTAAGGCTATGTCTGTTTGTTCGATGGCTTTCAGCGTGCGGATGATGCGCATTTCTCCTAATTCTCCTTCATCGTCAAATCCCGGCGTGTCGATAAAGAGACAAGCCGATTCCTTGAATCTCCATGGCTTTGCTCACGGTGTCTGTCGTGGTACCGGGGATATCCGATACAAGGGCAGTATCCTGTCCGGTCAAGGCATTGATTAAAGAGGACTTGCCACTGTTGCGCCGCCCGAAGAGGGCGACGTGCAGGCGGTTGGCAGATGGGGTGTTGTTTAAACTCATATGTGGTTACTTTATCAGTCTGGAAACATCGCCCGGCGCGTGGGCCGGATTAGAATCTGAAATCTCGTTTCCCTTCTTCTATCTTTTTCAGGTTACGGGTTGTTATTTCTTTTATTTTCGGGTTGGGAATGTGTTCCAATTCTTTTTTTATCAATTGGATTCCCTTGGCTCGTGTATCCGCTGTCGCATAATCTTCCAGATACTCTTTCAGTGTCATCAATGCATTGGGTGCACAACAATTAGCAATTTGTCCCGATTTGACTAATGACATAAAGCGGTCACCTGTACGTCCTTCTCGGTAACAAGCTGTACAGAAACTGGGAATGTGCCTAAATCGAGCAACCAGTTCACTACTTCATCCAAAGTACGGGTATCGCTGATATCGAATTGTGCCGAGTTTTCTTCCGGTGTTTCCGGAATGGCATAACCGCCTACGCTGGTCCGGGAACCGCCGCTGATTTGTGAAATTCCCAGATTCAAGACCTTACGTCGGGTTGCAGCCGATTCCCTTGTAGAGATAATCATGCCTGTATAAGGAACAGCAATACGGATTACTGCCACAATCTTACAGAATATCTCGTCCGAGATGGCGTCCGGAAAGTCTTGCGTGGCGATATCATCTGCCGGACAAATACGAGGAACGCTGATGGTATGCGGACCTACTCCGAAAGTGGCTTCCAGATGTTCGGCATGCATCAATAATCCTACAAAGTCATAGCGGTAGGTATTCAGCCCGAATAAAACACCTAGTCCTACATCGTCAATTCCCGCTTCCATGGCACGGTCCATCGCTTCGGTATGATAAGCATATTTGCTTTTCGGACCGGTGGGATGCAGGGCTTCGTAATTTTCTTTATGATAAGTTTCCTGAAACAAAATATAAGTGCCGATACCTGCGTCTTTCAGTTTGCGATAGTTTTCTACGGTGGTGGCGGCTATGTTGACATTGACCCGTCGGATGGCTCCGTTTTTATGCTTGATGCTATAAATGGTCCGGATGGATTCCAATATATATTCTATAGGGTTCCGTAGCGGGTCTTCTCCTGCTTCCAGTGCCAGACGTTTGTGTCCCATATCCTGCAAGGCAATTACTTCCTTACGAATTTCTTCTTGTGTCAGTTTCTTGCGTGCTATGGTCTTATTCTTCAAATGATAAGGACAGTAAACACATCCGTTCACACAATAATTGGAAAGGTACAGGGGGGCGAACATCACAATACGGTTACCGTAAAACTTATGTTTGATTTCCTGTGCCAGATGGAAGATACGTTCTATCAAATCCGGTTGGTCACATTCCAATAGTAACGCTGCCTCACGATGGGATAGTCCTTTGCATCGGGCGGCTTTGTCAATCAGTTGCTCTATCAGAGCACGATTACTTTTGTTGCTGCGGGCATACTCCAGTGTTTCCAGTATTTCCTGGTGGTCAATGAATTCTTCCGCTATTTTAGAATCTGCTTTATACATATTTATTAGTGGTTAGTGATTATAATCACCTCTATCTGTTGATATCCGGTAACCGATTGTTTCCAGTCGTTGTGCCAAGTTTCGTAGACCTTCGGCGGCTTCGGCGCCGAAAGCTGCTTTGTTGTCATACAAAGCATATTTTTCTCTTTGCTCCCGAGGGGAGAGATTGGGCATCACTACATTAGCTCCTGCCAATATTCCTTTTTCCCGTCCGTCCGGTGACAAGGTGGCAAGGGCGGTGGTCGATGGAATCAGGCGGACGGGTGCATCAACCGGAAAAGGGATAATAGCTTGAGAGTCATTTCCACACTTCCGGCCGGTTCCATTCCGAATGGTGTTTCATGGTGGGGGATAAAAGGACCTATACCAATCATCTGGGGATGGAACTGTTCTATGAACAACAGGTCTTCTACCAGATGGGGCAGAGTTTGTCCCGGACTACCTACCATGATTCCTGTTCCGGTTTGATATCCTATTTCTTTCAGCCATTGTAAACATTGGAGGCGATGCTTTAGTGACATTTCTTCAGGATGGAGTTTCCGGTAATGCTGTTCGTTATGTGTTTCGTGCCGAAGCAGGTATCGGTTCGCTCCTGCCCGGAAAAAACGCTCGTATGCTTCCCGTGATTTCTCTCCTAACGAAAGGGTGATGGCACAATCGGAGAACTCATTGCGGATGGCGGCTACGGTTGCTTCTATCCACTCGTCTGTCAAGGCAGGGTCTTCGCCGCCTTGCATTACGAAGGTACGGAACCCGAGTGCGTATCCTTCACGGCAACATTCCAAAATGGTTTCGCGCTTTAATGCGTAGCGGGCCACAGCAGGATTTCCTTTTCTTATTCCGCAATAATAGCAATTGTTACGACATCGGTTGCCCACCTCGATAAGCCCACGGATAAAGATGGCATTCCCGAAATGCGCTAAAGTAACCTCTTGGGCCTGTTGTTGGAGATACATTAAAGTATCAGCGTCCTGACAGGTGAGGAGAATAGCATATTCTTCGCCGGTCAAGCTATGTTTATGGCGCAATTTATCAATCAGTTGCTTCATTCGTACTTTTTTATTAATGGAAAACCTGAAAAGCTCACCAGCTACTGTAGGGGCGGCCTCCATGCGTTTGCCTAGTGGCACACAATGAACTTTATACATTCAAAGGTGTGTCAAAATGATAGATTGTTTTCATTTTGACACACTTCCCTATGGTGAAGGATTGCGAATAACGTCTTTCCGCTAAGGCAGTTTCTACTTTTAATACGTCTTTTCCTGTTTAGCCAGTTCTTGTACCAACTGACGTTTCCCGTTACTGCCGCTATGAGTACTGGGTCCTGTGATACACCCCCCCTCGCAGGCCATCACTTCGATGAACTGTCCGGGAGCTTTTCCCGATTTTGCGTATGCACGTAATGTTCCGATATTCTTCTTGTTTAAATCGGATACCTGTATGGCATTGATTTTGTCCGCTTCCATTTTCAGGAATGCCTTTACGGCTCCCATCACGCCGCCGGCTTGTGCAAACCCATGCGCTTCGCGAACAGATGAGAATTCCATGGCGTATGGCTGTACAATCTCCAAGTTGACTTCGAAAGCATCGAAAATAGAAGAAACTTCCTCAAACGTCATCACAAAATCCACAGCTTCATCACGTTGGGCCTCTTTACGTTTGGCTACACATGGGCCTACGAATACGATCTTTGCATCAGGATACTTCTCTTTGGCTATACGTGCTGCATAATACATAGGCGAACCTGTGCCGGAAACGTATTTTTTCATATCGGGAATATACTTGTTCACCAGCTCGATGTACGATGGACAGCATGAAGTGGTCATGAATTTCTGTCCTTCCTCCAACTTCTCTATCAGTTCGTGTGCTTCGTGTTCTACGGTAGACATGGCGCCTTGTGCCACTTCAATTATATCGGTGAAACCGATTTGTCTGAATGCACCATATACCTGTTCGATAGTTGTGCTGAATTGCCCTAAAATAGATGGCGCGACAATGGCTACCACTTGTTCTCCTTTACGGATGCGTTGCAACACATCGAATGTCTGTGATATTTCAAAAATGGCCCCGAAAGGACAAGCATTCATACATTTACCGCAATAAATACATTTGTTCTCGTCGATATGCTCTATACCGTGTTCATCTTTGTTGATCGCTTTGACAGGACAAGATTCTTCGCAAGGAACAGGAATATAAACGATTGCGTGATAAGGACAGCTTTTGTGGCAGATGCCGCAACTGATGCAGGTATCATGGTCGATCCATGCCTTGCCGGTGTCAGCATGTACATGTACGGCTCCTTTAGGACAATTGTACTGGCAACTGCGGGCGGTACATCCCCGGCATAAGTCGGTGATTTCGTAATTGATCTGTACGCAGGCCGAGCATGCTTCGTCTATAACACACATAATGTTGTCTTTGGGCTTTCCATTGTTTGCACGTTCTATAGCACGTGCGGCATATTCGGATAGTGGAGTGAGCTCATCGGTTTCGTCATCCATATCCAGCCCCAATAGAGGAAGGGATTTGTATTTCCATACAGCGCGTTCTTTGTGTACGCAGCAGCGCCCTGCATGTTTTGAACGTCGGGGGCTGAGTTCTAATGGCAGACGGTCTATTTTGTCTGTTGTCAGTTCTCCGTTTTTCCACAATTTTACAAGTTCTGTCAGCAATCTGTGGCGGACAATCATAATGTTGTTCGTAAATGCCATATAGTTAAAGGGGTTAGTTATTAGGTTTTGCAAAGATAGTGATAGTTTGTGTCCTATGGAAATATTAAAAAAAGAAAAATCACATTTTCCTCTTTTTATATTCAGATTTGTTCTGTCGCTGTGGAATGTAGCCGACTGGTTTATATATGAATCTTTATAGGTAAAAATAATAAATTTCGTAAAAGCAACTGATAATGGCAGGGGAAGAGGAAACCATTTTAGTGAAAGATATGTTATAGCTGTGCCAATTTGGCAGAATAAAACTGTCAATTTCTCCTTTTTCATGTTTGGCACGTTTTTCGCAAGATATTTTGCGTCACTGCTTAAAGATGACGGATAATTGATATAATTAAAAGTATAACATATAAAAATTAAGAACTATGAACATTAAACCATTAGCAGACAGAGTATTGATTCTTCCAGCTCCTGCGGAAGAAAAAACAATCGGTGGTATCATTATTCCTGATACAGCAAAGGAAAAACCATTGCAAGGTGAAGTTGTCGCAATAGGTAACGGAACGAAAGACGAGGAGATGGTGTTGCATGTAGGTGATCAGGTATTGTATGGCAAATACTCGGGTACAGAATTGGAACATGACGGTAAGAAATACCTTATCATGCGTCAGAGCGATGTTCTCGCTGTTTTGGGATAATTAAATAGTACATTGTAAATCATTAAATTGTAAATAGAATTATGGCTAAAGATATTAAATTCAACATTGATGCCCGTGACGAATTGAAGAAGGGTGTAGACGAATTGGCTAACGCAGTGAAAGTAACTCTTGGTCCGAAAGGACGTAATGTGATTATTGAAAAGAAATTCGGTGCTCCTCACATTACTAAGGATGGTGTAACTGTGGCAAAGGAAGTGGAATTGGCTGATGCGTTTCAGAACACAGGTGCGCAATTGGTGAAATCTGTTGCTTCAAAGACAGGTGACGATGCAGGTGACGGTACTACTACTGCTACTGTGCTGGCTCAATCAATCGTAGGGGTAGGTTTGAAGAATGTTACTGCCGGAGCAAATCCGATGGATTTGAAACGTGGTATTGATAAAGCTGTTGCCAAAGTGGTTGAATCTATCAATCTCAGGCCGAGATGGTAGGTGACAATTATGACAAGATTGAACAAGTAGCTGCGGTATCTGCCAATAACGATCCTACTATCGGTAAGTTGATTGCAGACGCTATGCGTAAAGTTTCTAAAGATGGTGTGATTACTATCGAAGAGGCTAAAGGAACGGATACTACTATCGGTGTGGTAGAAGGTATGCAGTTTGATCGTGGTTATCTGTCTGCTTACTTTGTAACCGACACAGAAAAGATGGAATGTGTGATGGAACATCCGTACATCTTGATTTATGATAAGAAGATTTCTAACTTGAAGGATTTCTTGCCTATTTTGGAACCGGCTGTACAGAGCGGACGTCCTTTGCTGGTGATTGCAGAAGATGTAGACAGCGAAGCTTTGACTACATTGGTTGTAAACCGTCTGCGTTCTCAGTTGAAGATTTGTGCTGTGAAGGCTCCGGGCTTCGGTGACCGTCGTAAAGCTATGTTGGAAGATATCGCAGTATTGACCGGTGGTATCGTTATCAGCGAGGAAAAAGGTTTGAAGTTGGAACAAGCTACTCTTGAAATGTTGGGTACTTGCGATAAGGTAACTGTTTCTAAAGATAATACTACTATTGTAAACGGTGCCGGTGCAAAAGAAAACATTCAGGAACGTATCAATCAGATTAAAGCTGAAATAAAGAATACTACTTCAGATTATGATAAGGAAAAGTTGCAGGAACGTTTGGCTAAGTTGTCAGGTGGTGTAGCTGTTCTTTATGTAGGTGCGGCTTCGGAAGTCGAAATGAAAGAAAAGAAAGACCGTGTGGATGATGCGTTGTGCGCTACTCGTGCAGCTATTGAAGAAGGTATCGTTCCGGGCGGTGGTGTAGCTTACATCCGTGCTTCTGAAGCATTGGAAGGTCTGAAAGGCGATAATGAAGATGAAACAACCGGTATTGAGATCATCAAGCGTGCTATCGAGGAACCGCTTCGTCAGATTGTGGCTAATGCAGGTAAGGAAGGTGCTGTTGTCGTTCAGAAAGTACGTGAAGGTAAAGGTGACTTCGGTTATAACGCTCGTACTGATGTTTACGAAAACCTGCATGCTGCCGGTGTGGTGGATCCTGCTAAGGTAACTCGTGTAGCTTTGGAAAATGCAGCTTCTATTGCAGGTATGTTCCTGACTACAGAATGTGTAATTGTGGAAAAGAAAGAAGATAAACCAGAAATGCCGATGGGTGCTCCCGGAATGGGTGGCATGGGCGGCATGATGTAATCTTTGCCCCATAAATGATTAACGGACTCCCTGTTGGCGAAATGTTGACAGGGAGTTTTTTTATAGACCATAGTGGATTATCTCCTCAAGTTTTATTTACTCTCTAAATTTCGGTTCATCCGAGAAATAATGAGGAGACTGTCACTCTTGAAAGATTATGTGGTTTTATTTCAAATTGAATTGTCTTATAAAAAAAGGAACTGTTTCTGAATGTTCAGAAACAGTTCCTTTTTTAGTGAGCCTCTTGTCGGATTCGAACCAACGACCCCGAGATTACAAATCACGTGCTCTGGCCAACTGAGCTAAAGAGGCGTTGCTTTTTGTTTAGCGGGTGCAAAGGTAAGAATATCTTTTAAAAGAACAAATTTTTTCATAGGAAAAATTGTTGGAAATTACCATTTGGTAATTTTTACTCCGAAATAACGCTCTATCTTTGCATCCGCTAAACAAAAAAGTGAAGTTTATGAAGGATAGTATTGATTTTGGTAGTATGGAAATTCCGAAATTGTTTCGGAAATTGCTGATACCTACTGTGCTGGGGATGGTATTTTCGGCTGTGTTTGTGATAACAGATGGTATTTTTGTAGGTCAAGGGATAGGTAGTGACGCATTGGCGGCAGTGAATATTACTGCTCCTTTGTTTTTGATAAGTACAGGTATCGGATTGATGTTTGGTGTTGGTGCATCGGTGGTGGCATCTATTCATTTATCTCAGGGAAAGTTGAAAGCTGCCCGTATCAATGTGACGCAGGCTGTTGTGGTTTCTTCTTTGTTTTTGGCTGTGTTGTGGGGAGTGGTATGTTTGTTTGCTCCACAAGTAGCTGTGTGGTTGGGAAGTTCGGAACGACTGTTGCCTTTGGCGGTGGAATATATGTATTGGTTTTTGCCTTTTCTGGTATTTAGTGCTTTACTAAGTTCAGGGATGTTCTTTGTCCGTCTGGATGGTTCTCCTAATTATGCCATGTTGTGTAATGCTATTCCGGCAGTGGTGAACATTCTATTGGATTATGTATTTATTTTATTTCAAATGGGATGATGGGGCGGCGCTGGCTACAGTCTGGGCTATATTTTGGAGCCGGAATGATTGTAGTTTATTTAAGTCGCAGAAAAAATGTGATTCATTTTTGCCGGGTGAAACTTAGCAAGAAGAGTATGCGGCTCACTTGGCGCAATGTGAGATATATGTGTCATTTAGGAGCTTCCACCTTTTTGTGCGAGGCGGCCATAGCTGTATGATGTTTGCAGGTAATTATGTGTTCATTCATTATTTAGGCGAAGATGGAGTGGCTGCTTTCAGTATTGCCTGTTATTTCTTTCCCATTATATTTATGGTATATAATGCCATAGGACAATCGGCTCAACCCATTTTAAGCTATAACTTTGGAGCGGGCGATGCCATGCGGGTACGCTCCGCTTTCCGTCTGGCACTGGGAACGGCCGTGACCTGTGGACTTGTGTTTTTTGCGTTAACAGCTTTGTTCAATCATCAGATTGTGGCTATGTTCATTGATCGTTCCTATCCAGCATACGATATTGCTGTGGCGGGACTGCCTTTGTTTGCGTCTGGCTTTATTTTTTTTGCTGTAAACATTGTTTCCATTGGCTATTTCCAAAGTGTAGAGCGGGCACGTCCGGCTATGATGATTACAGTTTTGCGTGGGTTTGTTTTTATGGTACTTTGTTTATTTGGCTTGCCGTTGCTATTGAAGGTGCCAGGGATATGGCTGGCGGTTCCTTTGGCGGAAATACTTACTTTTTTAGTGATAATGGCAATTTATTATCGTAAACATCAGTGGGTTCGCAGATGATTTTTTACCTTTGTGGTAATTAATCGGGTGGATATATGGATGCATTCATACAGAAGTTTTGTGAGAAATATAGTTTGCCAATAGCTTTGAGCTTGCAGTTGTTGGATAATATGGAGAAGTTCACTTTTCGTAAAGGAGATTTTCTTGTACAGGAAGGCGGGCGGAACTCAAACTTCTATATTGTAAGTAAAGGAATCTGGCGGGGGCATTACCTTAATGACGGGGTAGATGTTTCCGTCTGGTTTGCTTCTGAAGGGGAGGCCATCTTCTCGTCATGGGGATATGTGGAAAATACAGCTTCGTTGGTTTCTATCGAAGCGATGTGTGACAGTGAACTTTATGGTATTTCGAAGGCAAAACTCGAAGTATTATATGCCGAATCTGTTGAACTGGCTAATTTTGGAAGACGATTGTTCGAACAGCAGCTTTTAGGGCTTGAAAGTTGGATGATAACGGGAGGAAGCCCCCGGGCCAAAGAACGTTATCTTACTTTGTTGGAAGAGAATCCGGAACTGTTGCAGTATGTACCTCTGAAGCATATCGCTTCTTATTTATGGATTACCCCACAGTCGTTAAGCCGTATCCGTGCCGAATTGGGGAGAAGGAAAAAAGACCAATGACAATTTTAGCATTTACGGGGTTGGTTTTTTCGTATGGAAACGCATTGCTCTCTTAGCTTTTTCTTGTATGGTTCATCCTTGCCTTGATGGATGGTAGAAAAGTTGGTATCCGATAAATATTTATCTTAAAAGTGTCATTGCATTTTATTTTTGCGTAAGTTTGTAGTGAATCCTAAAAAACTTATGGCAATGATAGATGATATTTTAGAGTTTAACAAGAAATTTGTTGAGAGCAAGGGGTATGAGAAATATATTACCAACAAATATCCTGATAAAAAAATAGCTATTCTTTCTTGTATGGATACCCGATTGACGGAATTGTTACCTGCTGCTTTGGGCATCAAGAATGGTGATGTAAAAATTATCAAGAATGCAGGTGGGGTTATCTCGCATCCGTTTGGTAGTGTAATCCGTAGTCTGATGGTGGCTATTTATGAGTTAGGTGTAAAGGAAGTTATGGTTGTTGCTCATTCTGATTGTGGGGCCTGTCACATGAATAGTAATGAGATGATAGAACACATGAAAGCACGTGGCATCAAGCAGGAAACCATTGATATGATTCGTTTCTGTGGTGTAGATTTTGGAGCATGGTTGGATGGTTTTGAGGATACGGAGAAATCGGTGAAAGGGACTGTACGGGCTATTATGGAGCATCCATTAATACCTGAAGATATTATGGTGAGGGGATTTATTATTGATTCGGTGACGGGTGAACTGACAAAAGTATAAAATGTGAGCTTTTTTATACAATCATGTTCATGTGACTTTGTGCATTATAAGAAAGAGAGGTATTTCTGCCCGATGCAGTATGTACCTCTCTTTTTATGGAAGTCTGTATTTATTTCATGTCTTTTTATTGAGCGAAAGCATGATGATATCCATCCACTTTGTTCCAATTGCCACGGGTAAAGTCGGGTACGGCAACAGGTGCATTTCCGTTTTCTATAGAAAGACGGGTCAAGTCGGCCATACAGCACCATTCTGCTAAATCATAAACGTCCATGTCCAGAGGAAGTCCGTTGCGCAAGCAATATACCAAGCGATAATCCATAATGAAGTCCATCCCTCCATGTCCACCTATTTTCTTTGCTGTTTCTTCTAATTCTTGGTGGATAGGATGTTTGTATTGGCTCATCAAAGTTTCTTTTACTTTTTCGGGAACAGCCGAGTGCATACTCAGATTTTCGTGATCGGGTATGCTGGTGCTGTCAATTTGATCCGGGCGGAAACAATATTGCTCGATGGGATATTTGTTGGCAAAACCTTTGGTACCGGTCAGCTGATACATACGGCTATAGGGACGCGGATTCATTACATCATGTTGTATGTGGATGGTTTTGCCGTTTTCTGTGCGGATAAAAGTCATGGTATGGTCGCCGTTTTGGAAATCGGGTGCTTCTTCTTTCTGATATTGTTTTACCAGCTCGGGACCGGTTACAGCTTTGGTGTCCATGGCTACCAGTGTCTTCATGCGGTCACCGCGGTGAATGTTGAGCAATTGGCAGGCAGGACCTAGGCCGTGTGTGGCATAAACGTCTCCACGGAACTCCCGGTTGTAGTCCAAACGCCAGTTGTTCCAGTAATAAGGCCAGAATTCTTCCAGATTATGGATGTATGAACCTTCTACATGGAGCACTTCGCCGAAAAGACCTTTTTGTGCCATATTTAATGTCGTCAGTTCGAAGAAGTCATAAACACAGTTTTCAAGTTGCATACAGTGTTTACGGGTCTTTTCGGAAGTATTGATAAGTGCCCAAATTTCATCCAGTGACATGGCGGCAGGTACCTCGATGGCTGCATGTTTTCCATGTTCCATGGCATAGATACCCATTTCAGCATGGTGTTTCCAGTCTGTTGCAATGTATACTAAGTCGATATCGTTTCGCTCGCACAGTTGTTTCCATGCATCTTCGCTGCCAGAGTAGAGGGCAGGGGCTTCCATACCGGCGTTAGTTACAATTTTTTGTGCTTTTTCCGCATTTTCAGGCAATAAGTCGCAAAGAGCGACAATTTTAGTTCCCGGTATGTGCGTCCAACGTTCTACCGCACTGGGACCACGCATACCCAAACCGATGAAACCTACACGCACAGTGTCAAGTTTAGGAGTTATTAGTTCGATTACATCCTGTTGTCCCGCAGGACGTTCGGGAACTGGAACTTCAAGAGGTGCATACTCTTTTGTTGCAGTTGTTTCTTTGGGAATTGGGGTACAGCCGGCGAGGCATAATAACGCTATACCGACGAAGAAGGTAGATAGGTTTTTAATCATGGCTCTATTAATTGAAATTTATAGGTTAATAGTAGATGGTTGCAAAAATAGGAAATATCGTTGGAAAAACCTCATAAAATCGGCAGATTGCAGCAACTAAAATTGATTATTAAGAAGTTAGTGGCAAATCGGAGAAATTGGGAAGATGGTATAAAACGGTCTTAAAGCGGATTGCAGCAGGAAAACGGTTTCCTAGCCGTTACCCGAAAGCAATGCAGATTTAACACACTCCATTTCGTTTGCGGCATTCTGCGTAGGTTTGCTTATCAAGAGATAATTCGTTAATTTATTTCACATAAAAGTTTTATCGGAAATTTTACGTTTCTAAATATTTCCATGTGTCTATCTATATCATTTAAAATATCTTCAAATCTCTCAAGATTCGATAAATAGTCATAACCTCCCGACCTGTTAAAGTTTTCTTTTATTTTTAATTTGCCAATAACTTCAAACTTGTCTTTCATAAGTGTCATATCCTTATGAGTAACTAATTTAAATGGAAATCCAAAAAAGAACTCTTTTTTTCCTTCAAAAATTTCAATGGAATCATTGCTATAAGTTCTTTGCCTTTGTGTTTCTGTCAGTAGTATGGCATTGTGTGTATGATAATCCCAAAGTATGTTGATTTTGGGTTGTTGCTTTAAGATTTCTTTTCTACTCGGTCCACCCATTAGGTGTCCGACTATAAATTCATCTTTTAACGTTTCAATTGTTGGTTTTTGTTTTCCCTTGTAGGTTGTAAGTACAAAATCATAGGTTGTTTGTGATTTTTCTTGCGTGATTTGTGCACAAATTATAGCACAATAATTGTTGTCTGAAAGTTTAAAGGACAGAACATCATTTGATTCAAAATATAGATTTTTTACAACTCTGTATTTTTTTCTATTTCTAACTTTTTTGTTTGGTGCAGATATTTTTTCTAAAAATCGGTCAAGGACTTTTTGTCTTTTTTTGCCTTCCTTTTCGTCTACATCTTTTGTCCAAAGATTTACACCTGCTTTGAGTTCAATAACTCGTTTCACTTCATTTAAGATTTCATCAGTCAGTTCTCCGATTTCCCAAAATGCCAAGGCGTAAGCTGTAACAAAAATTTCGTGATAAAAATCCGTTTCATCTCCATAATCTTCTTTTATGAATGGAATTTCTTTCTTAATTATTTCAGCACTTGCTCCATTATCATACAATTCCATTATATATTCATAGGTGTCGTGTGCTAAATCTCCATCAATTATTTTTACTCCGTCTGTTGCCATTTCGATTTTATGTTTTTACTACCCCGCTTGCCGATAAATATACGCACTGAATTATTTAAAATACGCAATGCGTAAAAAGTATATTGCAAGTGCGAAGAGTTATCTCCCCCCCCCAAAGGTACTAATTCTTGGGGATACAGACGTTGTTTTCTGTGTGAAACTAATATCAACTTACTTTGCTTTCCTTGATTATCTTGAAAAACATAATAAAATTTATGGAACTTTCCTTATGTGGAAAAGCTACTGCCGTTGATTGACTTCTGCCGGAACATATTGAGATTCTCGGAAAAGGTATTTTCAAATATGTGTGAACGATGTTCCACTTGTGCAATGGTTCAGGCAGAATGCGAATGAATGGAGGAACGGTTTGGGGACTGCATCTACTAAACAGGATAAAGAACTGAAAATATAGAATGCACCCTAAATTCTATTCCAAAAGTAAATAAAAGCATTAGAAGATAAAAGATTATCAGAAAAATTTCCGACTTTTGTAGTCGGATAGAGGCAACTCTTTTCAAAACATACGGGAAAAAAAGAAGCGTTATGTTTATCTTGTAGGTTGGAAACGTAGGAAATTTCGGACTTGGTACAAGGGATAGCATAGTGGTTCTCACGCCATAGCGTGGGCTGCTATTATCATATCTGTGCCAAAGGTTTCCTACGACCTCCAACTTAGACGTGGTAGCATTGCAGTTCCACGCTCTCGCATTTTATAACCGCCTATAAAGGGACTGATAGGCATCGAATAGAATACATATATGGAACAACAGTTTTGTCAAAGTTGTGGTATGCCCCTAACTGATGAAAACAGAGGGACAAATGCCAATGGGAGCAGTAGTGAGGATTATTGCGTGTATTGTTACAAAAAAGGTGAGTTTACCCAAGATTTCACAATGAGCCAAATGATTGAGTTCTGCCTGCAATTCTTAGACCAATGGGCTGTGCAGACCGAATGTAAGTTGAGTCCCGTACAAGCAAAGGAACAAATGCTTCAATACTTTCCCTACCTGAAACGGTGGAAAGAAAAAGATGAACGGACACTAACGGAAAAGGCAACCCACTTGCTTGCCCAATGCGAAAATGTGACCATCGCATCCATTGATGCCGACGGTTATCCGCGACCTGTGCAGATGTCCAAGATACATGCCAAAAGTTTTAACGAAGTCTGGATGGCGACAAGTGTCGGCTCCATGAAAGTGAATGATTTTAAGGCGAACAACAAGGCGGGTCTTTGCTATGACCATTACGGGGATGGCGTTGCCCTGCGTGGTACGGTAGAAATTATTACGGACGATACTATCCGCAAGGACATATGGCAGGACTGGTTCGTTCATCATTTTCCCGATGGACCAAGTGATCCCAATTATGTGCTTCTACATTTCATGGGTACGGAAGCCACCTTTTGGATAAATGGCGAATTTTCTCACTCCAACATCTGATATTTATGAAAACTATTGCACCTGATAATAAAAACATAGCCGCTTGCGGTCTTTATTGTGGAGCCTGCCGTAAGTTCTTGGCGGAGAAATGTTCCGGATGTAAACCAAATAAAAAAGCAACTTGGTGTAAAATCCGCTCATGTTGCCAAGAAAACAAGTTTAATACTTGTGCTGAATGCTCCCATGATGTCAGGGAATGCAAGTTGTTTTCCAATTGGATAAGCAAAGTATTTGCATTTTTGTTTAATTCTGACCGTTCTGCTTGCATTAGCTATATTAAGGAACAAGGTGAACAAGCCTTTGCCGAAGAGATGACAAAACGTAAATGTCAAACCATCAGAAGAAAATAAATATGAAGAACGAGGTGTTATATCTATTGTTAAATAACTATGCTGACCATGAAGCCGTGTTCCTAGCTTCGGCTATTGCGTGTGATGAACGTAGTATAAAAGAAAATCCCAAATACATGAACAAAGTCGTAGCTCCTACATTGGATGTTGTACGCTCATGCAGTGGTTTCCATACTTTACCCGACTATTCTTTTGAAACGATGCCTAATGATTATGCCGCTTTGGTGCTAATTGGTGGTTTCGGCTGGTTCGACGAACTGGAAGCAGATAAAGTCGTGCCAATCGTTCGCCGTGCCATAAAGAAGGGGATTATCGTAGGAGCTATCTGCAACGCTGCTTCTTTCCTTGCCAAACATGGTTTCTTAAATGAGATAAAACATACGGGAAATGGTTTGGAACAGCTACAATTATGGGGAGGAGGCAATTATACCAATAAGGCAGGTTATATGAATGAGCAAGCTGTATCGGACAAACGCATTGTTACGGCAAATGGCACAGGTTACTTGGAATTTGCTAAAGAGTTGTTGTTATTGCTGGAGAATGATACCCCTGAACAAATAGAAATGTTTTACTGCTTCAACAAAGAAGGATTGGTAAAGCTGTTCAGTCAATTACCTTGATAGTATGGATTTGTCAGATTGGTTCAAAAGTTTTGAGAAAGGTATCGCTCGACTCTCATCGGAACAACGAGCAGCCTTCTTTTCAGAATGTAGCAAGAATTGCGTGGATGGTGGTGTGCTTTCCATTTACAGGAAACTCTACAAGGATGCCAATGGAGATATGGATGTTTTCTTTCAGATGGCAGATGAATTGCCGGGAGTAAAAAGCGAGATTGTAGAGAAAGGTCGTGTCTATCATCTTATTTTCTTGGAATGTACTTGTGGCTTGTGTAAAAAAGGATATGTCACCACACCTTTGCTTTGTGAATGTTCACGTCAGAGTGTTCTTTATTCTTTGCAAAACCTTTGGAAAGAACAGAAATTTAGAGTAACACTTTGCCATTCTATTTTGCAGGGTGGACAGAACTGTAAAATAAAAATTGAATTGATATAGGATACTATTCTACCGCGAATCATGCAGCAGGTAAAAAGAAAATGAGTTCATCTTTCTTTTTGCCTGCTATATTTTACTATATTTGCATCTGTAAGAGTTACCCAAACCAGCAAAGTGATGCAGATCACGGTAATTAGGATGGTTGCCAACTCATTATCCTAAAATGAGGTGAATTTTCTAACTCTCTTGATTTCAAAGAGGTATATTCTTTTTGAAGAAATACAATATATTTTTAATGTTAGTGTATTGCTTGTCGGATAAATTGATTTCACTTATACTGTATTTATAACAAAAAGCAGTCTTGACTTTTCAAGACTGCTTTTTTGTTATAATTGTAATTCAATTCCCTCAATCAAAAAGTACGGTTCTTATTTAGGTCTATAACCATACATTAATGCGGCATTAATTTCAATAGCCCTCATATATTCTTTGAAAATTTTTTTTACTCTTTTCATCCTGCTATCCTTTTTTAAAACATTAAAAACTAATCTTTTGTACCTTTTACTTTGTATCGTACCCCCAAGCACGGAGGGCGTCATTTCCCATATCTTTGAGACCTGCTTTGATGATCTCTTTCAATTTCTTCATAATGTTATCCTTTCTTTGATTAAAAAAATAGGGTTATTTTCTTACTTAATCCCTATACCCCAAGCTCTTACTTCGTTTTCACCCATTAGAGCAAGGGCTTTCTTAAAAATACTTTTTACCTTTTTCATAATCTCGTTATCCTTTCTTTTTATGTTTTACAACACAAAATTATACTGTTTTGTTCTAGATTGTACTCTGATAAAGATAAAATGTATGCGAAAATGGCAAATTCTTGACCTGCATCAAGAATTTGCATTTTTGATTAAAAAACTATTTCAGAAGCCTAGCTTCTTAAATTCATTTTCAAAATTAGGTGTAAATATTTCTTTTCCAATATTGCTCCTGATCTCTTCTAGTGACCAAAAACGGCCGCCATCCAGTTCCTCGCTGGGAATAATGGGACCGTCATAAGTGGTTTTATGCGAGAATACCAATTCTTTTTCCCGGGTGGATTCGAATACATAGCTAGTCAGTAATTCGGGAGTAAAGTCGGTGATGCCCAGTTCTTCTTTTACTTCACGTTTCAAGGCTGTTTCCACACTTTCACCCAAATCTATGTGTCCGCCTACGGCTGTGTCCCATTTGCCTGGTTGAATATCTTTCCAGTCAGGACGCCTTTGCAAATAGAGTTCGCCTTTACTGTTGAATACATGCAAGTGGACTACCGGATGTAGCAATTTACTTCCATTATGACATTCTCCACGGGTTGCAGCTCCTGTTATGTTTCCTTGTTCATCTACTATAGGAAACATTTCTTCTTTATTATCATAATTCATCTTCGCTATTTTTTGTTACTGCAAAGATATGAATTCGGACTCGGATTATATGGATCTTATAGTTTTTAATAGTAAAAAGGGATGTGAAATCTTTATAATCCGATTCCGAAATGCCGTTTAATAATTTACTTGATGCCGTTTTAAAAAAGCTACTGTTTTATGTATTTCCTTATACATCACAATATCTTCTTTTATAAAAGGTACCTCGTTGCGGTAGGTGGCGAGAAACTTCTCAATAAACGGTGAACTACGGAGCGGACGGCGGAAATCTATACCTTGTGCGGCGTTCATCAATTCGATGGCAAGTATATGTTCCAGATTATCCATCACTTTGTAGAGCTTGGTGGCGGCGTTGGCTCCCATACTTACATGGTCTTCCTGTCCGTTGCTGGATACTATAGAGTCGCTACTGGCGGCATAACAGTACATTTTATTCTGGCTTACCATGCTGGCAGCCGCATATTGGGGAATCATGAAACCGGAGTTAAGTCCCGGATTGGCAACTAGAAATTCGGGCAATCCGCGAAGTCCCATAATGAGTTGTGCCACACGCCGTTCGGATATGTTTCCCAGTTCGGCCATAGCAATGGCAAGATAATCATATACCAATGCCAGGGGCTGTCCGTGGAAGTTGCCACCTGAAATGATAAGGTCTTCATCGGGGAAGATAGTGGGATTATCGGTAACTGAATTTATCTCGGTCAACAGTACTGAAGCTACGTGGTTGATGGCATCTTTGGTTGCACCATGAACTTGTGGGATGCAACGGAATGAATAGGGGTCTTGTACGTGTTGTTTGGGCTGTACGATGATTTCACTGCCTTCCAGCATTCTTCGGAATGCGGCTCCGGTTTCTATCTGGCCTTTATGCGGACGCATTTGTTGGATACAATCCATGAACGGATCGATGCGGCCGTCAAAGGCTTCCAGGGAGATGGCGGCAATGAGGTCGGCTTTCTTGGAAAGACGGAAGGCTTTGAGTATGGCATACACTCCGTTGGCACTCATAAACTGGGTACCATTGAGCAGAGCCAGTCCTTCTTTGCTTTTCAATTTGACTGGTTCCCAACCAAACTCATCAAGCACGCTGATAGCTTCGCAGCGTTTGCCTTTATAATACACATCGCCTACGCCGATCAACGGAAGGAAGAGATTGGCGAGCGGGGCAAGATCTCCTGAGGCTCCCAATGAACCGCGGTCATAGACAATGGGCATTACATCGTTATTGAAAAAGTCGATAATGCGCTGTACAGTGATGACTTGTACGCCACTGTGTCCCAAAGAAAGAGCATGAGCTTTTAATAAAAACATCAGCTTCACAATGACATGGGGCATTTCTGCGCCTACACTGCAAGCGTGGCTTTTTACCAGGTTCTCTTGCAAAGTACTCAGTTCATCGGAAGAAATATTACGGTTGCACAGGCTGCCGAATCCTGTAGTGATGCCATAGAGAGGGACATCGGATTCCTTGATCTTTCTGTCCAGGTAATCCCGGCATTTCTGAATCCGGTCTTTAGCTTCGGGAGCCAGTTCCAATTTCAGATTTTCATTAATAATACGTTCGATGATGTCAAAAGTGAGGTCACCCGAACCTATTTGATATACATTCTTCATGGTCTGATTCTTTTTTTAACCGCGGAGGTTGGGATTAAAACATGGTTTTCACATAGTCCAGTATTTTCTGTTCTTCGGCAATGGTCGTCTGTTCTATCATATCGGCCTCTTCGCTCATCTCTTTGACGAATTTTTCGTCTTTGATAGAAGTGAGGTTGATACGTACATTCAGCAAGGCTCCCAGAATGGCAGTCCGGGCACACATCATGGACACGCAGGCATCGGTTACAGCGTTGCTGTTCCCTTTTCTGGCTACCACATCAATCATGGGCAGAATGGAGTGGACGGTACGTGCCACCTCCATAGGCACTTGGGCGGCATATTTGCTTTCCTTCTGTATGGTTTCACTGCGGATAGCCTTTTCTTCATCCGTTTCTTTTGGAAGTTTGAATGCGGAGAAAACACGGTCGTATGCTTCTGAATCACGGTCTACATCGGTTATCAGCTGGCGGGTGAGTTCTTCGAAACGAACAGAAAGATCTTCCATAATTTCGTTCACTTCTACATATTTCTTGCGGCCTATGGTAAGATTGGCTACCATAGCTGCCAGTGAGGTGGCAAGGGCTCCATTGAGTGCTGAAACACTGCCGCCACCGGGGACAGGATCATTACTGAGTACTTTATTGATAAATTCTTTGATGGTAAGTTCTGTTAACATGGCTATTAGTATTTAATTGGTTAATTTGAATTTAGAATACGTCCTCCTTTGATGGTCAGCTTGACTGCGTTCATACCTGTATAATAAGGTAATATATGGGGGGTGTCGGTTCCCAGTAAAACAAAGTCTCCCTGTTTTCCGGCTTCTATGCTTCCGATGCGGTCGCGCGTCCGAGAGCTGCCGCACCGTTCAGTGTGATGGCTGTGATAGCCTCTGCAACGGTCAGTTTCATATAGATGCAGGCTAGAGCAAAAGTTAGCGGGATGGAACCGGAGAAACAACTGCCTGGATTTAGATCGGTGGCAAGGGCTACGGCACAGCCGCTGTCTATCATTTTCCTGCCACGGGCGTAGGGCTCTTTTAGTGTAAAGGCAGTTAGTGGCAATAGAGTGGCTACTACATTATTTTGTGCCAAAGCTTTTATGCCTTCATCGGATGCTTGCAACAGATGGTCGGCGCTGAGGGCCTTCAATTCTCCTGCCAGTTCTGCTCCTCCAAAGCTGACAATTTCATCAGCGTGCAACTTGGCACCGAAGCCTAGAGCTTGCGCAGCTTTCAATA
>ENA-OQBT01000350-OQBT01000350.1-human-gut-metagenome-genome-assembly--contig:-NODE-350-length-30007-cov-2.755890_pt1 | contig 30007 bp, 38 predicted proteins | sample MGYA00242749_ERZ504557 | MGnify/ENA primary metagenome ERZ504557 (study PRJEB26092, sample SAMD00036243) | human gut metagenome | host: Homo sapiens | study: EMG produced TPA metagenomics assembly of... | reverse complement strand
CTCACTGTTTTAATAAGATTTTTTACTAACCGTCCAAAGTCAGTAATCTTATTTTACTCTGAGGTATTTCTTTTTCTCAACCTTCTTTCTTGGAATTCCCTATATTTGAATTATACAGGAAGCTCCTTTTGAGACAACTATACCAGCAGGCAGTGCGTCAGACGAATCAAAGCAGGTGCATTGCTTTACCAGCGGATCGGAACCAGAAATCCGCCGTTGTTATAGATCAGACGCAGGATACGTTCCAGCCAGTCTGAATGCTTTTTACTGACTGCATCGAGCAGGGAAACTTTTTGAAAAAAGGATGCCCCGGCCGCAGGCCAGCAGATGGAATCCAGCCGTACGCAGATATCCTTCGATCCGGGTAAGGTTTTCTACAAACCACTGCATCCAGCGCCGCATGGTGGAAAAGGACGGATAATCTTCTGAGTCCAGATTCTCTGGGCGTACTACTTCATCCAGAACCCCGGAGATGACCTCTGCTTCGTAGTGTTTGTAAGGCACCAGGCAGTCCGGAAGTTCCGTATGATAGGAGTGGCAGATGGGGCACATATGGGAAGTTTCACTGCTCTCAACAAAAAATACCAAAATCCTCCTTGAGGACCAGTGTGTAATCTGATATAATAATCATGGTTATATGACCAGGATCTCAGAGTACACAACTTGTCAGGGAGGGTGCTCTGGGTTCTTTTTCTTTCTGTAGACTACTGACAGTATACAGATCAATCCAGAGACATGCAAGAAGATCATAATAGCGTTAATTTAAGGAGTCAACAACACTTGATCTAAAAGGCCTTGCATCACATCGATGAAAGATCTCATTATATTGTTATATCAATATGTCGCTCTCTGGCTTAATCCCCTTGTATTTCTTTCAAAAATTTAATAGCCTCAATTCCAAGGAACCGAGGCTATTACGCGTATATTTCTTCTCTATTCAATTCAATTACTCCTTTTCCAAAAAAATTTAATAAAATCAGCTATCTTTTTTCCAGCAGTCTTACGCTGCTTGTGCGATTTTTCTCCTTTTATACAATTTTTAATCTCTTTTTTGATTTCTTCTTGTATTTCATTTTTCAATAAACTTTCCACTTCATCCTTATCAATAATGGGATCCTTTTGTGTTTTCCTTAATGTTTCACAGACAATTTTTATACGCTCTATTTTCCCTTTTTCTTTTAATTTTGTACCAAGCAAATAAACGACACCTATAATAACAGCCAATGCTATAACTATTACTCCAACTGCAATTATTGCTCCAAGTTTCAAACAAAACTCCTTCTTATCCGGAGCATATGTTATCATTTCAGAGAGGATTCGGGGACATTCAACCACCTCCTGACCCAATCAGTGCCACAGAATAGTTACTATTTAAATTCTACCTCGTTCGCATTTTTTATGTCAATATATTTTAAAAAGCTTTTTAATATCCTTTTTTGTTGTATGTTTTTCTGACACTTTAAAATTTCTGTTAAAGTTTTTCGATATATTTTTGTGCACTTTTATTTGTCATCCATTGGAGTATATGATATGATAATTTTATATTAGATCGTACAAGTGCTTCTATTTTTTAGGGATTTCATTTCCCTTAAAGCAATATTTCAACCACTTAACCCCACCCAAATCATGGTCCTTACGTACCAAACTTGCTGAAAGGAATAATACTTATGAACGATGTAATCTCACAGCTAAAAAACAACAATAAACTTATCAATATTATACGCTGTTATCCACAGATTTCAAAAGCTGCCTTGGCAGAGTATCTTAAAGTTTCCTGGCCGACTGTATCCACTAATATTGAAGTTTTAAGGAAAAGTAATATTTTAAGTGCTTCCAGCCCCTTACTGATCAACCCGGATTTCGCGCATATGATTGGTATATCTGTTGGATCTGCACAGACAAAACTTACTATAATTGACATGAATTTTTCTCCTATTTCCAGCGAAAAATTTGGCCGCGTTTTGTCCGATCTGGATATCTTTTGTGATGCACGTGAGTATATGGATGAAAACAGAAAAGAAATTACCAATTACATTTTCTTTCAAACTCCAGACAATCTCTTTGAACTGCAGACAAAATTAGATGATATCATTGCCGATATTATAAAGTTGGTAGAAAAACAGGATCAATTCCATATGAATATTATTTCAATTGGAATTGCTTTTACAGGTGCCATCGACAATGTCACAAAGAAAATTGTAAAGTCCCATAACCTTGAATTTTTGTCGGATAAACCGCTGAATACTATTATTTATCCAAATCGCCTGACTTTTTCGACCAAAAAGGAATCAATATCTACATTGATAATAATTCCAATACGTCTGTCGTGGCTGAAAAATATAATATGTATAATCCTGAAAGTACTAACTACAAATATCGTGACAAAAAAAATATGCTGATCCTTTATCTCGGTGCTGGTGTAGGTGCGGGCATGATTTTTAATAACAGTTTATACCATGGTGCTACAAATTTTGTCGGTGAACTCGGTCACTTGGAGTTACCACCCTATCCTGCTATAGAGTTTAAAGCCGTGGAAAGCTGTTGTTCCTGCGGGAGTTCTGAATGTTTAGACTATCGGATTCGAAATGATGTTTTTGAGATGACGAAAGCTGAATTTTCAGAATTGACTTCTGCTAATATTAAAAACTATTTAATGGATAATCCAAAGAAATTTGAAATTTTCACATATTATATTGGAAAAGTCACTAATCTGCTCATCAATCTCCTTAACTTAGATTTAATTGTTTTCACCGGAAAATTCAAAGAAATTGCAGATTATATGTGGCCATTGCTTTATAAGTACATAAATGCTAATAAGCTATCCTATATTGCTAATGAGTGTGAACTTAAATCTTCTAGTCTCGGTCCTACAGCACCATCTATCGGTGTTGCTATTTGTGCTTATTTTGATAAGCTGGGAGAAGATATTAATTGGAATTTCTGATCTGTCCCTTCAACATCAAGAGCCGCGATCTCGCGCGGCTCTCCTCTATCACAAGTTTCCAATTAGATTCTTTATCTGAAAACGTCAAAACACAAGTGTAAGCATTTGGGTCTGCCCCTGTTAAAATGGCGGTGTTACTGAATGAAAAAGATTATTATAAATTTTGCACTGCCCAATGCTATGCGGGGTCTGACCGTGCGTTCAGCAAAGGGTATATAGTCCGGTGGGTGGAAGCCCCATCAAATAAGCTGCTAACCACAGCATTTGAAGCGAGTCTTGAGTCTGCCGCGGCAACGCTGTAGGCTAAGCGTAGACAGCAAGGTAACAGGGATAGCTAGTGAGCGCCGAAATCCCAAAAGAACCAGAGGGCCGACATCGTGGTCAGGATGGAAGGCAACATATGTACTTATCGTTATTTTACTTGACTTTGCAGATTATCTGATTTATTATACTCGTAAAGAAGTAACTTACGAGTTACTAACTCACGAGTATAATTATTGGAGGTGAGCAGATGAGTCAATTCTATTGCCGTGAGGATGAGCTGCGGAAACTGAATAAACGGTATGCAGGTGATAAGTTTGAGTGCATTGTCATCTACGGCAGACGGCGTGTTGGTAAAACGGCACTGATCAACGAGTTCTGCAAAGATAAGCCTACCATTTTCTTTTCTGCATTGAACACGACAGGAAAGGAAAATCTGGAAGCTCTCTCAAAGTCGATTATGAGTTTTGAGCGGCCGGATATGGAGTCTGCACCGGAGTTCAGGTCCTATGATGCAGCTTTGGATGAGTTGACAGCACTTTCAAAGGAAAAGAGGATTGTCTTTGTCATTGATGAGTATCCTTATCTTGCAAAAGCAAAACCAGCTATTTCAGCGATGCTGCAGCACATCATCGACCACAAATGGACAGAGTCCAAGATGTACCTGATTCTTTGCGGCTCCTCTATGAGCTTCATGGAGAGTCAGGTGCTTGGAAAGGAAAGTCCGTTGTATGGCAGACGTACTGGCCAGTTTAAGATTGAGCCGCTAGACTATAAAGAAACCGCTGTGTTCCACCCAAATCTGTCTGCAGAAGACAATTCCCTGATTTATGGGATCACGGGAGGAGTTCCCCACTATATCAATAAGTTGGATGTGCGAGATAGTGTGGATGAAGCTCTGTTGGATAATTTCTTTGACCGCTCCAGCTATCTGTATGAGGAACCGGGGAACTTACTGAAGCAGGGAACTCCGGGAGCCGGCCATTTATAATGCAATCATTAAAGCGATTGCAGAAGGTGCTTCACGAATGAACGATATCAAGATGAAGGTCGGCGAGGAAAACTCGGTCGTATCGAAGTACCTGAAAACGCTGATCGACCTTGGCATTGCGAAGAAAGAAACAACGATTACAGAAAAACCGGGTAAGAAAACCATCTATCTGCTGGCTGATAACTTCTTCCGTTTCTGGTATCGGTTTGTGCCAATCAATATGAGTGCCATTGACTCTGGCAGAATTGCAAAGACCTATCCACACGCTGTAAAGCAGTATCTTCCTGATTACATGGGTCTAATTTATGAGAAGATGTGTCAGGATTACCTGCTCTATTATTCGGATAGCCTTCCTATTGAGCTGAGTGAAATCGGCCAGTGGTGGGGGACAGACCCGAAGAAGAAAAAGCAGATACAGATTGATATCGTCGGAACTCCTGTTGAGGGCAAAGACTATATCATCGGTTCATGCAAATACCGGAATGAGAAAATCGGTGTGGATGAACTCGATTTGATTCGGGATTATGCCTCAGTTTTTGGAAAGGGCAACAACTATCACTACTATATCTTCTCGAAAGGCGGATTCACAGATGGACTTCTTCAGGCACAAGAGCGAGGTGAAGTTCGGCTGATAACGCTGGAAGACCTTTACAAAGTTAAAAATTCTATCAACCTGCTGGTGAAAGCTGGCAGGACATTTTTATACCCATTTTTAGTCTGTCTGCTCCGTACAGATGGGCTTTTTTCATGCCGGCAAGGAGTGGTTACGCAAATGGCCTCCAGAATCCAGGGCATCACCGTTGAGATCGGCGGCGATACCACAAAGCTCTCCAAAGCACTGGAATGGTGCTAGAATATAAATAGTACAAAGGTTATGCAGGTCTGGTGGTTTATGCTGATGATTTTGTAGTGACATTCCAATATAAATCAGATGCAGAATGGTTCTATGAACACTTGAAACATAGAATGGAATACTTTGGATTAAGCCTTGAGGAAGAAAAGAGTCGTCTGATAGAGTTTGGGCGTTATGCGAAGGCAAGATGCCAGAAACTCGGAAAGAAGCCAGAGACCTTTACCTTTCTGGGTTTTACACACTACTGTTCCCAGAGCAGGAATGGTAGATTCAGGGTAAAGAGGAAAACCAGTAAGAAGAAATTTGCAAAGAAATGCAGAGAGATCAATCTGCTGTTAGCGAGAATGAGGACACACAGTCTGAAGGAGATTATAACAAAACTCAATCAGATACTGACTGGTTATTACCATTACTATGGAATCACTGACAATTCAAAGAGTATAACAGCATTCCGATATAATATTATGAAAAGCCTGTTTTATTGTTTGAATCGGAGAAGCCAGAAGAAAAGCTATAACTGGATAAGATTTCTCAATATGATGAATAACAGCTATCCGCTGGTAAGACCTCGGATCTATGTCAGTGTATATGAATGATAACGTGAACAATTCGTTTCGCAAAGAGCCGGATGCGGAAAAGCCGCACGTCCGGATCTGTGAGGGGCGCACGATCGTAAGGGGTGCGTTTACTCGACCCCTTGCGATTTTCTTAAAGAAAAAGGATCAGAAATAAAAGAATCCTGAAGTGCCAGCTTCAGGATTCTCAAGTCCGTTAAGGTGGACTATTCCGTTTGGGCTAGTGCTGTCTGTCATTTCTGTCTAACCACTTGCAAATATAGTAGCCAACTATAGATGCCAATACAGAAATAAGAAAAGCAATTATGTATTCCAAATAAGTCACCTCCTTCCGCTGGAAAGAGTCGACAGCAAATCCATGATAGCATAAAAATATATTTTGAGCAATTCATATTTTCAAGTTGATTTTAAAAGAAAAACGTGTTAGTATATGAATAGCTAAGAAAAGCAATTATATTTTCAAGTAAGCCAGAAAAATCTAGAGTGCCAGCTCTAGATTTTTTGCTATCCGCTGAATGTCATCGACTGGCTTTTGGGATGATGTCACTGTGTAAAGACTACCTCAAAGATCGTTCCGCCGGACGGGCTGGACTGAACGGTTATTCTGCCGTTATGTACGCGCACGATTTCACGAACCAGGGCCAGCCCAAGGCCTACTCCGCCAAGCTGGCGGCTTCTGGATTTATCTACGCGGAAGAATGGTTCAAATATGCGTTCTTTTAATTCAGCCGGGATTCCGCTTCCGGTATCTTCTACGGACAGGCAGATGTTTTTTCCGCTCCGGTATGCGGTTACGGTAACCTGTCCGCCGAAATGGTTGTATTTGATTGCATTCTCAACAAGATTGTATACCATCCGGTAAATCAAAATGTCACTTCCGACCATCGTGGTATCTTTACAGTTCCCGATCAGTTTTATCTCCTTTTCCTGGGCAAGCGGTTCCAGATCCACCAGTACTTCATCGACGAGGGCATCAACGGCAATGGTTTCATCCCTGCTTACTGTTTGAAGCTCACTCATATCGAGCAGTGTCTTGACCATTTTGCTGAGTCGGCCGTTTTGCTCCGTCACCATTTTCAGTGTTTGTAAGGTGTCGGCGTCATTGCCGGGATGCGGGGTGGAATGGTATAAATCGAGCTGTACCTGCATGACAGACAGTGGAGTGCGAAGCTCGTGTGCTGCATTTGCCGTAAACTGTCTCTGGATTTCAAAAGCATCTGCGAGACGTTCCAGCATCTTGTTATACGAAATACGAAGCTGGTTCAGCTCTTTTACTTTGTTTTCTTCAATGCGCGAATCGGCCAGATTCTGTGCCTGCACCTCCTCGATTTTTTCGGAGAACTCACGAATGGGTCTGAGCGCATGGCCACTGATAAAATAGGTAGCGACACCGCCAAGAAGGGCCAATAAAGCGGAAAGGATCAGGCTGTTTCTTTTGTAGTCTGCTTTGTTGTTGTACACCTGAACAGAGAAATCTCTGGCAAATTCATCCCACTTGTCCTCCGGAATGCTGATATAGATTTGATCGGAACCGTCTGCGGTACCGTCTCCGCCCTGATCTCCGGCATCATCGCCCCGGGCATCTACGGTCTCCTGCAGGGAATCGATATAATAAATTCCGTTTTTATAGACAAGCAGGGTCAGACATCCACAGATGACCGCAATATACAGGGTAATGATACAGGTAAGTCTCCACTGCAGTGATATTTTTTTCATCGGTCGGACTCCTCTCGTATTTGATATCCTTCGCCTACTTTATTTAAAATCGGATCGTATCCAAGTACCGCCCTGAGCTTTCGGCGAAGAGAAGACATATGGACGCGGATGGATCCACTGAAGCTGTCCACGGAGGCATCCCAGACATGCTCGATCAATTCTTCCTGGCTTACCGGTCTGCAAGGTGGAGAAGCAGATATTCCAAAATTCCGTTTTCTTTTCTTGTCAGGGAAACCAGGGTTCCGTTGGCATAGGCCTCTCGTTTGATGGTATCGAATTTGATCCCGCCACTTTCCAGACAGACATCCTTCTGCACAAATTTTCTTCTTGTCAGACTGCGGATCCGCGCTTCCAGCTCCTGCAGATGGAACGGCTTTTCCATATAATCATTTGCCCCAGCATCGAGTCCTTCTACTTTGTCTGCAATCTGTCCTCTTGCAGATAAGATCAGCACCTTCGTTTCTTCGTTTTCCTTCCGGAGCTCTTTTAGAAGATCCATTCCGTCCATGCCGGGCAGATTGAGATCCAGGACAATCAGATCATAATTTTCTGCAGGATGCATTCCAGAGCCTCCGCCCCATCATAGCAGGTATCTACCTCGTACCCGGCGGCGTACAGACTTCTGGCAACTGTGTCACACATTTGTTTCTCATCTTCCACGATTAATAATCTCAAAATTTTTTTCACCTGCCCATTTCTTAACAATGATTTTACAACAGCTATTGTATAATATCAGAGTCAGCTGGTCAATCAATAAAATCAAAGGAGCAACCACATTTTGAAATGCAGAAAAATATCTCAAATTGTTCTAGTTATCACAGGCATAGCGATGATGGGCTATGGCGCCGTCAGAGGGGAAGCGGCTGCTGTGCTTGGGAAAGCAATTAAATTATGTCTGGAGTGTGTCGGAATTGGATAAGAAAAAGAAGTTACGATCAAAGAAAATAGCCGGAATACGCGGGTGGATCCAGGCAGCGGCCACACTGCTTACCAATCCTCATATCCCCAATTTTTTTCAGGGCAAAATATATCAGGGCAAAGCGAAAACGGTATGCGTACCGGGACTAAACTGTTATTCCTGTCCTGCCGCGACGGGAGCGTGCCCCATCGGAGCCTTTCAGGCGGTTGTCGGATCATCCAAATTTAAGTTTTCCTACTACATAACCGGGTTCCTGATTTTACTCGGCGTGACACTGGGAAGATTCATCTGTGGTTTTTTGTGTCCGTTTGGATGGTTTCAGGATTTGCTTCACAAAATCCCCGGAAAGAAATTCTCCACGGCCAGACTGAAGCCGCTGCGGTATCTGAAATATATCATCCTTGTTGTTTTTGTAATTCTTCTGCCGATGTTTGCAACGAATTCGATCGGGATGGGAGATCCGTTCTTCTGCAAATATATTTGTCCGCAGGGCGTTCTGGAGGGGGCGATCCCGCTTTCCATCGGAAATGCCGCAATCCGGTCTGCACTGGGCAAGCTGTTTTCGTTTAAATTCTGTATTCTGATTACGGTTGTCGTGCTCAGCATCTTGTTTTACAGACCTTTCTGCAAATGGATCTGTCCTCTTGGGGCAATCTATTCCTTATTTAATAAGGTAAGCTTTTTACATATCACGATTGAAAACAGCAAATGCGTCGGATGCAACCAGTGTTCCAGGGCATGTAAAATGGATATCGACGTGTGCCGGACCCCAAATCATCCGGAATGCATCCGATGCGGAGCCTGCATCAAGGCCTGCCCGAAGGATGCGATCCACTATCAGTTTCTGGGAAAAACGTGTCAGAAAAGGACACCGGAGATCAACAGTCAGAGATCAGAAACCATTGATCAGCAGCAGATCACGAAGTATCGAAGGATGATATTGAATTCTTGTTTTTCACATTATACTATCTTAAAAGGAGCCATAACTTATGAAAACCAAAAGAACTTTTATCCCTGTTTTTACACTCAGCGTAGCATTATTACTTACCGCATGCAACGGAAAAGAGGCTGCAGACACAAAGAAAACGCAGACAACACAGACGGAATCCGGCACAGAAGCTGTTACGGGATCTGTTGCGGAATCCGGAACCGAAACGGCAGGCTTCCGGCACAAAGCTGGACGATTTATATCAGCAGGAAAACCAGATTTTTGCAGATCATGCGGATGTATGGAATAAGGTGTTTGGCATGATGAATAAAAGCACGGCTGATCCGAGCGGAAATTATGGGGATTATCTGGCAGACACGGTTGAAGCCAACAAGGACTCTTTTTCAGAGGACGAGCTGAATACACTGACGGATGATATTGCAACGATACGAAAAATCGAGGAACAGATAGCGGAAATGGAAAACGGCAATACAGCATCGGAAGATAGCAACGCGAAAAACGATTCCGAAGAGGCATCTCCGTTCCGGGATTTTTCGGGTCAGGATTATGATGGCAACACAGTTGACGAAAGTCTGTTTTCCAAAAATGCGGTAACGGTCATGAATTTCTGGTTTACCGGCTGCAAGCCTTGTGTTGCTGAGTTATCCAAGCTGAACGAATTAAACGATGCAATCAAATCCATGGGAGGCGAGGTTGTAGGCATCAACACAGAAACCTTCGACGGAAATCAGGATGCGATCAAAGAAGCAGCAGCGGTTCTTGAAAGCCAGGGTGCGAAATACCGCAATCTTTCCATTGACTCTGCTTCCGCTGCAGGAAAGTATGCTTCCGATATTATGGCATTTCCGACCACAATCTTAGTCGATCGAAATGGAAATATTGTGGGAGAACCGATGCTTGGCGGAATCGACAATCAGGAGAATTATGATACGCTGATGAAACAGATCCAGTCTGTGATAGATGCAGACAGCGCGAAGTAAGACGAGAGCTGCGGCGTTTTTTGGGAGAGAAAATGGGAGTGCGAAAAAACAAAGTTACGTTTTTTCGCACTCCTTTTCATAACAAGATTTTAAAAAAATACATTTACGAAACGATGTACTGTGCTGTACCTGTCCCGAAAAGCTGCTCGGTGCTTAGAACAAGAGCTGAGGTCACACGGCGTTCGGAACCACCAGCAATCCGACCTTTGGTTTTGATAGCAGCCATTTGACAAACAACAGCCGGGTTCCTGCTCTGCGAAAGGGCAGAAAATAAGGAAAACTTTGCGCAATTAAAAGGAGCATACCGCATCAGCGACATGCTCCTTTTGGACCACCTGGGTAAATATTATTCACAAAGTTTGGAGAAAGCGTCAGCTACGAACTGAACTTTTGTTCCAACGATAACCTGTACAGAGGTTTTGCCAGGTTTGATCACGCCTGCCACGCCGGCAGATTTGATTACCTTGTCGTTTACGGCAGTGATATCTTTCACTTCCAGTCGCAGTCTTGTAACGCAGTTATCAATGCTTGTGATGTTTTCTTTTCCGCCGCAGCCTTCCAGAATTTTAGCTGCGATTGCGGTATAGTTATCACTTGCCAGTTCTACTTTTTTCTCTGCTTCGAGATCGTCATCTTCGCGTCCAGGAGTCTTCAGATCCCATTTCTTGATAGCAAACAGGAATACGAAGTAGAATACGAGGAATGCTGCGATTCCAAGCGGAATGATCAGCCATGTTTTCTGTGCTGCGGGCAGTGAGGATGAGAACAGGAGGTCCATCGCACCGGCGGAGAAGCTGAATCCTGCACGGAAGCCAAGGGCAACTGTGATCATAGTAAAGATACCATACAGTAATGCATAGATTACGTACAGAGCAGGAGCAAGGAACATAAATCCGAACTCAAAAGGTTCTGTAACGCCACAGATGAATGCACAGACTGCAGCAGAAGCTACCAGACCGATCGCAGCTTTTTTCTTTGCAGGTTTTGCACATCTTACCATAGCAAGTGCAGCACCAGGAATACCGAACATCATACAGGGGAAGAATCCGGACATGTACATACCAAGCTCCAGGTTACATCAGCAGATGTTTCACCAGCAGAAGTGCTTCAAGTCACCAAGACCGATCGTGTCAAACCAGAATACATTGTTCAGAGCGTGATGTAATCCGGTCGGGATCAGCAGACGGTTCAGGAATGCATAGATACCGGCACCGACAACATCAAGGCTGACAATAGATTTACCGATTGCTACCAGAGCACCGAACAGTAATGGCCATACCAGTAACAGAACAGCAGATACAACGATAGAAACAACACCGGAAACAATTGCTACACAGCGTTTGCCGCTGAAGAAGGATAACCAGTCCGGAAGCTTGGTGTCTTTGAAACGGTTATAGCAGGCAGATCCGATGATACCGGCCAGGATACCGATGAACGGGTTTTCGATCTTGTCAAAGGCCAGCGTCTTTGTAGCACTCTCAGCGATGGACGGGATGATAGTTGTAACAACTCCGGTAGAAAGAAGTGTTGTGATCATCAGCCAGGATGCCAGAGCTGCGATTCCGCCGGTACCGTCATTCTTTTCTGACATACCGACACCAACGCCGATTGCAAAGAGGATTGCCATGTTGTCGATCAGAGCTGCTCCTGCTTTTACGAGAAACAGACCGATCAGGTTTACTACGCCCGAGATCTCGCCGCCCTGCATCGTTGCCGGACACAGCCGGTATCCGATACCCATCAGGATACCGCAGATCGGCAGTACTGCTACAGGAAGCATGAGGCTTTCCCTAGTTTCTGAAGAAATTTCATATATTTCTCACTCCTTAAAAGATAATTTATATAACTGGATACCTCCAATTAGATACGTGAATTTACCGAATCCACCCAATATACTTACAAAAGCAAGTGCAGAAAAAGACATTGAGAGGGCATTTCGCAAAAGCAAGTGAGAAAAGGCTATAAGCGTACATTTCACAAAAGCAAGTGAGAAAAGCTTCAAGCGTACATTTCATTTCATAAAAGAAGAGGATGAAGATTCATCTGACGAAAGATCAAAAAAAGATCAGGAAATACTGAGAACGGCTTCGTCTAAGGAAACTTCGCCCTCTTTTTTCAAGCTGATTTTCTCGTAATCATCGGTATTGCAAATCAGTACCGGAGTGACTGTGTTCAATCCGGCTCCGGTGATCTTGTCCAGATCGACATCCATCAGAAGATCTCCTTTTTTGACCTGATCGCCGGCTGCAACGTGTGCGGTAAACGGTGCGCCCTTTAGTGTAACCGTATCCAGGCCGATGTGGATCAGGATTTCGGTTCCGGAGCTGCTTGTGAGCGTGATGGCATGAAGAGTATCAAATACCATGGCTATTTCACCGTCTGTCGGTGCATAAATTTTTCCCTCAGACGGAATCACTGCAAATCCGTCCCCCAGGATTTTTTCGGAAAAGGTAGGATCCGGGACTTCGGAAAGCGGAACTACTTTTCCTTTGCAAGGTGCGTAAAGAACATTTTCTTTACTCTTTCCTTTTAGAAAATGAAACATAAAATTGATATCTCCTTTCGAAAATAAGGTGCGATGTTTTTTTCGGGATATGGATCCGATTTCATCTGTAATTACGTTGAGTGATTTTTTGCGAAAAAATTTGGTATTTTACCCTTTGATCCGTTCTGTTTGACGTAAAAAGCCAACAAAATGCCGTTGGGAAAGGAAACAGAGTACTTATTAAAAACAAAATTGCATAATTTTACACGAACTTCTCAATAGATTATATACATAATAACCGATGCGTAAGGATTTGTAAATACTTTTTTTGATATTTATGACAAAAGAATCTACTTTCAAAAGGAGAAAAATCGGAAGTTTAACCAACTAATGCGTTACTGCGGTAAAAGAAGAAGAATATACACACATTGGGGTCAGACCCCATTACTGTTGTGGGAAACTTTTGGGCGGTTCCTGTTTTTTGGTTTGAAATTCGAAAAATCTTTATACAATCTTAATGCCATGGAAAAGGTATTTATACGTTTTTAAAGCGGAAGTCTCTAAAATAAGGAGGAATCAAAAAGAAGGAGTAAAAAGAGAAATGTGGAGTATAAAACTGCGATACAGGAAACAATGGTCGTCGTTTGAAATTATCATTCTTGGATTTGCGGGGGTAATTCTGGCAGGAGCACTGCTTTTGATGCTTCCTGTGGCTTCGCGGGAAGGAAATGTAACGCCATTTACAGAAACACTGTTTACTGCAACATCAGCCGCCTGTGTGACAGGACTGGCAGTCAGAGATACAGGAAGCTACTGGTCCGTCTTTGGACAGAGCGTGATTTTGCTGCTCATTCAGATCGGCGGTCTTGGTGTGGTTACGATCGCTGTTTCGATTGCGATGCTTTCCGGGAGAAAAATTTCCCTGATGCAGCGAAGCACGATGCAGGATGCGATTTCTGCCCCGAAGGTGGGCGGAATTGTGCGCCTGACGCGTTTTATCCTCAAAGGAACCTTTGGAATTGAACTGTTGGGGGCGTTGTTTCTTCTGCCTGTTTTTTTACGGGATTACGGCGGAAAAGGAATCTGGATGGCGTTGTTTCATTCTGTATCCGCATTCTGCAATGCAGGATTTGATCTTCTTGGAAAAACGGATCATCTGTATCCGTCCCTGACTTCTTATGTGGGAAATCCACTGGTTAATCTTACGATTATGGGGCTGATTGTAATAGGTGGAATCGGATTTCTGACCTGGGATGATATCTATACAAAAAAATACCATTTTCGTCAGTACTGCATGCAAAGCAAGGTGATCCTGCTTACAAGTCTGTTTCTGATTTTTGTTCCGGCGGCTTTCTTTTTCTTCCGGGATTTCGCCGGAATGCCGGTCAAGGAGCGGACGCTCTGCGCATTGTTTCAGTCCGTGACAACAAGAACGGCCGGATTTAATACGGCAGATCTTTCCGGGATGACAGGTGCTTCCCAGGCGATTATGATTGTTCTGATGATGATTGGCGGAGCACCGGGATCAACGGCTGGCGGAATGAAAATTACCACATTTGCCGTGCTGACAGCTAATGCGTCTGCTACGTTCCGTCAGAGAGAGGACACACAGATGTTTGGACGCAGGGTGGGCCAGGAGGTATTAAAAAATGCATCTACGATTCTGATGATGTATCTTTTTCTGGTGCTGATGGGAGGAATGGTGATCAGTGTGGCAGAAAATCTGCCGATTTCTGAGTGTCTGTTTGAGACAGCATCTGCTGTTGGAACGGTTGGCCTGACGCTTGGAATTACGCCGCAGCTCGGTGTTCTTTCGAAAGGAATTCTGATCGCACTGATGTTTCTTGGAAGGGTTGGCGGTCTGACGCTTGTTTATGCTGCGATGCCGGGGAGAAAGAGCGCACATGCAAAAATGCCGCTGGAAAAAATAAATGTAGGATAAGAAGAGAGGAAGAGATGAGATGAAAAATATTTTACTGATTGGAGTAGGAAGATTTGGGAGACATATTGCCATGCATCTGAATCAGCTTGGACATCAGGTGATGGCGGTAGACCGAAATGAGGAACGGATCGACGCCGTGATGCCGTATGTGACAAATGCACAGATCGGTGACAGTGTCAATGCAGACTTTCTGCGATCCTTGGTGTGGGAAATTATGATGTCTGTATTGTGACGATCGGAAGCAGCTTTCAGGATTCGCTGGAAACCGCGTGTCTTTTGAAGGAGCTGGGCGCAAAATGGGTCGTGTCCCGGGCAGAACGGGATGTACAGGAAAAATTCCTGTTGCGGAACGGAGCGGATCAGGTTGTTTATCCGGAAAAACAGATGGCAAAATGGACAGCGATTCGTTACAGCTCGGATCATGTGTTTGACTATATTGAAATTGACAGTCAGTATGCGATTTTTGAGGTTGAAATCCCGGAGAACTGGATTGGAAAAAATGTCGGCCAGCTGGATATCCGGAAAAAATACGGTATTAATATTCTGGCAACAAGAAAATATGGAAAAACAGATGTTGCGGTGTCTCCTGAGACAGTTCTGGATGGCGATGCTACCATATTGGTTCTTGGTGAATATAAAGCGATCCAGAAATGTTTTCGAATCTGAAAGAGAGGTGATTTCTGTGTTAAGTGTAGGACTGCTCTTCGTTACCCTGGTCGGTTTTTTGTCTGGAGGCGTGCTCGTAGATCAGATAGAGACATTTTTCACGGAAAACAGAAGAGAGGAACCGGAAACGGGACAAAATTTCACGGAAAACAGAAAACAAGAACAGGGAACGGGAGAAAAAAAAGATTTCCTGACTATAGCTTTCTCTTCGTTTATGATCTACAATAGGAGGTGGGGTGAGACAGTTGGAAAAAGAAAAAACAAAAAAAAGAGCATATCCTGGTGTGTCTGTCCTCTTCGCCATCCAATGAAAAAATTATTCGGACTGCGGCGCAGATGGCACAGGCGTTTCAGGCCGGCTTTACGGCATTGTATGTGCAGACAGCAGAAAAAACAGAAAAAACACCGGAGGATCTGGCAAGGCTGCAGAAGCATGTTCGTCTGGCAGAGCAGAGCGGGGCAGAAATTGTAACGACACACAGTGAGGATATTGCCCTGCAGATTGCAGAGTACGCAAGAATTTCCGAGGTGACGCGGATTGTCATTGGAAAGAGCATGATGAAGCAGGGCTATTTCCATCAGCGAAGGGTGTGGACCGAGCGTCTGACGGATCTTGTGCCTGATCTGGAAATTCACATCATTCCAGACTCAGACGTGTACCAGAGATATCAGAAACGAAAAAAATTTCCGGAGTGGATGGAGCTGCCTTCCTGGAAAGAACTGATGCTTACGGTTCTGATTCTGGCTGCTGCGACCGGAATCGGAGAAATCTTTTTTCGGCTCGGTTTTACGGATGCCAATATCATTACCGTATATTTGTTTGGCGTCATGCTGACATCTATTCTGACCAGCGGTTATACCTGTAGTGTGGTCAGCTCTGTGGCAAGTGTTGTCCTGTTTAATTATTTTATGACAGAGCCAAGGCTTTCGTTGCATGCGTATGGTTCCGGCTATCCGGTGACCTTTGCGATCATGCTTGGCACTTCAATCCTGACCAGTACGCTTGCTTCAAAATTGAAAGAAAATGCAAAGCTTTCTGCACGAGATGCCTTTCGAACCAAGATTCTTTTTAATACCAGCCAGCTTCTGCAAAAGGCAGAGGATGCGTCAGAAATTTTTGATATTACGGCAACGCAGCTGATAAAGCTTCTGGGAAGAAATCTGGTTGTGGCGCCGGTAGAAAAAAAGAAAAACGGCATTGTGCAGGGAACTCTTTATAACGCCGAAACAGGAATAAAATCAGAAAAAGTTTTTAATGTGAAAGAACAGGAAATCCTGCAGTGGGTTCTGAAAAACCGGAAACGGGCGGGAGCTATGACAGAACGTTTTTCTGAAGAACCGTATCTGTACCTTTCCATCTATGCGGCACAGAACAGATATGGTGTGATCGGCATTTTCATCGGACAAAAGCCACTGGATGCGTTTGAGAACAGTATCCTGCTTTCTATTCTGGGAGAGTGCGCCATGGCACTGGATCGGGAACAAAGTGCGAGAGAAAAAGAAGAGGCGGCAGTCATGGCGAAAAATGAGCAGCTTCGGGTGAATCTGCTGCGGACGATTTCCCATGATCTGCGCACACCACTGACATCAATTCTCGGCAATGCAGACTCTTTGATCAGTAACTTTGACGCACTGGACGAAGGGATGCGGAAACAGATTTTTTCGGATATTTATGAGGATGCCGGATGGCTGATTGAACTGGTGGAAAATCTGCTTGCGCTTACGAAAATAGAAGATGGAAGTGTAAAACTGCAGTTATCTGATCAGGTGGTTGAGGATGTAGTACGTGAGGCGCTGCGCCATGTAGAACGGCGGAAAAACGAACATAAAATTACGGTGGACTGCGGGGAAGATGTACTGCTCGCCCGCATGGATGCAAAGCTGATTGTACAGGTATTGGTAAACCTGATCAACAATGCAGTAAAATATACACAGGCAGGATCCAAGATCCGGATTACAGCCGGAAAAGAAGAAAAAAACGTATGGATTGCGGTGGAAGATAATGGACGGCATTCCGGCGGAGTGCAGGGAGCATGTATTTGAAATGTTCTATTCCGGAAAAAATAAGGTGAGTGACAGCGCAGAAGCCTTGGCCTTGGGCTGGCGCTGTGCCGTTCCATTGTAAATGCGCATGGCGGGGAACTGGTGCTTCGTGACTGCGCTCCGCACGGCTGTCATTTTCGTTTTACGCTGCCGCTCAGTGAGGTGAATTTAAATGAATAAGACATTGATACTGGTCGTGGAAGACGATACGCCGGTCCACAACCTGATTACGACAACACTGAAAACACACGATTATAAATAACCACATTGGGGTCAGACCCCATTACTGTTTAGAAATTTTGTTCTTGTTTTGGCAATTCTGACACTGCAGACTGTGCTGAATGACAATATCAAAACGGCAGAAGATGTTGAAACTTATCTGGGTCTTAACACCCTGGTCGTTGTTCTGGATTTTGGAAGCAAAAAGAAATCCAGAAGACGAAGAAAAGACTGAACATAAACACAGAAAATTAAAAAGGAGCATCTCCGGTTTCGAACTTGAAACCTGGAGATGCTCCTTTTTCGTATGCTGCAGAATGAAAAATTATTCTCCCGCCACCGTCACATCCCGCAGCAGTACCGCACACGGTACCACGCGGTTGTTTATCTGCTGTGTCTCTTTCGAGAAAGTCAGATTTTTCAGCACATCGTCATAACGGGCGGAAAGTGATCCGCTGGTTGTCGGATGGGAGATGGTTCCGTCGCTCTCATACGCGAGCCTGATCTCACCGCCGCAGGTGCCGCTTACGGCATCCATATCAAACGCACTGAAATCGGTGATTTCTATATGCGGCATGCTGCGCAGCTCGTCGAGTGTTTTCGAACCGCCTTCAACTACCATGTTATTCATGGAAGTAGTATTCTTCATGCCGATATAATGGGCATGCTGAAGGCTGCCCCAGTAGGAGCGGCAGATGCCGTTTTCAAACAGAACGCGCTCGGCTACCGGCATACCGGTTTCGTCGTACGGCGCGTTTTTGGCAGAGCCGTCGAGCGTCGGCACGAGGCGGATATTCAGCGGATCCGCATCCGCACCGGTGATGGCTTCACCGATTTTTGCCTTTGCGACGCCCATATACTGATAAGAAGCATTGGTATGCATAGCAAAATACTGGAAGAAACTGCCGACGCGTCTCCGCTTAAGAGAACATCGGCGTGCTCGTTCTGGCGGGTCGGAACAGCATTCAGACGCTGGCGGCCAGTGTGGAACATTCCGCGCACTTCGGCGATGATCTTCTCGCAGATTTGTCGGAGAAGCGGAGATCCTTGTAGATCTCAATCTCATGATCATCCTTGCGGGAGTTTGTGACAACCTCGATCTCGCAGTCAAAGCCGGAGAAGGTGACATCGACACCGCGGGAATTGCGGATGTGTGTCTGCTTCTGGTTGACGAAAATCTCATAGGAGTTTACGCGGGAATCCTCTTCCGCCTTGATTTCCTGCATAGCCTGCACCAGTTTTACGAGTTCAGCGGTAAGATCGCGGGAAGCATCAGCATGTCGGCGCTTGCCTGGGCATCCGATGGCTCTGCAACAGGGTACCATGGGTTCTGCACAAACTGTGCGGCGAACAGCGCCTGGTCAATTTTCCTGCTTCATTTCTTCGCGGGAAATGCCCTGGTGGATCTCTTTTTCTGCGCTTCCGCGGAATTTTCCATCCTCACTGTCGACAAAGACGGTCAGAAACGTATGAGTTACTTTTTTCGCGCGGCTCATGTCGAGCTTCTGACCGATGAAAAATGCCTCGCGGGATTCGGTCTGCTCTTCGCGGATCAGAAAGTCGCTGGCTTTGCTTGTTTTTAATACATCGTATAATTCGTTCATCAGCCTAACCTCACTTTACATTTCAGATACGGGCCGCCATCGCTGACTTTGACCCATTCTTTGTGACCTTTTCCGCACATGCCGGAGCCGAAGAGCTCTTCTTTGTCGGAAACCATGGAGATGCTCTTTAAGAGATCCGGAACGTAGCCGGTCAGGGTGACAGGAGATACGACTTTTCCGGTCAGCTTACCATCTTTGATCTCGCGGCCGAGTCCGACCATGCACTGGATGCCCCAGTGTTTCGGGTCTTCCATACCGGACTGAACGCTTTCGAGAAGATAGCCGTGATCAATCGAAGCGATCATATCATCGAGTTTGTCTGTGCCTGCGGTGAAGTAGGTGTTGGTCATACGGGAGTAGACTTTGCGCTCGAAGCTCTCGCGTTTTCCGTTTCCGGTCGGCGTGGTGCCGAGGCGGAGTGCGCTTACGAGATCGCTGATGCCGGTAACGAGTGTACCGTGGTCGATGACCGTGGTGTCGGTGCCGAGCGTTCCCTCATCATCAAAAAGATAACTGCTTACCTGCTGTGCGCCGACTGCTCCGTCGTGCATGGAGGAGAGCTGGGAGGCAACAGGCCTGCCGATATACTCTTTGGCGAGTGCGCGGTCTTTGACAAACATATCCATCTCGACACCGTGGCCGAATGCCTCGTGTGCAATCACGCCGGTGACATCCGGTGCGGTGATGACATCGTACATGCCAGGGGTGACCGGATCGGAGTGGAGCTTGTCGTACAGAACGGCGATGATTTCCTCAACAATCGCATCCATCTCATTTAAGATTTCCACGCCTTTCAGGCCGGAGCAGGAACGGTACGACATATTCTGTTTTCCGTTTTCTGTGCCGATTGCGGAAAGGGAGCCCTCCGAGAAAGCGTAGGACTGCATCAGATCCTTTTTGGAGGAGAGGAACAGCTTGTTGACACGGGCGAAGCTGACGGTACTCTGGAATTCCAGAATTCCTTCATGGGCAGCGCCGGCGTTGCAGAGCTTCCGAAGGTGGGAGAGAATCTCCTCTGCGGAGACGGTCTCCGGGTCAATCTCGATCTCATTCTGCATTGTTTTTTCGATGGCTTCTTCCTGCACGAGAGGAGACTCCATCTGCGCGATGCCGAGTGCCTTTAATGCCTGAAATTCGGATTTCAGCGCGGAAGTAATTTCCTCCGCAAGATCTGCGGCATCGGTGAGGTTGTTGAAGGAATATTCGGTGTAGGAACCGTCCTGCCATGCACGGACAACGAAGCCGCGTTCACAGAAGTGATAATCGCTGACGGTGGTCTGATGCATGCTGACACGGTAGGTCGTGCCTTTGACATCGGTGCAGAGCACGCTGACATAATCGAATTCGCGCTCGAGCAGACGGATCAGTTCCTGAATCTGTGGTTTGATTTCCACAAGATAGGATGACATTGGAACCTGCATAAGTTTGGTGTCCTTTCTGGAGCCTGCCGGAGTGTTCGATAGAGAACCTGCGCCGGGGCTCAAAATAATAGAATCCGGAAAAAATAGTTTCGAAAAAATCCCGAACATAGTTTCATTATAGAAGTGGAAATGGAAAAAGCAATAAAAAAAGGTTGACAAAATGAATTTTGATGATATACTTTGAATATCAAAACATTTGAAAAGAAAAATGTTTGAGAATGAAATAAGCAAGAGGACAGTAAGGTGAAAAACGGCAGAATTGCGGGAACCGGTTCGTATGTACCGGAGACGATATGGAAAAATGAAGATCTGGAAAAGATGGTGGAGACGAGCGATATCTGGATCCGGGAGCGGACAGGAATCGGTGCGCGCCACATAGCCGGGGAGGAGACGGTTGCCCAAATGGCAGTAAAGGCGGCGAGAAGAGCGCTGGAAAATGCCGGGATCTGTTCGACAGAGCTGGATCTGATTCTCGTCGGAACCTCCTCATCGGAGAGCATCTTTCCGAATACCGCCTGTCTTGTGCAGGATGAAATCGGTGCCTTCCGTGCCGCCTGTCTCGATGTCAGCGCCGCCTGCACCGGATTTCTTGCGGTGTATGAGCTGGGCCAGCTGTATATCCGGAGCGGCAAGGCAAAAAACGTGCTGCTGATCGGCGCAGATGCCCTGAGCCGCCTGGTGGACTGGCACGACCGCGGAACCTGCATTCTGTTCGGGGACGGCGCGGGAGCCATTGTGCTGACGGCGGAGGAGCAGGAGACAAAAGCGTGCGAAAAGATCCATTCCGATGGAGAAAAAGGCGTGTCGCTGACCTGCGAAAAGGGAACGTATCTGCAGATGGACGGCCGTGCCGTGTTCCAGTTTGCTTTATCCCGCGTGCCGGAAGTCATCCGCGAGGTGCTGAAAGAAGCCGAGGTGCCGGTCGAGGAGATTGATGCGTTTATCCTTCATCAGGCAAACAGCCGCATCATCGACGGCGTGGCAAAACGACTGAAGGCGCCGAAAGAAAAATTTCCGCGGAATATCGAAGCATACGGCAATACGTGTGCGGCGAGCATTCCGATTCTGCTGGATGAGTGGAACCGGTCCGGCAGAGCCAAAAAAGGACAGAGAATCGTTCTCTCCGGTTTCGGAGCAGGACTGATCTGGGGCGCGGCGTACCTGGAATGGTAAGAAAACGCCCATATAAAATAAGAAGAATAAGAAAAAAAAGTGAGGACAAAAACATGTTAGAAAAAGTAAAAGAAACCGTAGCAGAAGCACTGGGAGCAGATATCGATACCATCACAGCGGAGACTTCCTTCAAAGAGGATCTCGGAGCAGATTCCCTGGATCTGTTTGAAATGGTCATGTCCCTCGAGGACACCTGCGGCGTGGAAATCCCGACCGAGGATCTGGAAACGATGGTAACTGTCGGTGATGTTGCAGAGTATCTGGAGCAGCACAAAAACTAAGAAAGATCGGGAAGCAGGAGGAAGCGATTCATGATCACAGAAGTGACAAAATTACTCGGGATTCAGTATCCAGTCATTCAGGGCGGCATGGCCTGGGTGGCGGAGCATCATCTGGCAGCGCAGTTTCCGAGGCCGGCGGCCTTGGCTCATCGGAGCATCGGCGGCACCGGCAGAGTGGGTTCGGAATGAAATCCGCGAAGCAAAAAAACTGACGGACAAACCGTTCGGCGTCAACATCATGCTGATGAGCCGTATGCGGATGAGGTGGCAAAAGTGGTTGCCGAGGAAGGCGTAAAAGTCGTTACGACGGGCGCAGGAAATCCGGAGAAATATATGGAACTGTGGAAAAACGCTGGTATCCGCGTCATCCCGGTGGTCGCTTCTGTGGCTCTTGCAAGACGAATGGAGCGCGCAGGCGCAGATGCCGTTGTGGCAGAAGGATGTGAGTCCGGCGCCATATCGGCGAGACGACAACGATGGCACTCGTTCCGCAGGTGGCAGATGCCGTAAAAATTCCAGTCATTGCGGCCGGTGGAATTGCGGACGGACGCGGCATGGCGGCAGCCTTTATGCTGGGTGCCGAGGCGGTTCAGATGGGAACGCGTTTTGTCGCTTCGAAAGAGGCCGTTGTGCATGAAAATTACAAGCAGCTGGTGATCAAGGCGAAAGATATTGATACCCGCGTGACAGGCCGCACAACCGGTCATCCGGTGCGGGCGATCCGAAATGAGATGACACGCCATTATCTGGAACTGGAAAAAGAGGGAGCTCCGTTCGAAGAGCTGGAAAAACTGACGCTCGGCGGTCTTCGAAGAGCCGTTGTGGACGGCGATGTCAAAACCGGAAGCGTGATGTCCGGTCAGATTGCAGGTATGGTAAAAGACGAGAAAAGCTGCAAAGAAATCATAGAGCAGATGATGAATGAGATGGAAGAACTTCTGAAAGGAGCACCGGCGCGGTTATGAGTAAAACAGCATTTATGTTCCTGGACAGGGTTCCCAGTGTGTCGGCATGGGCGCGGATTTTTATGAAGCATGTCCGAAAGCGAGAGCCGTCTACGATATGGCATCCGAGCTGATCGGGATTGATATGAAAAGACTCTGTTTTGAGGAAAATGAACATCTGGATCAGACAGAGTTTACCCAGATTGCACTGCTGACAACCGGAATGGCGATGGAGCAGTCCATCCGGCGTGCGGCCTTACGCCGGATGTGACAGCGGGCCTCAGCTTGGCGAGTACAACGCGATTGTGTCCGCCGGCGGTATGGAAATGGCGGATGCGATGAAGGTCGTCCGCAGAAGAGGCATCCTGATGGAGGAGCCGTTCCGGCAGGCGAGGGCGCGATGGCGGCGGTGCTCGGCATGGAAGCTGCAAAAATCGAAGAGATTTTGAGCGGGATTTCCGGCGCCTACATTGCCAATTACAACTGCCCGGGTCAGATTGTCATCACCGGATATGAGGCGGCAGTGGCAGAGGCTTCGGAAAAGTTAAAAGAAGCAGGCGCAAAGCGGGTACTTCCGCTGAACGTAAGCGGCCCGTTCCATTCCCCGATGATGGAATCCGCATCCAAGGGACTGACGGAGGCGCTCGAGGGTGTCGGTTTTATGGAACTCGCGATTCCGTATGTAACGAATGTAACCGGTCAGTATGTGCGTGACATTGCACTGACACGCGGCCTTCTGATCCAGCAGGTGGCATCCGGTGTGCGGTGGCAGCAGAGCATCGAGGCAATGATTGCGGACGGCGTTGATACCTTCGTGGAGATCGGACCGGGAAGAACACTGACCGGCTTTTTAAGAAAAATCAACCGGGATGTAAAAGGTTACAATATCCGCACCTATGAGGAAATGCATCAGGTGTGCGAAACTTTATTATAGATAGTGGATTATGCAGCAGGAGAATGAGATGTTAAGTGGAAAAACAGCAGTAGTAACGGGCGCATCCCGCGGAATCGGGCGTGCGATTGCAGAAAAACTGGCGGCGGAGGGAGCCTTTGTTGTCATCAATTACAATGGTTCAAAAGAGGCGGCCGAAACCGTGCTTGCGGGAATCCGCGCGGCAGGAGGAGACGGCTGCGTGATGCAGTGCAATGTATCGGATTTTGCGGCGTGTGAAGCGTGGATGAAGGAAATTCTTGCTTTGTATGGGAAAATCGATATTCTGGTCAACAACGCGGGCATCACAAAGGACGGCCTTCTGATGGGCATGTCGGAGGAAGCCTTCGACCGTGTCATTGAGACAAACCTCAAGGGAACGTTCAACTGCATCCGCTTTGCGGCACGGCCGATGATCCGTCAGAAGAGCGGCTGCATCATCAACATGGCTTCTGTGGTCGGCGTGGCAGGAAACGCCGGACAGGCAAATTATGCGGCATCGAAAGCAGGTGTGATCGGCCTGACGAAAACAGCGGCACGGGAACTGGCATCCCGCGGCATCCGCGTCAATGCGATTGCGCCGGGCTTTATTGAGACCGATATGACAGAGGTTCTTTCGGATAAAGTGAAAGAAGCATCCGTATCCCAGATTCCGCTTGGCCATTTCGGAAAGCCGGAGGATGTGGCAAACCTGGCCGCATTTCTGGCATCCGAAGCGGCAGCTTACATCACCGGACAGGTGATTCACTGCGACGGCGGCATGGTGATCTAAGAAAAGGAGAGTTGGAATGAAGAGAAGAGTAGTCATCACAGGGCTGGGTGCGGTAACCCCGATTGGAAATACCGTGGAGGAATTCTGGAACGGCGTCCGCAAGGGAGCCTGCGGAATCGGAACGATTACGAAATTTGATACAGCAGAATATAAAGTACATCTGGCAGGCGAGGTCAAAGGCTTCGTGGCAAAAGAACGCATGGATTTCAAGGCGGCAAGACGAATGGGAACTTTCTCCCAGTATGCCGTTGCGGCAGCAAAAGAAGCGTTTGCAGATGCGGCATTTCCATGGAGAATGAAGATCCGTTCCGCGTCGGCGTTCTGGTGGGCTCCGGCGTCGGTGATCTGAATGCATGCGAGCAGGCGAAAGCCAAAATTGATGCCGGAAATCCGTCCCGCGTCAACCCGTTTACCGTTCCGGTGATGATTGCGAACATGGCGGCGGGAAACGTTGCGATTGCACTCGGCGCGAAAGGAAAATGTACCAGCGTGGTAACGGCGTGTGCGACAGGAACGCACTGCATTGGCGATGCCTTCCGCGCAATTCAGTACAACGACGCGGACATCTGTGTGGCAGGCGGCGCGGAGAGCGCAATTACGCCGGTCGGCGTGGCAGGCTTTTCGGCACTGACCGCACTTTCCGAGTCGGAAGATCCGCTGCGGGCTTCGATTCCGTTTGATAAAGACCGGAACGGTTTCGTCATGGGCGAGGGCGCCGGCATTCTCGTACTTGAGGAGCTGGAGCATGCGAAACAGCGCGGCGCGAAGATCTATGCAGAGGTAGTCGGATACGGCGCAACCTGCGATGCGTACCACATTACTTCTCCATTGGAAGATGGAAGCGGTGCGGCACGTGCGATGGAGCTTGCGATGGAAGAAGCGGGAGTAAAACCGGAAGAAGTTACTTATATTAATGCACACGGAACGTCCACACATCACAACGATCTGTTTGAAACGCGTGCGATCCGGAAAGCCTTCGGTGATGCGGCAGACCATGTGCTGGTCAACTCGACGAAATCGATGGTCGGTCATCTGCTTGGCGCGGCAGGCGGTGTGGAAGCTGTTGTCTGTGCGAAATCCATTCAGGACGGCTTCGTGCATCAGACGATTGGAACAAAGGAAGCAGATGCGGAATGCGATCTGAATTACTGCATCGGCGCTCCGGTGGAAACCGATGTGAAACTGGCAATGAGCAATTCCCTTGGTTTTGGCGGCCACAATGCGTGCTGCTGTTTCAGAAATATGAATAAAGCGGCATCGTGTTCCGGTGCAGAAAGGAAAATAAGATGGAATTAGATCAGATTTTACAGTTGATTGATAAAGTTTCGGATTCTTCGCTGACCGCGTTTGATTACGAGGCTGATGGGATCAAGATTGCCATGGAGCATGGAAAAGCAGCTCCGGTGCAGGTGCAGATGAGCGGGGTTCCATCCGGTGCCGGTCTGCAGATGGCAGAGATGATGGGCGGAGCAAATGGCGTGACAGCGAAAGAAGCAGCCATGCCGGAGAGAAAAGAAACGGCAGGAAAAAATACAACGGCTGAGGAGCACAGTGAAGCAGAAGAAGGCGTTTTTGTGACATCCCCGCTGGTCGGAACGTTTTATACAGCTCCGGCAGAGGATGCCGAGCCGTTTGTGAAGGTTGGCGACACCGTGAAAAAGGGACAAGTCGTAGCAATCGTGGAGGCCATGAAGCTGATGAATGAGATCGAGAGTGAAGTGGACGGCGTGATTGCGGAGGTTCTGGTGAAAAACGGCGAGATGGTTGATTACGGAAAACCGCTGTTCCGGGTAAAAGCGTAAAGCCGGGACGAGAAAGGAAGCAGCGAATGAACAGTTTGACAACGAAACAGATTCAGGAGATTATTCCACACAGACATCCGTTTCTGCTGGTGGATTACATAGAAGATTTTGAACCGGGCGAATTCGGTATTGGATACAAATGTGTGACGTACCGCGAGGATTTTTTTGCGGGTCATTTTCCGCAGGAGCCGGTGATGCCGGGCGTGCTGATTATCGAGGCGCTGGCGCAGGTCGGTGCGGTTGCGATTCTTTCTCTTGACGAGAACAAGGGAAAAATTGTATTTTTCGGCGGCATCAACAAGTGCCGTTTTAAGGGAAAAGTGAAACCGGGAGACAAGCTTCGTCTGGAGACGAAAATTATCCGCCACAAGGGACCGATGGGCGTCGGGGAAGCGGTTGCTTCGGTCGACGGCAAGGTGGTCGCGCAGGCGGAACTGACCTTTATGGTGGGGGCAGCACAATGATTCGAAAAGTTTTGATTGCAAACCGTGGGGAGATCGCGGTCCGGATTATCCGGGCATGCCGTGAGATGGGAATTCTCACGGTTGCTGTTTATTCGGAGGCGGACCGGGAGGCACTGCATGCGCAGCTCGCGGATGAGGCGGTGTGCATCGGGCCGGCGCCGTCGAAGGACAGTTATTTAAATATGGAACGTATTTTGAGTGCGGCGCTTGTGACGGGGGCGGATGCGATTCATCCGGGATTTGGATTCCTGTCGGAGAACAGCACGTTTGCGCGGAGATGCCAGGAGTGCCACATTACGTGGATTGGTCCATCTCCTGAGGTGATGGATCGGCTGGGTAATAAGTCTGAGGCGCGAAATACGATGCAGGCAGCCGGTGTGCCGGTGATTCCGGGGACGAAGGAACCTGTTTTTGACTGGGAGACGGGTCTTTCTGAGGCCGACCGGATTGGTTTTCCGGTGATGATTAAGGCGGCGCTTGGAGGCGGCGGCAAGGGTATGCGCATGGCGGAGACGCGCGGGGAGTTCCAGAGTGCGTTTCAGACGGCGCAGAAGGAGGCTAAAAGTTCGTTTGCGGACGAGACGATGTATGTGGAGCGGCTGATTCGTCATCCGCGTCATGTGGAGTTTCAGATTATGGCGGACTCGTTCGGGAATGTGATTCATCTTGGGGAGCGGGACTGCTCGATTCAGAGGAATCATCAGAAGATGATTGAGGAGTCGCCTTGTGTGGCGATTGATGACACGCTGCGGGAGCGGATGGGCTCGGCGGCGGTCCGGGCGGCGAAGGCGGCGCATTATGCGAATGCGGGGACGATTGAGTTTCTGCTGGAGCCGGACGGGAATTTTTATTTTATGGAGATGAATACGCGGATTCAGGTGGAGCACCCAGTGACAGAGTGGGTGACCGGAATCGATCTGATCCAGGAACAGATACGGATTGCATCCGGACTGCCTCTATCTTACCGGCAGGAGGACATCAAGCTTTCCGGGCATGCGATTGAGTGCAGGATCAATGCGGAAAATCCGGACAAAATTTCCGCCCATCTCCGGGTACGATCACAGATCTTTATCTGCCGGGCGGAAAGGGCGTGCGGATTGACACGGCGATTTACAGCGGATATACAGTTCCGGCATATTATGATTCTATGCTGGCGAAGCTGATCGTACATGCAGATACAAGAGAACAGGCGATCAGCAAAATGCGTACTGCGCTTGGCGAAGTGATCATCGAAGGAATTGACACGAATATTGATTATCAGTATGAAATTATGAATCATCCGGATTATCAATCCGGAAAGATTGATATTGAATTTATCTCTAAATGGCAGAGGTAGGAGTGAAAAGACATGAAGCTGAAAAATATGTTTAAGAAAACCGGTGGAAAGAATTATATTTCCCTGACGGAAGGAAGAAAGCCGGAAGTACCGGAAGGGCTTTTGCGAAAATGTAATAACTGTAAAGCTGCAATCATCGCGGAGGATGTCAGAAGAGGATATTATATCTGTCCAAAGTGTCATGCGTACTTTCGTATGGATGCATGGAGAAGAATTTGAGACAATCGTAGATCCGGATTAGTTTTGAAGTGTGGGAGGAAGCAATTTTTAGATGGAAATCCATGGGGATATCCGGGGTATGAAAGAAAAATTACAGAGTGTGCGGGAGAAGACCGGACTTGATGAGCAGTTGTGATCGGAAAGGCAGAGATTGAAGGAAGGAAAGTTGTACTTGGAGTCTGTGACGGAAGATTTCTCATGGCAAGTATGGGGGAGCTGTCGGCGAAAAGATCGCGGGGGCAGTAGAGCGTGCGACAAAAGAGAAACTTCCAGTCATTCTCTTTGCCTGCTCCGGTGGGGCGAGAATGCAGGAAGGGATTTTTTCTTTAATGCAGATGGCCAAGACGGCAGCGGCATTAAAACGTCACAGTGATGCGGGACATCTGTATATCTCGGTGCTTACCGATCCGACGACCGGAGGCGTAACCGCAAGCTTTGCGATGCTTGGGGATTTGATTTTAGCAGAGCCAAATGCGCTGATCGGTTTTGCGGGTCCTCGTGTCATTGAACAGACGATCGGACAGAAACTTCCGAAGGGCTTTCAGCGGGCCGAGTTTCTTTTAGAGCATGGTTCATTGATCAGATTGTAGAGCGGGAAAAGCTGCGGGAAACCTTGGGAAAAATCTTGAAATTACATCCGAGCCAACCAGATCGTACTGCGCAGACTAAAGAAGAGGAGATGCAGAACAAAAAGCAAAGCGAGAAAGAAGAGGAGAAACTGTGTCAGATACGGGAAATGACACCGTGGGAGCGTGTACAGGTTTCCAGAAAAAAAGATCGCCCGGTTGGATCTGACTACATCAGGGAGTTGTTTGATGATTTTGTGGAACTGCATGGAGACCGTCTTTTTGGAGATGACAAGGCGGTTGTCGGCGGGATTGCACAGTTCTGTGGGGAACCAGTCACGGTCATCGCACAGGAAAAAGGGACAACGACAAAAGAAAATATTGCGAGGAATTTTGGAATGCCGTCACCGGAGGGGTATCGAAAGGCATTGCGCCTGATGGAGCAGGCGGAAAAATTTCATCGTCCGGTTCTCTGCTTTGTCGATACACCGGGGGCATTTTGCGGCCTGGAGGCAGAAGAGCGAGGACAGGGAGAGGCAATTGCAAGAAATATTTATGAGATGTCTGCGCTCAAAGTTCCAATCCTCTCTGTGATCATCGGGGAGGGTGGAAGCGGCGGTGCACTTGCACTGGCGACAGCAGATGAGGTGTGGATGCTGGAAAATTCAATCTACTCGATCTTATCACCGGAAGGGTTTGCATCAATTTTGTGGAAAGACAGTAAGCGGGCAAAAGAAGCCGCGGAAGTTATGAGACTGACTGCAAAAGATTTGTATGAGGCAGGAATTGTAGAACAGGTTTTTGCAGAACCGGAAGCATTCACAAGTGAGACATTTGCCCCGGTGACAGAGAAACTTCGAGAGCATATCAGAAGATTTTTGAAAACGTATCAGGGAATGGAAGAGTCAGAGCGCACAGAAAGAAGATATCAGAGATTCCGGAGACTGTAAG
>ENA-OQBT01000347-OQBT01000347.1-human-gut-metagenome-genome-assembly--contig:-NODE-347-length-30129-cov-3.500367_pt1 | contig 30129 bp, 37 predicted proteins | sample MGYA00242749_ERZ504557 | MGnify/ENA primary metagenome ERZ504557 (study PRJEB26092, sample SAMD00036243) | human gut metagenome | host: Homo sapiens | study: EMG produced TPA metagenomics assembly of... | reverse complement strand
TTTCTCGTTCTTCTCGTCGAGGGTTGCCGGTGGCTCATCGGCCAGAATCAGCTTCGGGTCGTTGATCAGCGCGCGGGCCACGCACACGCGCTGCTGCTCGCCGCCGGAGAGCTGGCCGGGCAGGTGGTGGGCGCGGTCCTTCAGGCCGACCTTTTCCAGCGCCTCCATGGCCTGCTTCTCATCGACCACCGAATGGTAGTACTGGGCCACCATCACGTTTTCCACGGCGGTCAGGTGCGGCACCAGATAGAACTTCTGGAACACCAGTCCGATGAGGTTCTTGCGCACGTCGGCCAGCTGCGTGGCGTTCAGGTCCTCCAGCTTGCGGCCTTCCAGCTTCACGGAGCCCTTGGAGGGCGTGTCCATGCAGCCAATCATGTTCATCAGCGTGGTCTTGCCTGAGCCGGAGGAGCCGACGATGGCGAGCCATTCGCCTTCCGGCACGGTCAGATTGAGGTCGTCCACGGCACGCAGGTCGCCGTAGATCTTCGAGATGTGGTCGAGTTCAAGTAGCATGACGTTTCTCTTTCTTTATTCTTCGCGAAGCACGACGGCGGGGTCGATGCGGGTGCGCGGTGGACGGGCGGGATGGAGGCGACGATGGCGACCAGCGCGCTGAACAGCACGGAAATCAGGGCCAGCCACCAGTTGAATACGATGGAGCGTTCGAACACCGCCACGCACAGCCAACTGGCGAGTCCGTAGCCGATTGCGGTGCCGATGAGGCCGCCAATCAGGCCGTAGAGCGACGATTCGATGTAGAACTCGGTGCCGATGGCACGCGAGCTAGCACCGAGGGCCTTGCGCAGGCCAATCTCGTTGCGTCGCTGCGAGACGATCGAGCTGATTGTGGTGCCGACGCGACGAGCGTCAGCACCAGCACCACCAGCGAGACGATCCAGAACAGCGTCTGCAGCATGGTGATGATGCGGGTGTCGGAGGCGGTGATCTTGGTGACCTGCTGTGCCTTGACGTGCATGGAGGTCATGTCGTTGATGCTGGACACCAGGCCTGCGAGGTCGCTGGCGCCGGCCGAATACTCGATGACGTCCACGCCGCGCGTGATGCCGGTGAGCTTGTTGACGTCGGCGTTGGTGGCGTAGATGATCGAGTCTTCGCTGCCGCCGGTGTCCACGATGCCGGCCACGCGGAATTCGGTACCGGAGGTGTCCATGATGTCACTGGAGACACGGCCGTCTTTGGTTTGCTGGTCGATCGAGGAGTTCGACGAAGTGCCGTTGGTGCTGGCGTTATCGGATGCACGGTAGCCGATGGTGATGGCGGAGCCGATTCTCAGGCCGATGCGTCGGCGATGTCGCGTCCGACCAGCACCTTGCCGTCGGTCGGCCACGAGCCGTCGACCACCCAGTGATGGTTGAGGTTCTTGACCTGCGCCGCATTCACGCCGGCCATCACGTACGGCGAGGCGTTGACGCGCACGTTCTCGTAGCGGTAGGTGGCGTATTTCGCGGAACCCTTGGCCTTGACCATTTCAGTGGTGTGCTGCACCATCGCCTTGTCGATGCCGGCCTTGCCGTCAGCATTGGTCGATTCGGTGGGCGTGACAATCAGGTTCGCGCCGTACGCACGCATCTCCTCGTTCATCTGCTGCGGCACGGCGAGGCAGATCATCGCCAGACAGAACAGTGTGGCTGCGCCGACCAGCGACGCCACCACAGCCATCACCGCGCGCGAACGCCGACGGAACACGGCGCTGAACAGCATTCTGAAGAACATACCGGTGTTGGTCATCGGTTCCCTCCTTCCACACCTACGTAGATAAACTCAGCGACCATGGAGCACCTCCGCGGGCTTGAGATTCAGAATCGAACGAATCGATGAGGCGGACGCCAGCAGCACGGTGACAGCCAGCAGCACGAACACCAGCACGAACACCATCGGCCGCATCGTAATGCCGGAACCGAACACCACCCGGCCTATCAGCTGGGCCACGCCGGAACCGAGCAGCGCGCCCACAATCGCGCCCAGCAGCGAGATTGCCGCCGTTTCGGCCAGCATCAGGCGGGATACCGCGGCATCGGTGGCACCGAGCGCCTTGAGCAACGCCAGCTCGCCCGACCGTTCGCCGATCGAGCGACCATCAGGTTGGCCACGGCCACGGCTGCGGCGATCAGGCTCAGCACGGTCATCAGAATCATCACGGCCTGCGTCTTTTGCAGCACATTGCCCTGCAACGCGGCCACCTGACGCACCTGCTTGGCCACCGCGCCCGGAATCACCTCTTCGATCTGATAGGCGATCGAGCTCGGGTAGGCGGTGCAGTACCAGGTCTCCCATTCCTCCTGGCTCAGCGCGGCCGGGTTCGCGGCGGCCTTACGGGCCAGGTCGTTCTCCGGCGTGGTCAGGGCCTTGACCTCGATTTTGTCGACCGAATCGGGCAGGTCGGCGAGTACCTGGGCCGTGGAGGAGGCGATGTAGAGCGAGCCGTTGTCCTCGTCGCCGGAATCGTAGACACCGGTGAGTTGATTTTCTGCTCGTTCTTCTTGCCTGAGGCGGTGGTTTTGTTGAGGGTGATGGTGTCGCCGGTGGTCACGCCGAGTTCGGAGGCCAGCGTCTTGCCGATCACGCCCTGGTCGGAATCGTCTTTGGGCCACTTGCCGTCCAGCTGCCACCACGAGCGCATGCCTTCCACGCCCACGACGGTAGTCTCGCCGGTGGAGATCTTGAGGTTCTTGTTGAACCACGTGCCGACGACCGGCACGTTGGTACCGTTCACCGTGGCGTGGATGTTGAGCTGCGGCGCGAAGCTGGTGATGTTGAACGACCAGAAGATCGTCTTGATCTTGGCCGCGTCCGACTCCTTCAGAAAAGCGGTCGGGTCGCTGGTGGACGTCGCGCCGCCCGACTCGGTGTTGTACAGGTCGGAAACGACCGCATCCGCCTTGGGCTGCACGGTGATGTTCGAACCGTAGGTGGACAGCTCGGCGTTGAGCTTGTCGCCCACGTCGAACACGACGCCCAGCATCGATACGGACACGGTCGCGACAGGCATACGGTCAGCGCGATAAGCAGGCGCCGGCGCAGCTGTCGGGTGAACGAGCGAGTAATCATGCGCAGAAAGAACATGATTCTTGTCTCCTGCCTGACTCACCGGAAGTGGGCGCTCAGCGCGTCCAGATCCGTAGTTTGAATGGTGATCTTGCCGTGGCCGGTCTTGTACGGGAATGGTATCGGGTTGCAGCCACCCTTGAAGCCGATGGTCGCCAGGTTGATGGCCACCTCGCACTTCTTGCAGATGATCTTGCCGTCCTTCTCGTAGTAGCCAGCGTCGCCGCAGTTCTCGCAGGCGTCCAGGCCGATGCCGTACGCGCCACCGTTCTTTCGGATGATGATGAAGCGCATGACGGTGCCGTCCTTGGCCTTGTATTCGAAGCGGTGCAGGTGGCCGTCCTCGACCTGGCTGAAGGGGATGGTGGCCACGCCGTCCTTGAGCGAGTAGGCTTCCGGCGGCGAAAGGGTGATGGTCTGATGGGTCGCGGCAACGCCCACGGTCAGGGTTGCTGTGACGCCGATGGCTGCGATAAGGCTCCACACGGCAGCGGCGATGGCGTGGCGGCGGAATACCTTATGCCGGCGCAACGTGGCCTCGTTGGCTCCCGGCACATCATGGGTTTTCATACGGAAACCGGCCACGATGGAGCCACGGCGGGAATCAGGAACACCAGCGCCTGCGCCATAATCATCGTGGAGTTCTGGTTGATGGACCAAGCCAGCGCCACGAACATCGTATGGTTCATCGGGAAGCCTCGCGCCTGCAGAATCTGGGCAAGACCAGTGAAGTGTTGAATCAGCAGAATCACCATCATGGCCGCGACGGCCACGGTGAACGCCCAGCGCACGGCAGTGGTGCGCATCGTGCGGAAGATGGCGGCCACAATAATGGACATGGCCACGCCAAGCAGGAAACCAAGAGCGCGCAGCAGCATGGCCGAAGTGAATGCGGTCTCCCCTGGTTCCACCCAGATGGTGAGCTGCAGAATCACGTCCGGCAGCGCGTAGAACAGGGTGAGTGCGATGTCGATGGCGGCCACGGCGTTAGCGATGTGCATGAACACCTTGTGCTGCTGCCAATTGGTGGTGATGCGGCGTGCGAACACCACCACGACGATGGTCAGGATGTCGGCAATGATCGCGCACCACAACACCGGGTAGTTGACGAACGTGCGCTGATTGATCACGGCCGAGGCGCGCAGGCCGGCGAATACGATGGCGGCGATCAGACCGACGATCAGGCCGATGAGACGCCAATGCGAGCTTATCGCTTATCTCGCCCCTCGCCGACCGTGAGCATCACGCTCAGGCTCATCACCAGCAATGCGGGGGCCAAAGTGCCCGGCATCACTGCCACGAATTGTTCAAGCATTCGCGTCCTTTCTCTGTTCACCTTAGGCTCCCCTCTCTGAGGGGAGCTGTCCGCGAAGCGGACTGAGGGGAGTTTTAGACCGTCCTAAGAATTATCTCCCTAAAGCGGCGTAAAGCCCCCTCTGACGAGGGGGCTTTCTGCTTAGTCAATCACCACTGGCGAGGAGTGTAATCCCAGTTGTCGAAGGTGACCTCGATCGGCTCGGTCCAGAAGTGGCCCTTGACGCCGGTCTCCGGGTCAACGTGCAGCATCCAACCCTTGGAGGCCGGGGATTCGATGGAGAGCTTCAGCTGGTAGGTGCCAGCCTTGTCGAGCTTGACGTTGGCGCCGTAGTGCGGGCCATCGGAAGCGTTCATCTGCATGAAGGTACCGGAGGTGGCGGTGCCGCCCTCGACTTCCTTGCCGGTGGACTTATCGATGATGGTGTAGTTCACGGTCAGATCCGGCACGAAGTCGCCCTTGCCGTAGCCGAGCTCGGTGCCCTTCTGGTTGGCATGGATGTCGGCCTCGAGGTGGAAGGAAGCGTCAGCAGCCTTCAGGCCCATGGAAGACGGCTCCATATCGATCGGCTGGAAGTACACAGCGCCCACGGTCAGCGGGCCGGCGTCCTGATCCTGCTCTTCAGCAGTACCGGACGGGCCAACCGGAACCTCTTCGAAACCGGCGCCGGAATCGGAGGAAGAATCGGAGGAAGAGGAGTCGGAAGACTGGGAGGAGGAGTCAGCCTTAGTGTCGGATGCGGAGTTGGTGGAACCGCAGGCAGCCATGGACACGGTCATGGAACCGGCGAGCAGCAGGCCGAGCAGAGCGGCCAGTTTCTTGTTCTTCATCATTGCTATTCCTTTTCTCTATCTCTGGTGAATTAGGATTCACGCTTAGATAATTGCAATTATTCAGTTATGAGATAAGTGCGGCGTGGGCTGGAGGAATTGGCATCGATCCGAGGCCGTGCCGCAAGTCTGTCAGTTGTCTGCAGTTATGGGAGGAAACGGACAAGCTAGACGGGCTACGCCTTCACGGCCGGGACCTCGACAGTAGCCTGCGCCTTCAGCTTGCGCTGCTTGATGAAGCCGACCACGAACAGCGCGATAACCGCAACGGCTGCGATGGCCTGCGCCACTAGGCATTCGACGTACGGTAGAGGCCAAGCCAATCGTTCGTCGGCACACCGTTCAGGTAGAAGGCGGGCAGCAAGTCGCCCTCGATCAGCGAGTGGACGCCGCCGCCGGCGAACACCACCACCAGCACAGACATCAGAATCGAAGTGACCAGGAAGAACGGACCAATCGGAATCTTCACGGAGGTGAAGCGGAAGAGCAGGAAGATGCCGACAAGCACCACCGCGGCGGTCAGACCACCGATCCACATACCGCGAGTATCGCGGCTCATCGTGTAGATGGACTCGTAGAAGATCACGGTTTCAGCGCCTTCACGGAACACGGCGAGGAAGCTCAGCATAGCCAGCGAGACCACGGTTTTCAACGTCACGTTGTCGGCACTTGCGGCGGCTTCGGCATCAGCCACAGCAGCTCGGTCTTCTTGCGAATGTAACGGTTCCACGCTTCCACGCTGGACTTGTTCAGCATCCAGTTACTCGTCCACAGCAGCATGCCCATGGCGATCAGTGCGCAGGTGCCTTCCATGATCTCCTGAATCGGGCCGGAGCCGCCGAAGGCGAACACGAAGATCACAGCCACCAAGCCGGCGCCGAGCAGACCGACGAGCACACCCAAGTAAATCCACTTGACGAAGCGCTTGTTATCGGACTTGACCAAGTAGGCGACGATGGCTGCAACCACCAGCAGAGCTTCAAGACCCTCACGGATAAGCACGAGGAACGCCTGGCCGGAGGAGCTGGTGACCAGCTTGGTGAAACCGTCTTCCTTATCGGCGGCACCACCGTCAAGAATGCCGGCGTCCTTGATCAGCATGGCCTTGAGGTCGTCGATCAGCTTCTTGGTGTCTTTCAGGGATGCGCCGGCGTTCATGGACTTGCGGCACATCTTGAACTGGTATTCCACCTGCGAGACGCGGTTGCCGCTGATGGCGTTCATCACGTTCTTTTCGAAGCCGAGCTTCTCGTAATACTGGTAGTACGCGTTGTTCACGAGCGTGGCGCCCTTGGCACCATCACCCTTTTCGTAAGCTTTGTATGCATTGTCGAGAATCGGGGTCATTTCGTTGGCCACGTCGGTCCATGAACGATTGCCCTTGCCCGGGTTCTTCTTTTTCTTGGCGTCGAGCTCCTTGCGCTCTTTGGCCAGCTGCGCCTGCAGCGCTTCGGCGTACGCCTTCGGCTTGGCGAGATCGGCGTTGGTGTCGAGCTGCTGGGCCGTGGCGTCAAGATCGGCGGTCAACGCATCAATCTGCTGAGCCAGTTGATCGTCGTTGCTAGGCGTGTAGGAAAGATTCTGAACGCTTTGGAATGCCTGCTGTTGGGCGAGCTGCTTGTCCGCGCCAATGGTGTCGTGCACGACGCGGTGAAGTTGGAGGCCACGTAAATCTTGTTGTACGCGCCCATGAAATCGGAGGTGGCGCCAGCGGTGTTGCCATCCTTGTACGTCTTAAGACCGCTGTTCAGCTGCTTGTCCATCGCCTTGGAGACTTCGGCCAGGTGGCGTAGTCAACGCTGGACGAGCTTGATGAACTGGACGAGCTGGTGCTGCTGTCGGCGAAGGCCATCGGAGCCGTGACTGCAGGAGCCACAGTGGCGATGACCATGGCGAACAGAAATACAATCGCAGCCAGAACTCGCAGCTGCCTCACGCTGGTGTGTTCAACGGACCGAAGAGCAGCCTGGGCGCGACGAACCATGCCTATCCCTCTCTCTGCGCGGCTAAGTAATCAAAAACCAACTACTCAATATAAAGAAAAACTTTTTTGAGGAACAGTCTTGATTTTTTAGGATTTAAGAGGTATTAGGCACTGTTTTTCGATCAATTATTACCGCAGATTGTCTCAATATTCGATATTGTCCCGCTCACAGATGGGAGACTTCCCGAATTATGAACTCCCCGCGACTGGCCACTCCCCATCCCTCATATTGCATGACCAACTGTTTCACCAAGGTTCATAGCCTAAAATCACTATGTTGCATCACGGCAAGAGGCTGGCAATAATTCACGCGATGGCATGCGCATGTTCATTCTGGTTTGCCTCGGGTTTGCTGACTTGCCTTGAGTCGCTTTGATTTGCACTGGTTCATCCCCCGGTGAGATCACCTGTTGCACACGCCGTACGAACGACCTGCACATCAGCGCAGGCACTCATTGGTGGTCCTTGTCCACAAAGCGACACGCCGCAGCCGGCACTGAATGTGCATTTATCCGAAAGCTGTGGTAGCTTATTCGAGTTGCCTACGGAGCTTACTTCTAGCAAGCACTGCAGTGCATGGAGGATTCGCCTAGTGGTCTATGGCGCACGCTTGGAAAGCGTGTTGGTGTAACAGCCTCACGAGTTCGAATCTCGTATCCTCCGCCATCAGGGTTTTGGCTTTTGTCAAAACCCTTTTGTTATCCGCACCCACATGCATATACGCAGCGGTCCAAATATGTGCACAATCGTGCACATTCACTGTTTTTGCAGTGGCGTGGCATGGCACATATTCCGAGACGACCGAATTCCCACAATTTTCGTGCCACAACAGCGCATAAAAACACGAAAATGCGATTACGTGGCACATCCGAATGCCACATGAGCGCAAAATAGCCAATATTGCGCTCATGTGTACAACTTAGAGCACCCGAATACTTCCTCGCACACCCGTCGATTTGCGTAATACGCGATTGCGTGTATTGTTGTGCAAGCCGTTCAACGGCCCTAAGCCGTGCGCACATTATCGCCCCGATAGCTCAGTGGTAGAGCACTTCCTTGGTAAGGAAGAGGTCGTGAGTCCAATTCTCACTCGGGGCTCTCAATCACCACTCGATGCCGTACTCGGCATACATATACATATCGTACTGGTACTCACTGCTGTAGTTCAGGTCGTTCTGATGTGCTTCATGATGGCTGTTATCTGACTGCATAATCATTCCTTTTCCTAGCCTCATCGGTATTACGACCAGATATAGCGAAATCGCGTTACCGAACTATGCGCGTTCAGCGAATCGCAGGTGAACTCATAGCGAACTGTTGCACGCACTCCGCATGCGAGCGCAGACTCATTGACATATACCGTCCGGCACACACTTCATAATGTGCAAGGCCGCGCGCCAGCTATTGAATACCGCCAAACAGCAAAGGAAAGCCTCTCCCACCATGACCTCACACCTTGCCGAAGCAGGACGCACACTGATTCCCCGCAAGGATGATCGGTACGGTCTGCTTTCCCCAGCTCTGGTTATTCTCACGTTTGTCGCCGGACTGGTGGATGCGTTAAGTTACTTGGCACTCGGTCATGTATTTGTGGCCAATGTGACCGGCAACATTGTGTTCCTTGGTTTTGCATTCGCCCACGCGCAGGGCTTCGTCTGGTGGACTTCGGCGCTCACGCTGGCCACGTTCATGATTGGTGCGTTCATCGGCGGACGCATTATTCATTACTTTGGCGCCAACCGCGCGCGCCATCTGCTGGTGTCCACGTCAATCCAGCTGGCTTTTGTGGCAGCTGCGCTCGTCGGCATTTATCTGCTCAATCAGTTTGCGCCTGAACCGTCGATGGGTGGCACTGATGCTTCAGCCATCGCCCGCACGGCACAGCCCAGTCTGAACTTCCCAACTGCTCGGCATATTGATTTGCATATTATTCTGCTGATTGTGCTGCTCGCACCGGCTATGGGCATTCAGAATTCCACTGCTCGTAAGCTTTCGGTGCCAGATTTGCCCACGACTGTGTTGACGATGACGTTAACTGGGATTATCGCTGACACTTCGGCGCATGGTCATGGGCAGTCCAAACTTGGCCGGCGCGCGATTGTAATGCTGGCTTTGGCGCTCGGTGCTTTGACTGGAGCCACGCTGCAGACGCGCGGTCATGAGGACGTTATTTTGATGGTGATGATCGTCTGTCTGATTGCGGTCATTGTGATGATGATCCCCCATGTGCATTCCGATGCCCGCTGGGTGACCGGAAAACACTGATTCATACAAAAACGGCCGGCGCTGGGCATTGCTGACCGGCACCGGCCGAGATAATAAGGAGTGCTCCTTATGTGGTCGCGAACCTTACGGTTTCATGATCACATCTGCTCGCGATTGCGGCGGTAGGCGATTGCGGCGCCGGCACCGGCCAGCAGCAATCCGGCCACAGCAATCGTGACGACATTGGCACCCGTGTTGGAGACGACATTGCCATCACCCTTGGCAGCGGTACGCTTCACCAAGCCGGCAATTGCCTTCTCGAGAGCCTCACGAGCTGCGTCGACCTGCTTCTGCGTGGCGTTGCTGTTGTCGGAGACCTCACGGGCCTTCTTCAGCGCGGCGCGCAGAGCGTTGGCGGAGTCGTCGGTGTAGAGACCCAGGTTGATGGCGGCGGCCTTGTTGATGGTCGCGTTCAGAGCAGCCTTGTCCACCACGCCCGGTTCCGGATTCGGCTTCGGCTCGGTGGCAGCTTCCAGCTTGGAGATGGCGTCCTGAAGAGCGCTCAGTGCGGTATCCACATCCTGCTGGGTGGCGTTCTTGTTGTCGAGCACCTGCTGTGCAGCCTTCAGTGCCTCGGCGAAAGCTTCCCACGAGTTGGTCGTGTAATCGGCCTTCTCGAGCTTGCTTGCCTTGTTCACTGCAGTCTGCAGGTCGGTCTTGTTCACCTCAACCGGGCCTGGGCCAGGCTCCTCACCGGTCTTCTCGAGACCAGCGATAGCGGATTCGAGGTTCGTCAGCGCCAGAGCCACATCGTAAGCGGTGGCCTTATCGTTATCCGCCACGGCCTGTGCAGCTTCGCGGGCCTTGACCAGAGCAGTCCAGCTTTCAGCCGTGTAGTCGGATTCCTTAAGACCGTTAGCCTTGGCGATGGTGTCGTTGAGGTCGGTCTTGTCCGGAGCGACAGTCTCTTCCTCAACCTCGCGGTCCGTGGTCAAACGCAGTTCGGCAGCGGATGCGAACTTGTTGGCCTGGGAGTCGCTCTGGCCTGCGGAAGACAGGACGGTCAAGCGTACGGCGGTCACATTCTCGACGGCGTCGAAGCTGGCCTTCTGCCACATGGTGGTGGTGGAGAACTCAGCATCGGTGACGACATCCTTGGTGGTGCCATCCGCCAGAGTGAGCGTGATCTTGTAGCCTTGATCTTGCCGTTGGCGTTCATACCTCCGGAGCGCGGCAGGTAGCGCAGGCCGTTGATGGTGGTCGGTTTGTTGAGGTTGAACTGATACCATGCGGTGCCGTTGCCGACTGCGTTCTTGCTCCAGCTGGTGTGCCAGTGGGTGCTGTCGTTGCCATCCTGTGCCAGATCGGCCGGGCCTTCGCTCGGCAGGCCTGCGGTAGGCTCTTCGCTGCCCGTGGCCACGGTGTAGCCACCCAGCTCATCGGAGCCGTCAGCTGCCACGTCGTACTTGTCGCTGCTCTCGTTGCCGGGAGCGGTCTTCATGTACTCGTCGAGGGCCACGAGAATGTCGTATGCCTTGGTGAAGTCCTCAGCGGTTGCGCCATTCTTGTTGATGAGCACGCGAGCCTTGACCAAGGTGTCCTGATACTGCTGCCATGCGGCATCGGAGAGCTCAGCACGCTTGGAATCGTACTTGCCGCGGATTTCCTTGACCTTGTCCTGCGCTTCGGCCTTGGTGCGGGTCTGGGACTCGATGCGCTCGATCTTCAGGTTGTCGAGCACGAAGTCCTTGTATCCGCCGAAGTCCTGTGCATTGCCGGTGGAACCCTGCAGATCAGGTGCGGTTGCGGTCGAGTAAATACCGAACCAGGAATCGCCGTTGACGCCACCGGTCAGCTCGAACTCGGCCTTGCCGGTCTCACCCAGAGCCTTCTTCAGGTTGGTCAGCTTCACGCTGCCGGCAGAGTATTCACCCTGGCCCACAGCGATGGCGTAGATGTCATCGGAACCGGACTGGTAGTCGAAGCTCACCTTGTACTTGGCACCCGCTCGAACTTCACGTTCTGCGGGATCGTCTGGTAGACCAGCGTGCCCTTCTGGGTCAGGCCGTTAACCTTCACAGACCAAGTGCCATCGAGCACATCGTCCATCTTCTTGACATCCCAACCGGCCTGCGTGAACGGAGCATGCAGCTCGGAGAGGTGGATGCGGTTGTCCTCAACGCCTTCGGAACCGGAGACCACGAACGGCCAGATGCCCTGGGCGTTGTTTTCGAATCCGTTGGTGAGGGACTTCAGCGTGCCGTCCTTCTCATAGGTGATGCCGGAGTACTGGTTCTCCACGATGCGCACATCGTCGAAGTAGGTGTGTGCTCCGTCGGTGCTCTTGTGAGACAGGGTTACCGTGGCATCGCCGTTCTCAGGCGCGGTGAAGAACACGTACATGTTCTGGAAGTAGCTGGAGCCATTTTCCGTATTGCTGTTCGTGTTGTGGCCGTATGCTTGATGTAGTTCTTGGCGATGGACTTGCCGGTGGAGTTGGTGGCCAGCACCTTGCCGCCGCTGGTTACGGTGACGGATGCATCGCCGGTGGAGCGGTTGTCGACGCCAACATACAGCGCGTACTTCTGGCCAGCCTTGAGATCGGTCAGACGCTGGGAGACATCGACCTTGCCGGTCAGGCGCAGCATGGCGTTGTTGTCGCCTTCAACTTCGGCCTTGCCGGAGCCGCTGACGGTCCAGTTGTCGGTGAGGGTGTTGGAGCCGCCGTTGAAGCCGGCGTCTACCACATGCATGCCTTCGCTCCAGTTGACCTGGATCTGCTTGGCTTCGCCCTTGTACACCACGTACGGGGTTTCGGCATCAGCGGTAAGCGTCACCTTGCCGCCGGAGACGGCAACGGTCTGCTCGTTGGTCTTGCCCTGATCGGTGAGCTGGTACACCTTTACGCTGGAGAGGTTCTTCCAGCTGTCCGGCAGCGTCCAGGTGGTGGTGCCGCCCTTGGTGTTCCAGTGGTAGAGCTTCTGCTCGGAATCCTTGACCAGCTTGCCGGTGAAGGAATCCCACATCCACGGCAGCAGGTAGGACTCGTCGCCAGTGGCGCTGCCATCGCCTGCGGAGACCACACCGGATGCGACCTTCACGCCGTTGAAGGTGATGGTGCGCTGGCGGTAGGCTGCGCTAGAGGTGTCGTTGGAACCACGGGAGACTACTACAACGTTGCCGTTGGAATCCTTCAGGGTAATCTGCTCGTTGCCGTTGTTCGTGTTCGGGTCGGACACGGCAGCGGCATTGCCATTGTCGGCGGTCAGCAGCGGGTTGTTGACCCAGCGGGTCACCTTGAAGTGCTGGATGAACTTAGTGGACACATCATGGGTGTACAGGTTCTTGATGTAGGCGGCATAGTCGTTGCGGCCCTGCCAGCCTTCGAAGTCCTTCATGTTGTAGCCGCCGAGCAGCGGGGCGTTGGCAGCGCCGCCGTATTGCGGGTAGTCGCCAACCCAGCTGTCCTTCTGGTGGTTGCGCAGGAAGCGCATCACTTCGGAGTTCTCGCCCTTGGAGGTGTAGCCGCCGTAGGTCAGATCAGCTGCCCAGTGCTGGAAGGTGGAGTCGTACTCGTTGCCGGAACCCCATTCGGTGGTCATACGCCAGCCGTTGTCGTTGATCATCTTGCTCATCTTGCGGGTTTCCCAAGAATCTTCCGAACCGGAAGAAGTCAGGTTGCCCCACACATCGAGGTAGATGAAGTCCATGTTGTCGCCGACTTCCTTGCTGAGGTCAGCGAAACGGCTTACACGAGAACCGGATGCCAGATCGTAGATGCCGTCGATGCCGACACCCTGATCAAGCCAGTTCCAGCCGTAGCTCAGGCCGCCTGCAGAGTTGCGGCGCACCATGTCCTCGCTGAAGGCCTTGGCTTCCGGATACATTTCGGAGGCGTTGACGTGCACACCGAAGCGAGCGCCATACTTGGAGCCCTCTTCCATCATGGTGTTCATGTCGTCGGCGCCGCCGAGACGCTGGCCGATATCGCCGTAGTCCGGGTGGCCGGAGTCGTGGCCTTCATTGCCGTAGCCCTTGAGCAGCACGGACTGGCCGAGGCCGTCGGTGTTCAAGGCCACCTTCTTGACGTTGTCAAGCGTGGTGAGGAACGGGTTCTGCGCCTGGGAGCCGAAGTTCATGCGATACGCCATGCCACCAGTTCGGGAACTTCCTCGGACTTGTACGGGTTGTTCATGATGTCGCGGTAGGCGATTGCGCCATCCTGCCAGTTGACGGCACCGTCTTCGTTCTCGTCGCCGGCGATGGCCACGGCCATCTGCGGCAGAGCGGTTTCGGCCACGGTGTACTTCTTGCCCTTGGAATCGGTGACCGTGCGGTGGTAGTACCACGGAGCGCTGGCCAGGCCCAGGGAGGTGGCGTCACCAGTCTGCTGGGTGGTGGCGTAGACACGCGTGTTCTGGCTGCCGCCGCGCACAGGAGCCGCCACATAGGTGCCATCGTGCTCGGAGTTGCTCCACAGGCCGGCACTCAGGCCAGCACCGGAGATGAAGCCGTAGGTGTAGTCGCTATCGGTGACGTTAGTATCTTCGGTCACTGCGAAGTTGGTATCGCCAGGCTTCTGCGTGTTGGAAGACATACGAGCACCAGTGAATTGGGCATTTTCCTGGCTGGAACGCACGGAAACGAGACTCTGGTTCGGGAAGGACAGCGTCTGGATGGCGTTCTCCTCCACACCGTTGCCCTCAGGAATGCCTTCGGACAGGTTGTTCTTGATCTTGGTGACGTTGAGATGCAGCTGGTTGGCCTTGACCGTGATCTGAACGGTGATCACCGCGTCAATCTTCTTGGCCTCATCCTTGACCTTCAGCGTGTAGGTGGCCTCGGTGTCGGAAACCTTCTTGAAGGTCACGTCGTCATCGCCCAGTTCGATGTTGGTGCCGTTGATTTCAACGGTGCGCACATCCTTGGACTGGCCGTACATCACCTTGCCGTCGGTCATCGTGTACTGCAGCACAGAGGGGAAGTTCTTCTTAATCTGAACTTCCATCTTCTTGGTCTTCAGCGTTTCGGAGGCGACCTGAACGGTTTTGTTCAGGGTGATGGGATCGATGGCAAGATCCGCGCCGGAGACCGTCACCTGCTGGGAGACGTCCTCATAGCCTTCCTTGGCAATCGAAAGCGTGTGTTCGCCTTCTTCAATGTCGGCGAAGGAGAAGGTGCCATCTGCACCGGTCTTCACCTTGGTCTTATCCAAACGCACTGTTGCGCCTTCAATGGCAGCGCCTTCAGCGTCCACAACCTTGCCGGAAACCGCGTGCTTGGCGGCTTCGACAACCTCCGGGAAGTCCTTGATGTACACGTCGGTGACCTGGTTCAGCCCCTTCCAGGAGCCGGCCTTGATGGCAAGCTTGTTGGAGAGGTTCGTCATTGCGGAGTAATCGACATCGAATGCCTTCTGGCCATCCACGGTCAGTGTGGCGACCTCGGCGTCGGTCCAGGAGACTGAATGTCGTGCTCTTCGTTGGCGCTCGGAGCAGCGATACGAGCACCGCTGTACCAGCTGCCGCTACCGCCACCGGTGTAGGTCTGCCAGAACCAGCCGTCCGAATCGTAGCCGATGAACAGGCCGCTGCCCGGGTCGTTGTAGCCCAGGTAGAAGCCGAAGCGGTTGGCGGAGCCTTCCTGCGGGGATTTGATGGTGGCGTGGAAGGAGCCGGCCTTGGAGAAGTCGTAATCTGTGCCCCATACGGCTACTGCCGGCCAGTTGTTGCTGGAGCTGGGGTTCGCTGCCGCATTACCGTTAGAGGCAGTGGACTTGAGGTGCAGCCAACCGTTTGCCATCTCCAGGATTTCGCCGCCCTGAGCGATGTTGGAATCAATAGTCCAGCCTTCAACCGCATCGGCTTGTGCGGAAGGAGTCTCGGAAGCAGTTGCAGAATCAGAAGTATCGTTGATTTGCTGAATCTGACTTGCCAAAGTCTGCAAGTCAGCATCAGACAGGGGCACTGCGAACGCAGTACCTCCCCCGCTGCCCATGCAGGTTAAGGCTAACGCTGTTGCCAGCGCAGCGATATAGTCTTCTTCTTTTTCATTAACTATATTTTCCTTAATCTCTTCTTCGAGGTGAAGCAGATGCCTTCTTCATTGAAGAATACGCATTCGCAATTACGATAAGACACTTTACAAGAAGCTATTCTTAATAGCAATCTCAGCAAATACGGAGAATCGCCACATATTTGACATTGAATTACAACGTGAGTGAAATCACAAAACCCAATAAACGACTACGTTGTTAACCTTCACATCTATATTCGCATCATCGCGACACGCGCAGATAACGTCCGGATTCTTGCGCATTTTCGGATTTCGGCCTTGATGGAAAGGGACATGGACCGTGCCGGGTACGATTTTCAGTCGCCAGACAATGAAAAACCGCGATTGGAAAGAGGCACGGAGCCATGTCCAAGGAAATCATACAGTTCGACCAGGCCATGTTCGAGACCAAGCTCGACACCATGGTGCGAGAGAAGGTCGAGCGGATCGTCAACGCGATGCTCGACGCCGAGGCGGACGAGATTGCCAACGCCGCCAGATACGAGCGCACTGGGGAGCGGAAGGCATACAGGGCCGGCCACTACGAACGCAAGCTCACAGCCAAAGCCGGCAGACTCGCTTTGAAGGTGCCCAAGCTCAAAGGCGCGGTCTTCGAATCCGCCGTCATCGAACGCTACCGGCGGCGTGAGCAGAGCGTCGAGGAATCCCTGATCGACATGTACCTGGCGGGTGTCTCCACCAGACAGGTTGACGACATCAGCCAATTGCTGTGGGGAGACCGCATGCCCTCGCAGACATTGAGCGACAAACTCAAGAAGGTGTACGAGGACATCGACTCGTGGCGCACGAGGCCGTTGGAATCGGAGTATCCGTACGTGTTCATGGACGGCGTGTGGCACAAGCGCTCCTGGGGCGGGCACGTGGAGAACGTGAGCGTGCTCGTCGCCATCGGCGTGGACTCCGAGGGTCACCGGGAGGTCATCGGCGTCGCCGAGGGCATGAAGGAGGACGGGGACAGCTGGGAGCAGTTCGTCAGAGGCATGATCGAACGCGGCCTCAAGGGCGTCCGGCTGGTGGTCGGAGACCGGTGCGCCGGGCTCGTCTCCACGGTCAATTCCATGCTGCCGAAGGCGAGATACCAGCGGTGCATGGTGCACTTCATGCGCAACGTGCTCTCCAAGACGCCGCCCACCCACAGGCAATGGCGTCGGCGGCCCTGAAGGCGATATTCGCCATGGAATCCCGGGAATCCGCCCTGGCAAAGGCGGAGTCCGTCGCCGCGGAGATGGAGGCCAGGAGGCTGAAGGCCGCCGCGAACTGCCTGCGCGAGGGGGTCGGCGAGACGACCACGTACCTGCTGCCGGAGTTCCCGGACGGACACCGCAGGCGCATTCGCACGAACAACATGATCGAGCGATTGAACCGGGAGATCAGGCGGCGCACGCGTGTCGTGGGAAGCTTCCCCGACGGGAACAGCGCCCTCATGCTCGTCTGCGCGAGGATCAGATACGTCACCGACAACGAATGGTCGACCCGCCGCTACCTCGACATGTCCCGACTCGATGACACCTACAGGCAGCGAACTGATCATCGCGCCATGGACGGCCATGATCCAAAGTGCGCAACCTTTCGGGCACTACCCACGCGCAGGGAAAAACTGCGCAAAAAAAGTAAGACGAATTTACCTGCATTCGACGCAATCAATGCAGCAGCATTACAGCAGCAAGCCGATTGAGCAAAATAGCAAAAGCCGCCTTGCGCAACCGCAAGACGGCTTTGACGACAATGGTGAGGCTGTGCTCGCTTACTTCTTGGAAGCGTTCACGGCATCCACAGCCTTCTGCAGCGATTGAGTATAAGCCTTGTACCAATCAGCCTGCTCGTTGAGCTTCGCAGTAGCGGACTTGAAGCCGGCAGTGTCGTCAGCTACGCAGCCTTCGTATACCGGCAGTTCCACGCTCAGTTCCTTGTTGAGGGCGTCCAGCGTGGAGGCATCCTTTACATCCTTCTTGGTGAGCGCAGCAGCTTCGGAAGCATCGCCATTGACCAAGTTGTTGTAGTCATTAGTGGCGTTGCGCACATTTTCGGAAGCGGCGGCGCAAGCGGCGACTACATTGTTGTACTGAGCATCGGAGTAGGCGCGGAAGCCGAACACACCGGCCACGACGATAATGGCCACGACCACCACGGCGATAATGGCGACGGCCGCCTTAGACATGTGCTTCTTCTGAGCGCCTTCATTGCTTGCATTGTTGGCGTTGTTTGCCGGTACAGCCTGCTGCCCAGCGGACATACTTCGATCTCCTTCGTTCTCGTACTTTCATACACACGTATGCGCTCTTAGCGCTCTTATGCGCACTCATATGCAGGGAAGTCGCTTTTCAAGCGGCTACTTCCCTGAAAACAAAAAACCCTCGCATTCCGCGAGGGTCATTGGCTGGGATGCCTGGACTCGAACCAAGAATGGCTGAACCAGAATCAGCTGTGTTGCCAATTACACCACATCCCAATTTGGCTTGGCGTAGCAACTCCAAGGAGTTGTTCGTCGTACCCCCAACCGGATTTGAACCGGTGTTGCGCCGTGAGAGGGCGTAGTCCTAGACCGCTAGACGATGGGGCATATTCAGTTTTTCAACCGGCTGCTCGGTGAACCGCGCAACGAGTGATAAATATACGCAAGTATTCACCCTTACGCAACTTACGGCGTGTCGCGCGGAATTTCAACGATTTCAAGTGCTACGCTGCCACTACTGATGAATTTGCATGAACTCTACTGACGGATTATCAGTAAGCACTACTGATGAATTACCATCTAATGCACTGATGAAATTGCAGATGAGGCAATGATCTTTGCCTTGCACATTCATAGCCGGCAAATCAGCTTCAAGAACCAAATGAGGCGCTTATGTTCCCTTGCGACAGCGAGCGCGTCGCGATGCTTGTAATGCAATGTCACGTCAAAGACCGCCGCCCGGTTACCTATCAACCGTTTCATGGACGCATGAAGGCGAAACCACCTACAAGGCACGTTTCGTGACCTCACTGCACAAACCAGCCATGTTCAACCTCGTACATATTCTCACTGGCATGCGGCGCAGCGGTAAGACTTTCCAGCTGTTCCAGCTCATCACTGAATACAAGAAAAGGTGGGCATCTGCACATGCAGACGCCCACCTTGAGTGTCCTTACAGCTCAGCCGAGCACGGAAGGAACCTTAGCTCACAGGTGCTCGCGCAGGCCCTTCAGGCGAGCGAGGGAAACCGGCTTGCCGACGATCTCCATGGACTCGAACAGCGGCGGGCTCACGCGACGACCAGACATGGCCACACGCACCGGACCGAAAGCGAGGCGCGGCTTGTAGCCGCCCTCCTCAACCAGAGCCTTGTTCAGGGTCTCATGCAGGTTGTCGGTCTTCCAGTCAGCCTCATCCACAGCCTCGAGTGCGGCGATGGCCTTGTCCAGCACCTCGCCGGCAGAATCCTTCAGCTGCTTCTTGGCGTCGTCAGCCGGCTCCAAGTAGCCCTCGGTGGAGAGCAGGGAGCCGACCATGCCGGCAACCTCACCCAGCAGGCGCACGCGCGCTGAACCAGCGGAGCGGCGGCGGTCAGCACCTCACGCTCACGGTCGGTCAGGGCATCCCAGTTGTCGGCGGAAACCACACCGTCGCGGTGCAGGTACGGCACCGAGCGGCGCAGGAAGTCCTCGGGCTCAAGCATACGGATGTGCTCGGCGTTGATGGAGATGGCCTTGTCGATGTCGAAGCGGGCCGGGTTGGCCTTGACGTCGCGCACGTCGAACTTCTCGGTCATCTCGTCCATGGAGAACACGTCGCGGTCCGGTGCAATGGACCAGCCGAGCAGGGCCAGGTAGTTGAGCAGGCCCTCGCGGATGAAGCCATTGTCGCGGTGGTTGAACAGGTTGGACTCTGGGTCGCGCTTGGAGAGCTTCTTGTTGCCCTGGCCCATCACGTACGGCATGTGGCCGAACAGCGGCATCTCCTTGGCGATGCCGAGTTCCATAAGGTAACGGTAAAGCACGATCTGGCGCGGGGTGGAGCTCAGGAGGTCCTCGCCGCGCAGCACGACGTTGACTTCCATCATCGCGTCGTCGACCGGGTTGGTCAGCGTGTACAGTGGGTCGCCGTTCGGGCGCACGATCACGTAGTCCGGCACGGAGCCGGCCTTGAACTCGATGGTGCCACGAATCAGATCGTCAAAGGCGATGTCTTCATCAGGCATCTTGATACGTAGCGCAGGCTTGCGGCCCTCGGCGCGGAAGGCGGCCTTCTGTTCATCGGTCAGGTTGCGGTCGTAGCATCGTAGCCGAACTCGGCCGGACGGCCGGCGGCAAGGTTGCGCTCCTTGATTTCCTCAGGAGTGGAGAAGGACTCGTAGGCGTAGCGGCTTCGAGCAGCTTGGCGGCAACATCCTTGTAGATGGCGGTACGCTCGGACTGGCGGTACGGGCCGTGAGGGCCACCCACATCGATGCCCTCGTCCCAGTCGATACCCAGCCAACGCAGGGATTCGAGGATCTGGTTGTAGCTTTCTTCGGAGTCGCGCACGGCGTCGGTGTCTTCGATACGGAAGATCAGCGTGCCGCCGGTGGCGCGAGCTTCCGCCCAGTTGAACAGGGCGGTACGAATCATGGCCGACATGCGGGGTTCCGGGTCGGGCGACGGCGAGAAGCGAACACGAACGTTCTTGGGCAGTTCGGGTTTGGTGTTTTCAGCATCAGTCATAATCCCCTATTGTGCCGCGCGCGCCGGACGCGGAGAGCAGCGCTCCTTCGCTCTTTTGCTTCGTTATTGATGTTTCGGGCCAACACCATCCCAAAACGGCCATTTTCCAACGAAATCTCTTTTGCCTGCCATTTGCTTTTCTTTTAAAAGCAAAATCAAAAGAAAAGAAAACAGCAAACGAGAATCAGCAGGCCAGGCCCACGAACAGCAGATCCTAGTCTTGAGATTCGTCTTCATGCGATTCGCGCTGCTCAACGGCGGCATCCGTGTATTCGTGGTTCATGGCATTCCCTACATCTCTGTATGTTGCTTTATGCGTAGCGCCAAAAGCTTCGTCTGCTTTCCAGTTCCACCCCCGCAACTGTGCGCAATATTCATGTAACAGGTTACACAACCGATCGACAACGTTCACCCTCAACTGATATCGATTTGATAACCATCGATTCTTTCCAGTGCATTCACCACAACTTTGGACATTATTTGGCGCAATTGTTGAGTTTTCCACTCATGCAATGGAAGAATATGATGTGACACATAGGTCTTATGAAAGGGGAATCAATGTCTGATCCAACAATGTGCCTTTGCCTCAGCAGCCTGAGGCCAACGGTACGCCCACACCTAATCCCGTACCGCAGTATGGCGCACCGGCCCCGGCGCAGCTCACAGCCGGCGCAGCCGCTTACGGACAGCGGCATACGGTCAGCTGCTCCGACCGCGAACTCTTATGGCCAGGCCGTACCAACCTACGGTCAGCCCGCGCCCGACGCCAACACCTACGGTCAATCCGCACCGGCGTACGGCACACCGGCCCCCGATGGCAATCCTTACGGCCCGGTTCCGCCGTCTTACGGCCAATACGCCGCGCCCACTGCCACTGTGCCGCTGGATAAGCCTTACTACGGATGCTCCTTCCAAGAAGCCTTCCTGCGCTTCTGGAAGAAGTACACGGTGTTCAAGGGCCGCGCGTCCCGCAGTGAATTCTGGTGGTGGGTGCTGGCCGCTTTCGGCATCAATATAGTGCTGGACATCCTCAACACCGCCACAGATGAAAAGCTTGGCTTCCTCGCCACCATTTGGGGTCTGGTGACCCTAATCCCCACCCTGGCACTTTCCGTCCGCCGTCTGCATGACACGAACAAGCCTGCTGGTGGGTTGCCATTTTCTATATCGCGATGGTTATCGGCCTTATCATCATGATTATCGGCGGTGGTGCGGCACTGTACGGCGGGTTCAGGAGCTTGGCAGTTATGACTATGGTTATGGCAGCATGGCCGCCGGCGGTCTTGGCGCGGCGGTCATTGGTGCGTTGATTACGCTGGCCGGCTGCGTTGTCTATATCGTGTTCATGGCTCTTCCCAGCAAGCCGGAGGGCGCACGTTTTGACGATGGCGCGGCGGCAACCCCCATGCCTCAGGTGCTTACGGCGCACCATACAGCACGCCTGTACCCCCGAATTTCGCCGCTCCGAACGCGCCCGCACCCGGCTTCAACCAGCCGGCCCCGGCTTACGGCCAGCCGCCCATGCCAACCCCCGACTATGGCCAGCCGGCTGCACCCGCACCTGATTACGGTCAGGTGCCGGCCCCGCAGTACGGCCAACCGGAGGCCCCGGCCCCACAGTACGGCCAGGTTCCGCCGATGCCTCAAGACGCCGGCGACGAATCCGCAACACCTTCTGAGCACACGGCTCCCGCCGGCGACAATGCCCAGAAACCCCGGCAAGGCCAGTAACCGATATCGGTGAACTTCCGTTGAAGAAGTTCCCCGCAACCAATGATGAAGCCCTACTCAACGCGAGTAGGGCTTCATCATTCTCGGCACTGTATTCTCGGCACTGTATTCAGCCAACTACCCCAACGGCATCACGGCAATGGACTGCGAAAGCATATACGATTCACCCGGACTAAGGGCAACGATACGGTCTCGGCACGCCGCTGCCTCCACGGCCACAAAGCCACGCCATTCACCCGTCTTGGCATGGGCAATGGCGTTGCCGCCCTGCTCTCCGGGATTCCACACCACCGTCTGCGGCGAGCCGGTCTTGCCGATGCGAATCACACGACCCAGCACATGGTCCTGCAATTCCAGTGCAGCATCGGAATAATACACACGGTCCACCGGCTGATCGCCGAACATCACCGATGGCTGTTCTTGTAGTTTTGGCGGGAATCCGGCTTCCGTGGCATCCAGATATGTTGCACCCCGCAAACCGACCAGCCGCGCGCCGAGCACATCGCCGACATGCAGATACGAGTGCAGCGCCGCCTCATACGACATCGGCTCACCTCCCGTGTTGGTAACGGTCAGCGTCATCGTCAGCGTATCGCTGGCACACACCTCGTATGCGGCATGGAAACGCACGTTGGTTCATCCTCGATCCATGGCACTTCGCCAGTCGTCAGTCGTTCGGAATCCAGCACATACCGCACACGGGCACCGGTAAACGCCCCTTCGTCCAGCGCCCACTGGCGCAATCGTGCGAACCATGAATCGGTCGCTTCGCAGTCTGCCCGCCATGCACAAACCCCGGCCCGAACCAGGGGAAGCACACCGGCACTCCCCCGCCAACCGGCTGACCAGCTTCGAAATGCCATGTGCGGGGCGTCCAGATTACATCCGGCTGCCCCGCCGGGGCCCAGCGCAGCAGATGCGCCCCGTAATCGCTGATTACCGCGCTACCGCCGTCATTGGTGAGCGTGCGCAGATTGACGCCATTGCCCATAAGTGTTTCTTCTTCCGTTGCGTAAGCGATGTTCTTCACCACATAGACGATTTCCTTGGCACGGAGGAATCGCGAGCAGGGGTAAGAGAACCGATCAGGCGGGCTAAGCTGCCTTGATTCTCACAACTCCACGGTTTCTTTGCCAGGGTCATCTTTAATGTGCGCAAACTTGGCGGCCAAGGCCTCCTTGTTGCGCTTTTCGTCTTCTTCCTTGGCCTTCTTCTTGGCTTCGTCCGGGTTCCAGAGCACATCGTCGCGGTGCTTGGTCCATTCGGCACCGGCCAGCGGGGCAATGTATTCGGCGGTGGCGGTCAGCGTGTCCGCGCCAGCGGCCTTAGCGCGCGTATCAATCAGCTCAAGAATCTGCTGATCGGTCAGGCATATGCGCGGAATCGAGCACTGCTCACGTAATTCGTTGACGTACAGCAGAATCGGCAACGTTACGATGGCGGTGGCCCGGGCCTCGTCAGCAACATCAGCGGCATCAGCAACAGCCGGACCAACCAACCAACCGTCTCGGCATGCCCGCTCACCACGTTCAGCAGCGCATCGCATACGGCGAGCGCGGTGGCGAAACGGACGGCCACATCAGCCGGCTCGCCGGAAGCCGCCAAACGTCCGCCAGCCTCGGCATCGGCCTCAACCTGAGCCTCCACGGAGACAACCGTCTCACGGACTGCGGCCTCGACATGCGAATCCCAGTCAACACCTAAAGCTTCGGCGGCATCGAAAATCAGCTGCACATCGCCGGATTCCGAGTAACCGGCCATCGTATCGTAGGCGTCATTGGCAGCAAGCAGCGTGTCTACGATGCTTTGCGGACGGCCAGGAATCTCATCGGCCCCCTCGTAGACGAATTCGGCGTCAGGCATCGTAACATCCTGACCGGTGAGAATGCGTGCGAACGCGTGCGTGACACGCACCTGCAGGTTCTCCGCATACTTGGCGTCATTGTCCATCTGCATGGCTTCGGTCAGCGGCCACAGGCTAATTAGCGCCGAGCCGGCTTCAGCGGCCTCAGCTACCCCCGGCAATGCCGCGATCCGTGCGATTGCCTCACGATTGAGTTCAATGGTCATTCATGCTCCTCTGCGTTCACCACTTGATTGTAGTGCGTCCCATTGGCTCCCTCTGAGGGGAGCCCAGATTGTAGCTCAGCTATTCACCAGTGTGCCGTTACTTGACGTTGGCTGCTGGGTCGACATACGTGATTGACATCACACGGCCGGTTTCGTTGTCGTACGTCACCGAGGTCACGGAGCGAGCGCCGTGTGCCGCAGGAACATCCAGTGCTCGGGGTGGCCGGTCTCCAGATAATGGCGATAACTGAAAATCGGCGATTCGTGGCTGACCACCACAATCTGTTCGCCGGGGTGTTGGGCGACCTTCTCGCGTGCGAAATCATCCATGCGCTGCGCAATGTGCTGATAGGATTCGCCCCAACTCGGCTTGTACAGGTTGGTGACCAGTTTCCAATTGCCGTTCTTCACAGCGCGCCTTCGCCATGGCCGATACGCTTGCCGCGGAACTCGTTGCCGGCCTCAATCACTCGCTCATCGGCGGTGAGCATGAGCGGGGCTTCGCCTCGGGCCTCGCGCACGGGATTCAACGCGTCAAGAATCGCGTCGGCGGTCTCGCGCGTGCGGTCCAGGGGAGACGAATACACCGCGGAAATCGTATTGGTCTGAGGCTATTGGCCAGATAGCGGCGGTGGCCTGTGCCATACGCCGGCCAAGATCGGAGAGATGGAAGTCGGGCAGCCGCTCATAGAGCAGATGGTCAGGGTTGTAGACCTTGCCGTGGCGAACGAAGTGGATGGTGGTTGCGCTCATGAGCCGCCTTTCTTTTTATTCCTACGGGCATCTTGCGATGTTCGCCGAAGAACATGAGAACGTTGTCTTAATATCTCCAATCTACCGCGTGTCGCGCCCTAACCAACGATTAGAGTATCCGTGACGCAAATATGCGAATAGGGAAATCCAACGCAAACTTTGCGCGACCATGGACAACACATCATTCGATGAGGGCTTCGCCGGCAACGCCACGTCAGCGGGGAACATCCAATCGGGAGCGGAAAGGAGCGTAGTGCTGTTATGTCCAACAACCTGTCCAACTCGAACACCATTATGGCTGGCATCAAGGAAGTGGGTCACAAAGTTTTTGGTGGGTATGCGGAGTTGCTGCGCATACCTCATACCGCTCGTTATTCCATCGGTTCGGTGATTGCCTGCATGCCGTTCCCGATGGTGGGCATGACCATCACCATTTCCGTGCAGCATTACTACGGCAACTACTCGCTGGCAGGTATGCTCACCGCCATTCAGGCGATTGCACTGGCCGTGGCCACGCCGCTGCTCGGCAAGCTGACCGACAAGTTCGGCCAGCGGCAGGTTTCGATTCCAACGATTCTGGTGTGGATTGTCGCCGCCGTCGCGCTGACCACATCCATCACCAATCGTGCGCCGGAATGGGTGCTGTACTGTTTGACGCCGTTCCTGGCAGCTATTCCGCCGTGGGGCGCGATGAGCCGCGCGCGCTGGACCAAAATCCTGAAGGGCGATCAGGAGCGTACCAACCGTGCGCTCTCCCTGTGCGGCGTGCTGGACGAATGCATGTGGGTAATCGGCAATCCACTGGCTTCCACACTGGCCGTGATCTCCGGTCTGCTGGCATTCTCGTTCACCGGCATGTGCGTGGTGGTGGCGCGCTGATGTTCTTGACCGAGCTGACCACTGAGCCACCGTCACAGACTCAGCTGGCCCGCGCTGAGGGCATTTCCCGCAAGGAATACCGTGAGCGCGAGGCGGGCTCGAGCCGAAGCGTTGAAGGTGGAGACCGCAGCGAGGAGACTCGCCGCCGTCTTGAGCGCGAAGGCGTGACCGATGAGGCCACGATTAACGCCGCCATTGAGCAGGCGGTCGCCGATGCGCGTTCCGGCAAGAAGGCGTCCATCTGGACCGGTCTGATTGCGGTATGCGTCACCTGGTTCGGCTTGGGCGCGTTCCAGTCGGCTACAGGCATCTCGATCATCGCATTCGCCACCGAGTCGAATATGAAGCAGTACACGGGCTTTGTATTCGCCTGCTTCTCCATCAGCTCGTTGATGGGCGCCTTGGTGTACGGCGCGAAGAACTGGTCGATTGCCCTGTGGAAGCGCTTCTACTTCTGCCTGGCCGTGGTGAACATCGGCATCAGCACGTTCCTGTTCGCCAAGCATCTGTGGTGATTATGATCATCTACCTGATCATCGGCGTGTGCCAGGCTCCGACGTGGATTAACGGCAACCAGCTCATGCTGCACTTGGTGCCGCCTTCCCGCCTGACCGAAGGCATGGCGTGGATGGGTGCGATGAATTCTATCGGCTCCTCCGCCGGTTCGGCGATTGCCGGCCAGTTCATCGACCGCATGGGCTCGCATGGCGGCTTCATGGTGGTGACCACTTTGGCACTGGTCTCGCTGGTGATTGCGCTGATTGGCTTCAAGCAGATCAAGGCTCCACCGAGCAGCCGACCTTGACTGAAGTGAGTGTGTGAGACAAAAGCTAAGCCCCCTCTGACGAGGGCTTATACGTCAAAACGCTACTTCGGCCAGCCTTTGGGCGTGTGTTCCAGGGACCAGATGCCGAGCTTGTGGGAGAAGCTGTTCTGCCACTTGGCTTCAAGCTCCTCGGCATTCAGTCGATTTTCAGCGGACTTCAGACGGTTCATCGCATTGGTGTGCGTATCGTCGAGCAGCCACTTGCGAATCAAGAAGTTCCAGATCATTACCACGCAGTGGCCACCAACTTGCCGATATTGGTGCGCAACAGATATTCGGCATGCTGCGATACATAGGCATCATGGTTCATGCCATAAGTGGAAATCCAGATAATCGCGTCATTCATGAACAGACCGACTACAGCGCCCGCCACGAAGATAAGAATCTCCATCCAGCGCGCCATGTCATCACGATGCTTGAATACGAATTTCATGCTCGCCAGATAGTTGAAAATCAGCGAGATGATGAAAGAGACGGTGGCAGCCAGCACGTTGTGCATGTGGAATATGCCAACCAATAGGTTGAGAATACCCCAGTCGATAACAAAGGCGATGACGCCCACAATGCCGAACTTCATCAGTTGTTCAATCAGTTTTCTCACAAGGGTATTCAACACTATTGGGCTGACTGCGGAACATATATTGCTGGAAAGGCCAATAATCTCCCCAAATTGGCCTTGCCCCGGTCCGTTCTGCAAGCAGCTTCCTACATCCGCATGCCATGTTCAACAGCAACCGCTGAGGCTAGACTGGAAGCGAACCGAATCAAGGAGGAATTATGCCCGTTATTCACACTCATGTGTCCGTGCCCACCACCCCTGAGCAGCGCGAGGCGTTGAAGGCTGCCTATGGCAAGGCGATTACCGCCGTGCCGGGCAAGTCCGAGGGCTGGCTAATGTGCCCGTTCGAGGACAATATGCCGATTTACTTCGGTGGTAGCGATGACCAGCCGCCGCCTATGTGGAAGTCAACGTGTTCGGCCGCTCTGTGCCGGGCTCTGCTTGGGAAAAGCTGACCGAGAGCATTATGGCCGCGCTGAACTCCACGCTCGGCATTCCCGAGGACCGCACCTACATCCGTTACACCGCCACCACCGACTGGGGCTGGAATGGTGGCAACTTCTAGTTGCCACCATTCCCCTCGCAGCATAGCTGCTCGCATCGCCTACGGAAAGCCCGGTGGGCTTTCGTTTAACGGCTCAGGGTAGCAACTTCTAGTTTGCGTATTCTGGCTCCCCTCAGTCAGCTTCGCTGGCAGCTCCCCTCAAAGAGGGAAGCTCAGATGTAGAAAGCCCGCCGGCGGCGGGCTTTCTACGTTTCAAGGGGCTGATTTCCAACATTCAGAAGCTCTACTAGCGTTTCAAGGGGCTTTTAAAACAAGAAACCCGGAGTATAAACATTGCAATTTCAATGGTCATACTCCGGGTTTCGCAATCGAAGAGCCCCTCGAAACGCAGATAGACCTCCGGAAAACCGGAAATCCGCCCCTCGAAAGCGAGTTACCTCACCTTGTGCCTGTCATCACACGATCTTGGGCATGGGGGTGGTGAGGCTGGTGGTCAGGTTGACGTGGACCAGACCGGCACCGGCATGCACCTCGACCTTCTTCAGGGTCACGGTGCGCTCTTCTTCGGGGGCACGGTCGTTGTCGGTCATGGTCGCCGGGGACTTGACCGCCACGAACGCCAGATCGTCCAGCGAGATGCCTGCGCTCTGGCACAGTTCCATGGCCTCGGACACGGACTCGGTGAAGCCCGGCTTGTAAATCACGCGCTCGGCCGGTACGCCGTAGGCGTTCTCGGCCACCCACTTGGCGTTCTCGGTCAGGGCCATGCCCTTGTGCGAGTGCGGTTCGGCCGGCATGGAGCCGTTCTGCAACGCGTCGACGAAACCGTCAAGCTGCGGGGCCAGCGCCTCGCCGCCGTCGCGGAACAGGTTGCCGATGATCGGCGTGCGGAAGCCCAGCTCGTCGGCGGTGGCCTTCAGGGACGGAACCTGATCGTCCTCGCCTTCCCACAGGTTGATGAGCGGGAAGGTCGGAATGTCCAGGTTCTCCAGGCGCTGCACGTGGAACGGGTAGCGCCAGGCCAGCTCGGGATCGTCGCGCCAGGTGGAGGCACGGGTCACCACGATGGCGGCGGACGGCCACTGCGCGCCGTATTCGCGGCAGGCGATGTCCAGCCACTTCTGGGCGCCGGCGTCGGTGCCGTAACCGGCCTCGACGATCACCACATCATGCAGGCGCACGCCATTTCCACGGAAACCAGCGTCGGAATGCCGATGGACACGTTGGCGAACGGGCCACCGTGCACGTAGACCGGGGAGCCGTTTACGGTCTCGGTCTTGGCCGGCTTGACCGCGTCGGCCAAAATGCCAGTGATACGCCACAGGTCCACGAATTCGCCGAAGGTCACGGCCTTGCCGTCCTTGGTGCCGGCGATCATCTTGGACACGCGCTCGGAAATCTCGTCCATCGAGCGGGAGAGCACCACAATCTGCATGAGCTCGCAGGTCGGCGTGAGCACGACCTTCTCCGGCACGTTGCCCTTGCCGTAGTCCACAGCGGTGGAGCGCAGGGAGCGACTCGGAACCTCGGAGACACGCGGCACGAGAATCGTGTCGAGCTTGCCGTCATCGATGGCCTTCTCGGCGAAGGAGACGAGCAGGTTCTGGGCCGCCTCGATGGCGCCCATTTCGCCGCACAGACCCCAGTCGATCAGCTCAGGGTGGGTCAGGGAAGCCTTGCCGCCGCCGGAGGCACCGCCCTTGGAACCGGCTGCGGTGATGCCCATGCTACGGCTGACGCAGCAACGGCGGTCGCATCAATGCCGCGCTTGTTCAGAGCGTCGATCAGGGCGATGGTACGTGGTGGTCTTGCCTTCTCCGCGCGAATGCCTTGAGCGGCGTATCGGCGGTGACGAGCACCACCTTGCCGTGCTTGCGCGGGGCGTCAGGGTTCTCGGCCAGGTACTTCATGTAGCCGAATGCGTCGATCTTCTGGACCAGACCGTACTGGCTGGTGAAGTCTTCGATGGTGGTCATATAAAGCCTTTCTGTGTTTGTGTGATGGGGCGGGGTGGTGGGGCGCAGTCGCCGCCTCTTCGCCTAAAACAGCCCACTGGGCTGTTTTCTTAACGGCTCAGCCCCTCAGGGAGGGGAGCTCAATACGGACTAAAAGTCGGACATGTGGAAGCCGTTCTTCATTTCCATGCTGCGAGTGTACAGCACGGAGTCAAGCAGCTTTTCGGTTTCCTCCTTGAGCTGGTCGGCCATGGTCTGGTTGGCGGCGGCGAGAATCTCGCGCACCTCGGGGTTACGCAGCGCGGCGATGGTCTCGTCCGGGGTCATCGGCTGCACATCGCCATCCACGTTGTCGGCCTCAAATTCCTCTTCAGCGGCGGACTGCGCGGCTTCCTCGGCGGCCGTCAAGCCCAGACGGGCGATCTGCTCGTCGGTGGCGGCGACCAAGCGGTGGCCCATCGCACCGGTCTTCTCCTGGTAGCGCTCAACGGCGTTGGACGTGGAGCGGAAGGCGCCATCGCACAGGGCGGCGATGATGCGGTTGGCCCAGTAGAAGTTCTCGGACGTCACGCGGGTGGTGGTGTCCTCAAGGTAGGCGGGCGTGGTGTCCACGTTCGGGAAGAACGGTACCAGCGTGTTGAACGGGTTGGAGCCGTATGCCATCCACTGGATGGCGCGGGAGGCTGCGGGCGG
>ENA-OQBT01000344-OQBT01000344.1-human-gut-metagenome-genome-assembly--contig:-NODE-344-length-30296-cov-3.994929_pt1 | contig 30296 bp, 32 predicted proteins | sample MGYA00242749_ERZ504557 | MGnify/ENA primary metagenome ERZ504557 (study PRJEB26092, sample SAMD00036243) | human gut metagenome | host: Homo sapiens | study: EMG produced TPA metagenomics assembly of... | reverse complement strand
TTCTTTTCTTTCTTCACCTTCGGATTCAGGATCTCTTTGACCAGGCGCTCGGTCTCACGGACACTGAGCTTTTCATCGAAGATTTTCATTGCCGTATTGTACTGGAGCTCTTTATTCTCCAGCGCCAGCAGCGTACGCACATGACCGGTTGTCAGCATTTCATCGACAACCATCTGCTGTACCCTGTCGTCCAGTTTCAGGAGACGCATCGAGTTTGTAACCGCCGTTCTGCTCTTGGAAACGCGCTCTGCGATTTCATCCTGGCGGAGATGGAACTCTTCCATCAGGCGTTTGTATGCGTGTGCCTCCTCAATCGGGTTCAGGGATTCTCTCTGAATATTTTCAATCAGGGAAATCTCGACAACTTCCTGCTCGGTAAAATCTTTGATGATGACCGGTACTTCTTTGATTCCGGCAAGCTTTGCAGCCTCCATCTCCGTTCCCCTGCGATGATCTCATAATAATCATCTTTTTTCTGCACCAGAATCGGCTGTAGAACTCCGAACTGTTTGATGGATTCCGAAAGTTCGATCAGGCCGTCCTCGTCAAAGGATTTTCGCGGCTGTTCGCGGTTCGGTTCAATTTCGGAGATTTTCAGTTTCATCTCAACTGGTTTTTCGACAACTTTTTCAACAACCTTCTCGACTACTTTGACCTCCGGTTTTGCCGGTTTCTCTTTTGCTTCTGCTTTGGCCGAATGTCCCGGTGAAATCAGGGAATCCAGGCCCTTGCCTAATCCTCCTCTTCTCGCTGCCATTACTCTTCATCCCCCCTGTGAATCACTTCGTCTGCCAGGAGACGGTAGCTCTCTGCACCGGTGGACCGCTTGTCGTAATAGTTGATCGGCATACCGTAGCTCGGTGCTCCGCAAGGCGGACATTTCTCGGAATAATGGTTTTGTAGATATTCTGATCCAGGCTGTCTTTTACGTTTTCTACTACCTGCAGAGAAAGATTCGTTCTCGCATCGTACATGGTAAAGACAACGCCTTCCATCTCCAGTTCTGGATTCAGACGCTCCTGCACCAGCTCAATCGTGTGCATAAGCTGGGATAAGCCTCCAGTGCGTAATATTCACACTGAATCGGCACCAGAACGGTGTCCGCGGTGGTCATCGCGTTGATTGTCAGCATATTTAAGGATGGCGGACAGTCAATAATAATGAAGTCGTACTGATCGCGGACCTGATCAATTGCGTTTTTCAGAATGAATTCTTTGTCTTCCACCCCGATCAGCTCGATCTCCGCTCCGGCCAGATTGACATTGGAAGGGATAAGGGAAAGATTGTCAAAATTCAGAGGAATGATGCAGTCCTCCAGTTTTGACTCTCCAAGAAGCAGTTCATAGATGGTATTTTCCACTTCATTTTTCTCTACTCCCATTCCGCTGGTGGTATTTCCCTGCGGGTCCATATCAATGGTCAGAACTTTTTGTCCCATTTCTCCTAAACAGGAAGAAAGGTTAATTGCGGTGGTAGATTTACCTACGCCGCCTTTCTGGTTTGCAATTGCAATTGTTCTTCCCAAAATATGTATTGCCTCCTTTCACTCTTTTGTTTCCATTTGCAGTTTTTCCTTTTTACAGGAAATGACCTGCCGGCACTTCTTTCAAAAAAATGATTCATGCGGCAGGTGTTTTGGCATATAGATAGGAAAAATCTCCTTTTCTATGCCAGTCTATCTGAGGAATTCTTCAGATTCTATCTCAAAATTGCCCCAATTTGGGACAAAGATATTTTATCATACTACGCCGGATTTTACTACTGGAAATGTTTCACGTGAAACATTTTCTGCATTTTTGCATGATTAGGCGGTTTGAAACATAAGAAAATTGGAGATTTTTGGCGATGTTTCACGTGAAACATTTTGAAAAGCACTGTTTTACAATAATTTTTCTCGGTTTTTACGCTGTTTAAAGGCTTTTTGGAATTTTTTCAGCGATGATTTTGCATTTTTTGATGGTTTCCAAGTAATTCTGCAATGTCAGAACATTTTTTCTGTTTCACACAGTTTTTATAAAATGTTTCACGTGAAATATTTTAATTTTTGACGTTTTTGAGGTATAAATATACTGGAAACGTTATTTTAATCGTGTGATGCTCTTTTTCAAGGAAATCTCAGGTGATTAGGAAGAAAAAATCAACTTATCAGGATATTATTGATACATAGATCAGGAATCAAAACTGTTTATGGTTGTTCGGTGATCGTAAATGTCTCTTTTGTATATAAAATGTATTTTTATTCACCAGGGCTCTGTTTTTTCATCGTTCTTCCTCGCTTTTTTCAAATTTTCAGCATTTTTCTCTTTATTTTCATCAGTAAGAGGCATAATCCGTGAGACATCCTCTTTTTCATTTTTTCTCCAGTTTTTCTCTTTTCGGGCGGTTTTTCTTTGATTTTTTTATTTTATAGGCCAAGCTGCACATTTTCTGTTTTTTATCGATTTATTTGATTTCACTATAATTTTTCTGTTTTTATGGTTTTAATATTTTTCTCTCGCTGCCACGTCTTTTATCCTCTTTTCCATCTTTCTGGCTTACCTTTCTCTTTTTTTGTAAACAATCTCACTTTTTCTCTTTTATCAACATTTTTTATTCCTTCTCTCCGTTTTTATTCTTTTCGCCCATGTCTATACTACATTTTCCCCTTTTCAGTCGTTTTTTGCCTTTTCTCAACTCATTTTTATCTTTTTTGCTTTTTCCGCCTCTTCCATCGTTTTACACCCTCTTTTTGCCATTTTTTAGATCGTCCTTCATTTTTTCGTTTCTACTTATGTCACTTTCCCTGTCTCATTTTTCACGTTTCACGTCTCTCAAAATGTTTCACGTGGAACATCGTTTTTTACGATTTTCGGTCTTCGGCGATCAGTGAGAAGCGATTTGCTTTCCGGCTTTCCGAAAATCACTCTCATTTTTCACCTCTCTTATTTTTAAAATAATCGTATTTTCTATTCTATTTTTGATTTTCTCCGTCTTTTCTACATTTTTCCTACATTTTCGCGTGTTTCACGTAGTTTTTCGTCTCTGTTTTCTCTCTTTTATTAAATTATTTAATTATATTTTTATATTTTCGTATGAATTGAACTTTTACATTCGTTTTTTCGGATTTTCCAAACCATTTACTAAACGCATTTTGGGACCATTTTTTCATGGATTTTTACCAATCTGGAAGGATTTTATCCCATAGTGCCGTTTTCATGCTTTTATGTGTATTATTGCATCATTTTTTCTCTGTTTTTTTGCAGTTATGTAAACCATTTAAATATGCCATTCGCCAGTAGTTGACATAACGTAGTTCTCCTGGAATTGTCTACGCTTTTTGTTAAATTGCGCCTTGTTTTCGTCTCTTTTTCTCATTTTTCCCTTAATTTTTGCATTGTATCTTTCCCTTTTTTCGCTTATAATAAGCTCAACACAACGTTTCGAACCGATTCCTCCCTCCGGGAGACCCCTGAAAGGAGTTTTATCATATGAAACACAGCAAAAACTGGTCACCTTGAGTGTCCTCACCACGATGTCCGGCGCAGCGATTTACTTTCTGAATAAAACGCTCGATACCGCCGCCGTACGGAAAAACCTGCTCGCATCGGCTGAAAAAGAGAGCTTTTCCTGGCAGTTCGGCGATATTTTTTACACAAAAAAAGGCACCGGAACCCCGATGCTCTTACTTCATGACTTACATTGTGCCTCCAGCGGCCGCGAATGGCAGTATATTGAGGATGCTCTCGCTCAGGATCACACCGTCTACACACTCGATCTCCTCGCTGCGGCCGTTCCGACAAGCCGGCGATCACGTACACGAACTTTTTATACGTACAGCTCATCGTCACCTTCATCAAACAGGTCATCGGATGTCCAACCGACGTAATTGCATCCGGTTTATCCGCTCTTTCGTCGTAACCGCCTGCAATACAGCCCCGAAATGCTTCGGCCGAATCATGATGATCAACCCGACCGACCTTGCCAAGCTCAACAAAATCCCGGATAAACGCAGCCGCTTCCTGAAACGCATGATCGAGCTCCCGCTCGTCGGCACGCTGCTGTACCACACGCTCACCGGCCGCTCCAACATCGAGCTTTTATTCACTGAGAGCTATTATCACAACCCATTCCACCGCTCACCGGAGGACGTAGACGCCTTCTACGAGTCCGCACACCTCCAGAACAGCGCCGGAAAGTACCTTCTCGCAAGCCTCGTGGGCAATTACGTGAACCTCAACATCGGCCACGCCTTAAAACACATCGACAACAGCATGTTCCTCATCGGCGGTGAGGAGGAACCGGGCATCGCAGAAACCTTTGCGCTGTACACGGCACTCAACACTTCCATCGAAACCCAGATCCTGCCAAAAACAAAGCACATGCCGCAGATGGAGGCCCCACAGGCCTCTTAGAGCAGATCCAGATCTTTTTCGCCCCGGTACAATAACACCCCTTCTGCTCCCGGCCTCGAGCGAAAAAAATGAGACAAAAAAAGCGGAGAATTTACTGATATTTCCATGTCAGTAAATCCTCCGTTTTTCCATTTTTAACCCGGCTCACAGTCCATTTCCAACGCATCTTCCTCTGCGCCCGGATAATCCGTTGGCGGCGCTGTATACGTTTCCATTCCCTCTTTTATTTCATCCATCGTATAAATATTAATTCTCTCCTCCGGCGCTGCATCCGGGTCAAATTCCACCGTTTCTCCCAGTGCAAGCATCATTGGCTCATCCGCATTTCTTTTCTCATCTGCAATCTCATACGCGTTTACATATTCACCCGACGCAGTCTCTACATACTGTCCAAACCCGTCGCAAAGCCGGTAATAAAGCTCCTTTTCCGCATCTTTCTCCAGAAAATACAAGGATTTCTGCCCGATCACCGGATCAAGGTCGCAGAAGCTGATCTGTATATAGTTCTCCCGCCGTTCCTCCTCCGAATACTCCGCTTTCAGCTCCTCTGCGTTCCAGTACGTAATTCCCGCATCCTCCATGGACTGCAGATACTCTTCCACCGTAACTGCTCCGCCCGGCTTTCGAACCGTAATATGTTCTCCGGCTTCCATATCACCTTTCAAAACGTCATCCACCCGCAGTGAAATATCGGTTGCAATCTCAATTCCCCCGGCAAAACAGCTATAATCCTCTACCGTTCCTAGAACAATGAGATCGCTTCCCTCTTTCTGCTCATAAAAGCTATTATAAAACCGATCCCACTCCTTCAACCCTCCGTACTGCATATTTACCTTTGCCGGATCCAGATTTTCAAACCGCATTTTCTCCTCTGTTTCCGCCGTTTCTGCATTACCGCAGCCCACCAGCAGAATACACAATACTGTCAAAACAAACCTTTTTCATCCTTTCACCCCCCCATCCACCGTCTTTGTTATACTCCCATTATACTTCTTCCGCTTTCATTTTCCCATAAAAAAGCGGAAGACTTACTGATTTTTTCACTCTCAGTAAATCCTCCGTTTTCAATTTTAACCAGATTTTAATGACTCTTTATTCCGCTGATTCTGACGTGCTGTCTGAAGAACTGTCATCTTCCGTCTTTGCCGCAAGCAGTTTCCCGTAATTTTCCAGCATGGTCTTCACGTTATTTTTATTCACAAGAGACGGCACTCCGTCCTCATCTACCGTGTAATAGAAGCTCGAATCATACGGGCTGTAAGCAAATGTCAGGTCGCCGTCTGTCATATGGAAGACTGCGGTAAACTCGGCATCCTTGGCCTGTACGAGGCTCTCATCCTTCGTCTGCGCCTTCAGGCCAATGAGTGAAGAATAGAATGTGGTAAACGTTGATTTATCAATCGTTTCATCGCCGCAGGTGTAACTGATTTCCTGTGTTGTGGAATCGCTGTCGTCATCCTTTTTCTCTTCCACATGGCGTACATACGTCTTCGTCTCGCCGTTATACGTAATATCAAGCTCGTCAGATCCGATACATTTTCCATGCCGATATACATGTTCCAAAAATCAGATGCCTTCTTTCCGGTGAAGGTTTCAACGTTCGAAGCCGTCATCAGATGAACTTCATTCGAGCCGTCCAGCTTCACGTAATAAGAACCGCCGTCCTCATTTGCATTGCCGACATACAATACCAGATCTTTCTCCACCGTAACGGTTGTCGTTTCGGAAGAAGAGCTCGTTGCAGTGCTGTCGCTTGATGCAGAATCTGTTGTGGAATCCGAAGAAGTATCTGCCGTTGTTGTATCGTCAGCCTCAACTCCTGCTCTTCTGTGTAATGCACGCGAATCGTCGTCTTTGGCTGATCCAGTCCGTACTGGGAAAGATCCGATGCGTTGTACGTAACAAGATCTCCAAAGCTAAGAGATGCCACTGCACTTGTCATGGTGCCGATCGAATCCGCATCACCGCCATGTGCCGCTCCATCTGCGTCCACAACCTGCCATTCATCCGTCTGGAGTGCCGAATCAGCAGCGCTTACTTCTTTTGTCAGCGTATATCCGTTCTCACCCTCCACCTGCAGCTTTGTAATGTTTTCCGCCGTCACAGATGGCATGGATTCCGTTGTCGCCCACTCCATCATATCGGACGGGAACATCGTTCCAAGCGATGTGCTTACCAGATAAACCTTACTCGTATCATCGTTCAGATAAATATAGTATCTGCTCGAGCTGTTCTTATCTCCGACATGAATCGTCGTTTTCTCGTCTCCCGCAGTCACTACAACCTCCTGAGACGGCGTCTCGAGCCCGAAATCGGCCATAGAATCGATTTCATCGCCTTCAATGACTCTTTCTGCTGTCATGCTGCTAAGAGAGCTTAAAACGCTCGTTATCTTGCCCTCATCCAATGGGAATCCATCCTCCTGGTCATATGTCCAGATATCGGTATCATCGTCTCCTGCTGTTTTCGTAAAGGACACCGTCTCTCCATCGATCTGGAACGAAAGCGCTGTTACATCATCTTTTGAAAAATCAACCACTTTTTCGGCGTCTGCACCAGAATCCGAACTGCCGCTGTCCGCATCGGCGGTGCTGTTTTTCTTCGTCAGCACCGCCAGTACGGCAAGAAGCAGTACCAAAAGGATCAGCAGGCCGCCATCTTTCCTTTTTTCTTCATCACTGTTTTCTCCTCTTCATCCAGATCATCACGCCAATCACAACAAGTACCAGCGGAATTCCCGCAATGGTAATAATAGACCAGGTGTTAACTGCTCCCTGTGTAAATACCAGGTTTGTATAGCTTGTGCTCTTGCTTGGAATAACAACGGTCTGCTCCACATCACACATGGAGGTCAGTGCAGTCGCTGCCAGCTTCGAGTTCGCACCGCTGATTGCCTGGTCAATCTGGCTGCTCAGCATCGATGCACTCGAGAAATAAATGATCTGTGTCTCTTTATCATCTACAGTTTCTGTAATGGAAACGCCAAGGTCAAATGCGCCCGTCTCACTGTCCGCACTCTTCGACCAGGTGCTGTTCTCCGGGTCATTTTCAATATAAGCGTCCTCGGTGGTCGTCAGAAGGCTCTTGATCGTAATGGTATCACGATAAGAATCGAGCTTCTGAATTGCCTGTGCAACCGGCATCAGAATGTAATTACTCTTTACTTCGGTTGTAATGTCATCACTCTGAATGTTCGGCAGCAGATAATACGGCATCTGCGGATAATAATGCTGGGAATCGGTCTCCACAACAATTCCGCTGGAGCGTTTCACGCCGTAGTTCTCCAGTATGGAATCCAGATTCGGCATATCCGTTCCGGTATAGCTGGTGAACATCAGAAGTTTTCCGCCGTTTTCCAGGTAGGTAATGACTTTATTTGCCTCATCCTCGGAGAAATCGGTGGTCGGGGACATGATCACAAGCTCCTCGGCATCCTCCGGGATATCGTCTGTCATCAGGGCAAGATCACTGATTTCCACATTGTTTTTGTTAATGGCATCACTAAAGTTTGTAGAGAGATCACTCTCGGAAGCCTCGCCGTGGCCGGTTACCCAGTAAACCTTCGGGTTGTTTTCACTCGTCACATACGTGATGGCGCTGGTAATCTGACCCTCGCCGTCAAAGCCGGTTGTCTGTGTCTGATAGGTCTGATAGTTTGTGGAAGTCTCCCACATATCACTGTTGCTGACCACCTTGCTCTTATCGCCGCATACGACAATTACACTGTTTGCAGCTACCGTCTGATCGGTATACTGACTCGTAAATTTCGGATACAGATCCGGGTCTTTTGTCTCTACTTTGATATGGTCAGAAAGCTCATCGTAGTGCTCCAGCAGCTTCTCGATGGTGTCATCCTCACTGCCCTTCTGCACAATATAATACAGGGTAACGTCTTGATCGAGATCCTTTAATGCCGTTTTCGTCTCATCTGTAATGGAGTACATTTTCTGCGTACTCAGGTCAATCTGTGTTTTGCTGGTCGGAATCTGCGCCACAATCAGGTTAATAACCACAATCACAGCCAGAACAATCACCGTCATAATCGAAGAATAAGAGCCTGTTTCAGATGCTTTTTCTGCTCCTCGCCGGTAAACACTTCCTTCAGATGTTCTTTGGAGAACGTCTTTTTCAGCTTTTCTTTAATATTAAAATTCATTTTATGCTGTTTCTTTTCCTTCTTTTCGCTGCTCATCGTCTCCACCTCCTAATTCCAGCGTTTCTTCTGCAGGGACTGCATTGCAAGGAAAGTGCAGATTGCAATGACGGACAGGTAGTAAACAACACCGCCAATGTCCAGAATACCGTTCACAAAGTTATCCATATGGCCTGCCATGTTGAATACACCGAGCAGATCCTGGATTTTGCCCTCGAGAAGGGTGGATTTTGTGAAGTAAACTGCCGTCAGCGCGCCTTCGCCGATCACGGCAATCACACCTGTAATGATCGGGTTTTTAATCATACTGCCGATCCAGAGGCATACCAGTGCAATGATGATAAAGAAAGCAAAGAAAGAGCTTCCGGCTCCTTCCGGGAAGAAGTTTGCGATACCGCTCTCCACGTAGCACAGGAACAGGATCACAAAGCCGACAACGGCTGCGATGACCTGGCTCTCGGTGATGGAGGAAACGAACACACCGACCGAAATATAGGCTGCTCCCAGCAGGAAATAGCCAAGGATCGAAGTGTAGGATACAGCGTAGGAAACTGTTCCGTGGGTTCCAAGAAGCAGCGGATACAGGCACATAATCAGCACTGGAATCACATAAATGGTGAGAAGTGCCAGATATTTTCCAAGGATAATATCGGAAATTTTTACCGGTGCGGTAAGGAGCAGCTGATCCGTCTTATTTTTCTGCTCCTCCGACAGGACACGCATTGTCAGAACCGGTACTGCGATCAGCAGAATAAATGCGGAATTCTGCAGCGCGTATCCGATCTCCGGGTAACCCTGCTGCAGGTTGATGGCCGTAAAATACAGGCCGAACAGCGCCAGAGTAAACGCCATAAACAGATATCCGATCATGCTTGTCAGATAGCTTTTTAACTCTTTTTTATAAATCGCCGTCATTGTGCGTCTCCCTCCTCCTGTTTTGTTTCAGCGGCTGATTCCGCTGCATCTGTGCTTTTTTCTTCAGACGTTTCCCCGACAGCCGTTTTGTCTGCTTCTGGTTCACATTCTTTTTCACATTCTTTTTGTTTCAGCTGTTCTTTCTCTGCTTTTTTCAGCTTTCTTGCAGCCTTTCCGGAATCATCGGTCAGCTCCAGGAAGACGTCTTCCAGAGACATCGAGGAGGAAGTCAGCTCGAGGATCGGGCAGTTGGCCTTTGCCAGTGCATAGAACAGCTCCTCGCGGATATCCTTATCCTTTTCAGTGGTAATTTTTACCTTAATCTGCTCCTCATTCGGCGTATTTTCATATTGGATCTCTTTTGCATCGAGCGCATTAAGCGCCGGAACCAGCTGCTTTCTCGTTCCGTGAACGGTACATGTAACCGTGTTTGATCCAAGCATCAGTTTACTTAAGTTTTCCGGGGTATCACTCGCAACGAGCTGTCCCTTTGCAATAATCATGACGTAATCGCAGACAGCGCTGACCTCGGAGAGGATGTGGGAACTTAAGATAACGGTATGTTTTTTACCCAGTGATTTGATCAGGTCGCGGATCTCAATGATCTGCTTGGGATCCAGGCCTACCGTCGGCTCATCGAGGATGATGATCGGCGGATAACCGAGCACTGCCTGTGCCAGTCCGACTCTCTGACGGTATCCTTTCGACAGGTTCTTGATCAGACGATTCTGCATATCGGTAATCTTCACCAGATTCATGACCTCAAGAATCTGTTTCTTTCTCTGATCCTTCGGAATTTTCTTTAATTCTGCCACAAATTTCAGATATTCCAGAACGGTCATATCCGTGTAGACCGGCGGCAGCTCCGGCAGATAGCCGATGCATTTTTTTGCCTCCTCCGGCTCCTCCAGGATGTTGTGCCCGTTGATCAGCACCTCGCCTCCGTAGATGCCAGATAACCGGTGATGATGTTCATGGTCGTTGATTTTCCGGCGCCGTTCGGGCCAAGGAAACCATAGATCTGGCCTTCTTCTACGGTAAAACTCAGGTTGTTGACAGCTACGTGGTCGCCATAGCGTTTCACCAGGTTTTTAACCTCTATCAATGTTCCTTCCTCCTTGTTTCTTAAAGCAGTCCCAGCCCGCCCTTGGGGGTGAAAGAGCCGGAGATGCTCTCATTTTCTAAAGACACTTTATCTTATTCTGAAAATGTGATAATTTGCTGGAAAATTTGTGAAAAAACGGTGAAGCCATGGAGCAGTTTGTTTGTTTTTCGACGAAAAATCAATTTCTTTTACCATAAGAATCATGTATACTATAACGTATCCGCGGACGGACGCTTTTCCATTTTTGTTCCGCCGCGAAACATTACGCCGGACTTTTTCCCGTCCGGGACTGGAGATTTTAGGAGACTCTATGAATAAAAAAGACTACTACTGGGCCAAGTATATGCTGATTTTCGGCTTTTTTCTGCATCTCTTTTGGCACCTCGATTTTCCTGAAAACCGAACACGCCCCCGATGAGGCGATGCGGATGCTGATTCCGGAATACATCGTCTCACACCACACACTGCCGAACGGCATGGAAGAATCGGTGCGCCATCCGCTGTGGGGATTCTCCTATGCGCTGTATCCGTATCTGACCGCGATCATCAGCTCCGTGTTTATGGCCATTACATCGCTGTTTACGAAAAGTGCAGCGGCTCTTTTAACTGCCGCCCGCCTCACCAGCGTCCTTTCCGGCACCGGCACACTGATCGTTGTGTTTCTGATCGGCGAAGAGCTCTTTGAACGGCGCGAATCCGCACTGCTTGGCGGTATTTTCGTCGGATTTCTGCCGCAGTTCGTGTTCCTCTCCTGCTATGTAAACAACGATTCTTTTGCTGTTTTCACGGTCGCACTGATCATCTACTTCTGGATCCGCGGCATGAAAAGCGCATTCTGCAAGAAAGACTGCATCGGCCTTGGAGCAGGCTGCGGACTCTGCGCGCTGTCGTACTACAACGCCTACGCGTACCTGCTCTGTAGCATTCTGCTGTTCTTCGCGCTGATGATTCATTTCCGGAAACCGGCAAAAGAAATTTTTGTCAAAGCGCTGGCTGTTTTCGCTATCGCCTTCCTGATCGGCGGCTGGTTCTTCATCCGCAATGCCGTCATCCACGACGGCGATCTGCTCGGCATGCGCACCTCGAATGAATCCGCATCGCTGTACGCAGCCGATGAATACAAACCAGAGAATCGTCAGACCCCGGCATCCGAAGGCTGGAGCTTCCAGCAGACGTATTTACAGACCCCGGAGGCCGCACCTCCAACTGGCTGTTCTCGACCGTCAGCAGCTTCATCGGCTCGTTCTCCTACATGACCGTCCATCTCCCGATGGTGCTTTACCTGCTGTACGCGCCCTGATGGCGTTCGGATTCCTAGTGTTTTTGTTCCTCGGCATGGTTCCGCACTGGTTCCGCAAAAAGCCGCAGCTTCTCCTCTTTGTGATGCTGTTCCTCGCCTGCCTGGTCACGCTGTTCATGGACATGTACAACACGTATTTCAGCGATTACCAGTCTCAGGGCCGCTACCTGATGCCGGCGCTTGTCCCGCTGATGGTCTGGATCGATGACGGCTATTCTTCACTCACTGCAAAACTTCCCGCTGAGTGGAAACGCGCCTCCTGCCATCTGACACTCCTGCCGGGAGCAGTCTGGCTTGTACTGTTTCTCATCAGCTACATCGGATTTCTGATTCCGGGCTGCTGTATGGCATCCTAAACGTTTTCAGAACGTCAAGAAGCGCTGCAAAGAACTTTTTTCTTCTGTTCTTTGCAGCGCTTCTTTTATTTTTTTGAATTTTTTACTGAATCGCTCCTTCGCCGGTGTTCCCGCTTTTCTCGGGTACTTTTTCGGCGTTGCCTTCCCCTTCTCGATACAGACAAACGATCTCTCATCCTCCGTTCCCGTAAGCTGGAAATAAACCGGCTCTTTTGCCTCGCCGCCAAGCACATGAATCGCTTTTTGGGCCGCAGTAAGCTCCTCATTCAATTTGCCCGATTTATACGAGACAAACCGTCCTCCCACCTTCACATATGGCAGACAATATTCCGAAAGGGAGCTTAAATTCGCCACTGCCCGCGATACCACGAGATCAAACTGCTCCCGGTAATCCTTCTGGCGTGCGAAATCCTCAGCTCTTCCGTGAACCGCCGTGATTTTCGAAAGGCCAAGCTGTCCGATCACCTCATTCAGGAATTTCACTCTCTTATTCAGTGAATCCAGCAATACAACTTCCACCTCCGGAAACGCGATTTTCAGCGGGATTCCCGGAAAACCGGCTCCCGTTCCCACGTCGAGAATGCGTCCCGCCTGTTCCACATCACAGACCTTCACCAGCGACAGGCTGTCGAGGAAATGTTTCGTGATAACCTGATCGAACTCGGTAATCGCCGTCAGATTCATAAACGAATTCCACTCCACCAGCAGCTCATAATACTGCAGAAACTGCGTTTTCTGCTCCTCGGAAAGTGTGATTCCAAGCTCAAAAAGGCCGCGCTCAAATCCTTCAAGATTGTATTCTTTCATGTTGTTCTCCGTTCTTCTCTATTCTTCCAAGTGCCCGCTGCACTTTTTGTTACGATCCACGCAGCGTGAAAGCACTTGCGGTTTCGCTGCATAAGAACGTAATTCAGGCACGCATATCTGTCCTTTATTTATGTCCCAGATACACCAGCAGAACCGAAATATCCGCCGGGGAAACGCCCGAAATACGGGACGCCTGGCCGATGTTGATCGGGCGGTACAGGTTCAGCTTCTGTTTCGCCTCGATGCGCAGGCTCTGGATCTCGTCGTAATTGATATTCTCCGGGATCTTCTTCTCTTCCATCTTTTTAAACTGCTCCACCTGCTTCATCTGGCGCCTGATGTAGCCGTCGTACTTGATGTTGATGTTGACCTGCTCCTGCACATCCTCCGGCAGCTTTGGTCTTTTCGGATCTACTTCCGCCAGCATCTTATAATTCAGCTCCGGCCGCGGATCAGTCTGCGAGCGAACTTCCGCCGGAAAGCAGCGTTGATCCATACTCTTCCAGAAGCTCATTGATGTTCGAGCTCGTTCCCACATACGTATTCTCCACGCGCTCAATCTCTTCCTGAATCCGCTGTTCTTTTACTTTCAGTGCCTCATACTGCTCCTCGCTGATCAGACCCACGCGGTAGCCGTATTTGCGCAGACGCAGATCCGCGTTGTCCTGACGGAGCAGCAGACGGTATTCCGCGCGGCTCGTCATCATACGGTACGGCTCATGGTTCTCTTTCGTCACAAGGTCGTCGATCAGAACGCCGATATACGACTCCGAACGGTCGAGCACCAGCTCTCCTTTTCCCTGTACGCGGAGCGCTGCGTTGATACCCGCGATCAGACCCTGTGCCGCAGCCTCTTCATATCCCGAACTACCGTTAAACTGGCCGCCGGAAAACAGATTTTTGATCGCCTTGAACTCGAGGGACGGCAGAAGCTGTCTCGGGTTGATGCAGTCGTACTCGATCGCATACGCATTCCGCACGATTTTTGCATGCTCTAGACCCGGCACGGTGTGATACATCGCAATCTGCACATCCTCCGGCAGCGAGCTTGACATGCCGCCGACGTACATCTCGTTCGTGTATCGTCCCTCCGGCTCCAGGAACACCTGATGGCGGTTTTTATCGGCAAATTTTACAACTTTATCTTCAATGGATGGACAGTACCGCGGGCCTGTTCCCTCGATCATGCCGGAATACAGCGGCGACCGGTCGAGGTTTTCGCGGATAATTTTGTGCGTTTCTTCATTCGTATACGTCAGCCAGCAGGATTCCTGATCGATCTGTACACTCTCCGGATCGGTCGAGAATGAGAACGGCACAACGCGCTCATCGCCAAACTGCTCTTCCATCTTGGAAAAATCGATGCTCCGCTTGTCAATACGCGCCGGAGTTCCTGTTTTAAAACGCACCATCTCCACGCCGTTCGCTTTCAGGGAATCCGTCAGATGCGTCGCCGCCTGCAGGCCGTTCGGGCCGGTATACGTGCTCACATCGCCGTAAATGCACCGTGCATTCAGATAAACGCCGGTACAGAGGACGGCAGCCTTACAGTGGTAAACCGCGCCGGAAACGGCCTTTACACCCGTCAGAACACCGTCTTCCACGATCAGCTCCGCAATCTCCATCTGGCGGATCGTCAGATGATCGGTATTTTCAAGAACCTCGCGCATCGACTGGCTGTACGCCCGCTTATCCGCCTGCGCACGCAGCGAATGCACCGCCGGTCCCTTCGATTGATTCAGCATTTTCGACTGAATAAACGTCTTATCAATATTTTTACCCATCTCGCCGCCGAGCGCGTCGATCTCTTTTACGAGGTGTCCCTTCGAGGTTCCTCCGATGTTCGGATTGCACGGCATCATCGCGATGCTGTCGACACTTACCGTAAATACAACCGTTTCCAGCCCCATCCGCGCTGCCGCAAGTGCTGCCTCGCATCCCGCATGGCCCGCACCGATGACGGCAATATCAATTGTTTCTTCTAAAACTGCCATTTTTCCTGTCCTTTTCTATCTAAACTCTACGAACTGTTTCGTGACTATTTGCCTGTACAGAACTTGCTGAAAATCTCATTCACAAGGTCCTCTCCCACCGCTTCACCGATGATCGAGCCAAGTTCCTCATACGCATTCATTAGGTCAATCGAGAAGAAGTCCTCCGGCATACCCATTTCGATGCTGCCTGCCGTCAGCTCCAGACTCTTTTTTGCTTCCAGAAGCGCCTGTTTATGACGCGCATTCGTGATGTAAACCTCATCGTTGAACGAAATTTCACCTTGGAAGAACATCTTTTTCATCTGCTCCTCCAGCTCTTCCATGCCCGTCTCTTCCCGCGCCGAAATGCTGATGACCGGAGCACCTGTCTTCTGCTCCATCTCCTCTTTTTCGATCACCGCGGTCAGATCTGATTTATTCAGCAGCACAATCGCCTTGCGCCCTTTCAGGATCTCCATAATTTTCGCATCATTCTCATCGAGCGGCACCGACGCATCCACCACGTAGAGGATCAGATCCGCATCTTTTGCGTGTTCGAGCGCACGGTCCACGCCGATTTTCTCGACCGTGTCCGCCGTCTTGCGGATACCCGCCGTATCGAGAATCCGAAGGGAAATACCCTTCAGTACCAGATTTTCCTCGAGCACATCGCGCGTCGTTCCGGCGATATCCGTTACAATCGCCTTTTCCTCTCCGGCCAGCAGATTCAAAAGCGACGATTTTCCGGCATTCGGCTTTCCAAGAATAACTGTCTTGATGCCCTCCTGGATCATCTTACCCTCATCCGCAGATGCCAGGAGCTTTTCCACCTGTTTTTTCTGCTCCGCAACAACCACGGCCAGCCGCTCCGGGTATCCGTCCAGACTGATGTGCTCCGGGTCATCAAGCGCCGACTCGATAAACGCGATCTCATAAATCAGCTTCTCGCGAATTGCCCGGATCGCCTTTTTCACCGTTCCGCGCAGCTGGCTCTCGGAGCTTTTTAAGGCATACGCACTCTTTGCCGAGATGACATCCATAACCGCCTCGGCCTGCGTTAGATCCATTCTTCCGTTCAGAAACGCCCGTTTCGTAAACTCACCCGGATCTGCTGCCCGCGCGCCCGCATGTAAGACTGCCTCAAGCACCTTTTTTACCGCCAGCACACCGCCGTGACAGTCGATCTCGACGGTATTTTCACCTGTATATGTTTTCGGTCCTTTCATTACCATGACAAGGACCTCATCAATCACTTCCTCCCCTTCGGTAATCCAGCCATAATGAATGGTGTGCGATTTGACCGCAGAAAGCTTTTTTCCTTCTTTTTTTGCACGGAATACGCGATCCGCCACTTCGAATGCATCGTTTCCGCTGATTCTTACAATACCAATTCCCGCCGGCGTCATCGCTGTGGACACTGCGGCAATTGTATCATCCAAATGAAATCCTGCCATTGTTTCCAGTCCTTTCTAAAACCTCTCTTTTTGGGGATCCCAGTATTCAGATCCACATTTTTTCTTTCCTCTCGCATGGCTCTGAATAGTTCCATTTTAGCAGAAAACCAGAAAAGACGGTACCCCGTATTTTACACAGGTACCGTCTTTTTGCATATTTTTTACGCTTTCTTATCGTTTCGGCGCTACAACAACGTGGCGATATGGCTCGCTGCCCTCGCTGTAGGTCTCCACAAATTTATTTCCCTGCAGTGCAGAGTGGATGATTCTTCTCTCGTAAGGATTCATTGGCTCCAGAGAAACCGGTCTTCTGGTCTTTTTCACTTTGTAAGCGATGTTTCTTGCCAGGTTTTCCAGTGTTTCTTTTCTGCGCTTGCGGTAATTTTCCGTATCAAGTTTGACACGAACGTAATCCTTCTGCTCTTTATTGACTACAAGGCTGGTCAGATACTGAAGGGAATCCAGCGTCTGTCCTCTTTTTCCGATCAGGATGCCCATATCCTCACCGGCAAAATCAACTTCAAGAGAACCATTCTCGCATTGTACTCCATCTGGATCTCAACCGGGAGCTCCATGCTTTGAACACGCCGCTTAAGAACTCAAGTGCCGTTGCCTTGATCTGGGCGATTTCCTCGTCTGTTCTCTGAACTACTTCACGCTCTTCTCTTGGCTCGGAGCGTCTTGCAGTTTCTGCCTGACGCGGAGCAGATTTTCTTTCCGTTTCTTTCTTTACAGCTTCTTTTTTCGGCGCTTCTTTTACCGGTGCAGGAGCTGCCTCTTTTTTCTCTGGTTTCTGGGGTGTTTCCGGTTCTTTTTCCGGTGCGGCTTTTACAGCGGCACGGATCACAGCCGGTTTACTTCCGATTCCAAAGAATCCGGAACTGCCTTCGCTGATGACCTGGATCTCCAGTTTATCGCTGGCAGCCTGAAGCTCGATGCAGGCTTTTGTAATGGCGTCGTCCACGGTTTTTGCGGATACTTCGATAAACTCCATAAAGATTTACCCCCTATTTTTTCTTTTTGCTGTTCTTTTCATCAAACTGTTTTACCATGTTTGCTTTCGCAGCGATGCTTCCGGCGCGGTATTCCTGATTGCTGTTGTAATACTCAGTCGAAGCCTTTCTTGCTGCCTCTTTTTCCTCAGCAGACGGCTCTTCGTTCTCCTGTACCTGAATATTACGCACACTCTGCGTTGCAGCCTGTGTGATTTTCTGCGGCGGAAGGCCGGCTTTTTCTCTCTTCTTTGCAGCTTTTTCCTGGTTTTTGTGGATCACCTCATCCATGTCGATCGAGGACATATGGCGGTTGATGATAACCTGCTGTACACTTCGAACGAGCGCACCGGCGATCCAGTAAATACCAATACCGATGGAGAATGATAAACACATAAATGCGGAGAAAACAGGCATTACCGTGTTCATGGTCTTCATGGAATTTTCCATGGAGTTTGCTGTCTTATTTCCGTTGTTGGAAGATGGTGCCTGCGGCATCAGCTTGTAGTTCAGCCACTGGGTAAACCATGCCAGAACCGGCACCAGAATTGCTCCTGCAATCAGAAGCGCAGATCCGTTTGCCATACCCTCACGGATGACATCCATCGGAGACTGTGTAATATTAAATCCAAGGAACATGTTAATATGTTTGGAATCCGCTGCGGTTTTTGTAATGGTATCCGCAATGCCAGAGAACTGACTGATATCTGCCAGTTTCTCCCACTGGGACGGTTTCAGCACATAAAACATGTCCAGAAGGTTGTTTTCGGTTAATGTTTCACTTACTTTACTGTACATGGTAACACGGTTATCTGTGATAAACTGTGTCAGAATTCCAGAATATCCTGATACACCCATCATCTGTGTTGTCAGTCCCTGGAATACATTGCGGACACTTCCGATATATCCCGGAATATGATAGATAACCTGGTACAGTGCAAGCAGAATCGGCATCTGAATCAGCAGTGTACTGCAGCTTCCTGTCGGGGAGACACCGTATTTCTGATAAACTGCCATGGTTTCTTCAGATTTTTTCATCTGAGAAGCCTGGTCTTTTTTGTTCTGATATTTCTTTTCAATTCTCTGCAGATCCGGCTGCATTACGCTCATCATCTTCGACATCTTCTGCTGCTTGATCTGAAGCGGCGTCAGAACGAGATAAATGATAATCGTATACAGAATAATCGCAATACCGATATTCGGAATTCCAATTTTTTCCAGACAAAAATAAATTCCATTGATCAGCCAGCCGAGGATCTGGCATACCCACCCGATAATCGGCCACGTTGATTTACTCAGTACGATATCCAAAACGTCTTTTCCTCCTTATTTATCTACGGCACAGGGTCGTAACCTCCGTGTGAAAACGGGTTACATCTCAGTATTCTCCATAATGCCAGCAGACTTCCTTTGAAAGCACCATATTTCTGAATCGCTTCCAGCCCGTACTGCGAGCAGGTCGGCGTATAAGGCAGTGCACCCTCTTCAGAGGAGACAGGTACTTCTGATAAAACCGGATACCTTTTATCAATACCGTCTTCATTTTTCTGTTTCCTTTAATATATGATGTAGTCTTCCCAGATGCAAAAGTGCTCCCTCTATCTCGAAATACGTACAGTTTTTTGCATTAACTCTTGCGATCACAACTACATCCATTCCACACTGAAATTCCTCTTCATGCAGACGATAACTCTCCCGGATCAGTCTCGCCAGATGGTGGCGCACAACGCTGTTTCCCACCTTTTTACTTACTGAAATTCCAATCCGGTTCCGTCCCAGCTGATTTTTCTTCACATACATGACCAGAAATCGGTTTGCAAACGATGTTCCCTGCTTATAAACCAGCTGAAAATCTCTGTTTTTTTTCAGGCTTTCCGAATATTTCATGAATCCATTCTTTCCTTCATGATTTGTCTAAATTTTCTTTTCATTGAATAGCTTTAGATAGAAGAAAAAGACCACATAAATTTTATGCGGCCTTTGGTTTTATGCTGATAATTTTTTTCTTCCTTTTAATCTTCTTGCAGCTAAAACTTTTCTTCCACCTTTTGTGCTCATTCTTGCTCTGAATCCGTGAACTTTAGCTCTGGATCTTTTTTTTCGGCTGAAATGTCATTTTCATAAGATAAGGCACCTCCTTTAAATTCTAATCAATAACTGCCTGCGAGGCAGTATTTCACTACATGTATGACAGAAAACATCATTTCAATTATATTCATAAACCCCCATTTCGTCAACCCTAAAATCAATAATTTTCGCAGTTTTTTCGGGAAAAATGCCGCTCTGACGCGGTTTTCCGGTCTGCCGCTGCCCGTGCCTTCCGTGTGCTGATTTTCGGTTTATCCACAATTTATCCACACTGTCCGCCGCACGCGTACAAATACCAGTTCGATTTTTGCGCTTTCCACACGATATCTTGTAACCGTAATCAACATTATCCACAATCTGTGGATAACCTTGTGGATAACTTTCGGTTTTGCTGTGTACAACCTGTGGGCATTTCTAATTTTTCCAGTATTTACGCCATGTATAATGTGTATATAAGTTTTCCAGACTTTACACATTTCGGTTTTTCCAGCCCTCTATCCACAATTTTATCAACATAAGATTCCCTGTTATCCACAAACTATCCTCCATTTCATCAACAGGAAAATTTTTTACACATTCTGTGGATAAAAAAATAATTATCCACATTTTTGGGTTGAATAAAACGGCATTTTATTATATCATATAGAAGTAAAAATGCGACTATTCGGGGAAAATTTCGTTTTCCAGACAGAAGTTATCCCCAAAAAGCAATGATTATAGAAGCGGAGCGACAGAAAAAGCATGGAAATCGTACAAGATAAATGGAAAGAAATACTGCAGAGAGTGCGGGACGAGCACGAATTATCTGAGATCTCCTTTACTACATGGATTGAACCACTTACGATCCATTCGGTTGAGGACAATCTGATCACAATCCTGGTTCCATCCGAAAAAATGGGTCTCGATTACGTGAGCAAAAAATATACTCTTCCTATTAAAGTGGCCATCGCGGAAATCACAGGTGTCAACTATGAGATCCGCTTTATTCTTCCGGAAGAAGTGAAACAGGAAAAAGCGCCTGCTCCCGTCCAGAAAAATCTCTATGTGCCGAACCTGAATCCAAAGTATACCTTTGATACCTTCGTGGTCGGCAGCAATAACAAATTTGCCCATGCAGCTTCTCTCGCCGTGGCCGAATCCCCGGGAGAAATCTACAATCCGCTGTTTTTATACGGTGGTGTTGGACTGGGCAAAACCCATCTGATGCACTCGATCGCACATTTTATTCTTCAGAAGAACCCGTCTTCGCGGATTCTCTACGTAACGAGTGAAGAATTTACCAATGAAGTCATCGAGGCTATCCGAAACAGCAACAACACCGCAATGACCAAATTCCGTGAGAAATACCGCAATATCGACGTACTTCTCATCGATGATGTGCAGTTTATTATAGGAAAGGAATCCACGCAGGAAGAGTTTTTCCATACCTTCAATACGCTGCACGGCGCCAACAAACAGATCATCCTTTCTTCGGATCGTCCCCCGAAAGACATGGATATCCTGGAAGACCGCATCCGTTCCCGTTTCGAATGGGGACTCCTTGCCGACATCCAGAGCCCGGATTATGAGACGCGAATCGCCATTCTCCGAAAGAAACAGGAATTAGACGGCTATTCCGTCAGCGACGATGTGATCGAATACATCGCTTCCAATATTAAATCGAACATCCGTGAGTTGGAAGGCGCTCTCAACAAAATCATTGCATACGCAAACCTTGAAAAACGTGAAATCAACATTGATCTTGCAGAGCAGGTGTTGCGCGACATCATCTCCCCGAACGAGAAGAAGGTGATCACGCCGGAATTTATCATCGACACCGTTGCAGATCACTTCGATATTACGCCGTCCGACATTGTCGGCAGCAAGCGGAGCAGCAAAATTGTATTTCCACGCCAGATCGCAATGTATCTGTGCCGCGAAATGCTCGATGCCCCGCTGACCGGAATTGGAAAAATGATGGGCGACCGCGATCATACCACTGTCATGCACGGCATTGAAAAGATCGAAAAGGAAATGAGTGCCAAAGACAGTGTCCGCAACACGGTAGATATCTTAAAGAAGAAGATTAACCCGTCTAAATAAGCGGCATAGCTGTAACTCTGTCAAAACAGTTCGAACCGATCTACATTTATATAAGAAGAAACGCATCGATTTACAGGCCCTTATTTATGCACAAACCGATGTGGAAAGCCTGTGGATGAATTGTGGACAAATTTGGAGCCTGAAGTTATCAACATTTCATACACAGGTTCACGTTCGATTATTCACAGAGTTATACAGATCCATTTTTCCAGTATTTCCGCATTCTCGAAGGGTTATCCACATATCCACAGCCCCTACGACTAAGACTACGGATTTTTACTATATTTTTTCTTTATAAGCATACTCACCCAGCCGTGAGGAAAGGAGAGTTATCCACAATTATGAAATTAGTGTTTGACAAAGCAGACCTTGTAAAAAGCGTTGCCATTGCGATGAAAGCAGTTTCCGGTAAAACTACGATGCCAATTCTGCAGTGTATCCTGATTGATGCATCTTCCAGCCAGATCAAGTTTACCTCCAACGATATGGAACTCGGAATTGAGACCCTTGTCACAGGTATGATTCTGAAACGCGGTGTTGTTGCTCTGGATGCAAAGATTTTTTCTGAGATTGTAAGAACTTCCGGATAATCAGGTTACAATAGAGACAGATGAAAACCTGGTAACAACAATTACCTGCGAAAAAGCAAAATTCAATATTCCGGGACAGTCAGGAGAAGATTTTTCCTATCTGCCGATTCTGGAAACTTCTGACTGTGTTTCGATTTCCCAGTTCACCTTAAAAGAACTGATTCGTCAGACCATTTTCTCAATTGCAGCCAATGAGAACAATAAGCTGATGACCGGTGAGCTGTTTGAAATCAAAGACAACACACTTCGCGTCGTATCTCTGGATGGACACCGCATTGCGATCCGGAAAATTGAGCTGAAAGAATCGTATCCGGATCGAAAAGTCGTTGTTCCGGGAAAAACGCTGAACGAAATCAGCAAAATTTTGTCCGGAGAGACGGAAGATCAGATTGATATTTACTTCTCGGACAACCACATTATGTTCAAATTTGATGACACAACAGTGGTTTCCCGCCTGATCGACGGTGAATATTTCCGCATCGACCAGATGCTTTCGAGTGATTATGAAACAAAAGTAACGATCAACAAAAAAGAATTCTTAAGCTGTATCGATCGTGCAACGCTTCTTGTCAAAGAAGGTGACAAAAAACCGATCATCATTGATATTCAGGATGGAGCGATGGAGCTGCAGATCAATTCTGCAATGGGTTCCATGAAAGAAGAGATCGATATCACCAAAGAAGGTAAGGATATCATGATCGGTTTCAACCCGAAATTCCTGATCGACGCGCTGCGTGTTATTGACGATGAGGAAATTTCGATTTATCTGGTCAATCCGAAGGCTCCATGTTTTATCCGGAACGAGGAAGAAAGCTATATCTATCTGATTCTGCCGGTAAACTTTAATTCTGTGAGATAACTCACACAAGTTGAAAATCTGCCAGGCACTCTTCTGAAAGAACTTTCAGCGAAAAGTCAGCCACACAGGTTGAAAAACGGAAACTTACGTGACGAAATGCCGCGGCAGTGCAGGAGGAAAAAATGGAAATTATTACGCTGCGTGAAGATTACATCAAACTTGGCCAGGCGTTAAAGGCAGCAGCACTGGTAGAAGACGGTGTAGAGGCAAAACTCGTGATTAAGGACGGAGAGGTAACGGTAAACGGTGAGGTTGATACCCGCCGCGGCCGCAAGCTCTATGACGGAGATGTTGTCTGCTACAATGGAAATGAGATACAAATTAAAAAATAAGGCTTAAAAACTTAAGCTGATTTTTCACGGACGAGTGCTCATGTATATCAAATCTTTAGAACTGAAGAACTATCGGAATTATGAGAGTTTATGCATAAATATCAGCCCCGGAACGAATATTCTCTACGGCGACAATGCCAGGGAAAGACGAATATTCTCGAGGCTTTATATCTCGCGGGTACGACAAAATCGCACCGCGGCAGCAAGGACCGCGAAATCATCCAGTTTGACCGGGAGGAAGCCCATATCCGGATGATGGTGGAGCGGAACGGCAGCACGCATAAAATCGATATGCATCTGAAAAAAAATAAATCCAAGGGAATCGCCATCGATGGAGTTCCGATCCGCAAAGCGTCGGAACTTTTTGGCATTGTAAATATTGTGTTTTTCTCTCCGGAGGACCTGAATATCATCAAAAACGGTCCTGCGGAGCGCCGGCGTTTCCTGGATAGCGAAATTTGTCAATTGTCAAGACTATACATGATCGAGCTTGCCAATTATAATAAAGTGGTGGCGCAGAGAAACAAGCTGCTTAAAGAGATTTCGTTTTCCGGCAGAATGGCGGATACGCTCGAGATCTGGGATGAGCAGATGGTCCGCTATGGAACAAGCATTATTTCCGAGCGGAAAAAGTTTATCAGCCGCCTGAATGATATTTTATCCGAGATCCATCAGAATCTGACCGGAGGAAAGGAGCAGATTCTGATTACCTATGAACCGAATGTGTCCGAGGAAGGGTTTTCCGAAGAGTTAAAAGCCGGAAGAGAGCGTGATCTGCGTTTCGGACAGTCCTACACCGGGCCGCACCGGGACGATTTCTGTGTGCGGGTCAACGACATTGATATCCGTAAATACGGTTCCCAGGGGCAGCAGAGGACGGCGGCGCTTTCGCTGAAACTGGCGGAGATCCGTCTGGTCGAGGAGGAAATTCACGATACACCGGTTTTACTGCTGGATGATGTTTTGTCGGAGCTGGACGGCAGCCGGCAGAATTATCTTCTGCAGAGCATTCACAGCATACAGACACTGATTACCTGTACCGGACTGGACGAGTTTGTCGAAAATCATTTTGAGGCAAACAGCGTATTCCAGGTGGTCGAGGGATCTGTGTTTCACAAAGAAACAGGAGGAATCTAAATGAGTACAGAGAACATGGAAAAGACAGAGTATGGTGCAGACCAGATTCAGATTCTGGAGGGTCTGGAAGCCGTACGGAAGCGCCCAGGTATGTATATCGGCAGTACCTCCGCACGGGGACTTCACCATCTGTCTATGAGATTGTCGACAACTCGGTAGACGAGGCACTGGCAGGATACTGCAAAAATATTGACGTTACGATTAACCCGGACAACTCCATCACCGTCATCGACGACGGCCGTGGTATTCCGGTCGGCATCAATCATAAGTCGGGCCTTCCGGCCGTTGAGGTTGTCTTTACGGTGCTGCACGCAGGCGGAAAGTTCGGCGGCGGAGGGTACAAGGTATCCGGCGGTCTGCACGGCGTTGGTGCATCCGTTGTAAATGCGCTGTCCAACTGGCTTGAGGTGCGCGTTTATCACGATGGAAAGGTTTACTTCCAGCGGTATGAACGCGGAAAAACCATGAATAAGCTGGAGGTTATCGATACCTGTCCGATCGAAAAAACAGGTACCGAGGTCCGTTTCCTGCCGGATGACACGATGTTCGAGGAGACGGTTTATGATTACGACGTTTTAAAAACAAGACTCCGCGAGACCGCATTTCTGACCAAGGGACTGCGCATTGTTCTGCGCGATCTGCGCACGGATCCGGTAGTGGAAAAAGCATTCCACTACGAGGGCGGTATCAAAGAGTTTGTCAGCTACCTGAACAAGAGCAAAACGGCGCTCTACCCGGACATCATCTACTGCGAGGGAGAAAGAGACGGCGTTCTCGTTGAGGTTGCGATGCAGCACAACGATTCCTATCAGGAAAATACGTACGGTTTCGTCAACAACATTACGACGCCGGAGGGCGGTACCCATATCGTGGGCTTCCGGAATGCGCTGACGAAAACCTTTAATGAATATGCAAGAGCAAATAAACTGTTAAAAGACAGCGAACCGAACCTGACCGGAGAGGATATCCGCGAGGGTATGACGGCGATTGTCAGCATCAAAATCGAGGAGCCGCAGTTCGAGGGCCAGACAAAGCAGAAACTTGGAAACAGCGAGGCGAGAGGAGCAGTCGACAATATCGTGAGCACTCAGCTCGAGCTGTTCCTGGAGCAGAACCCGGCTGTCGCAAAAACGATCGTTGAAAAGTCCCTGCTTTCCCAGCGTGCGAGAGAGGCTGCAAGAAAAGCGCGTGACCTGACGAGAAGAAAATCCGCACTGGACGGTATGTCCCTGCCTGGAAAACTGGCAGACTGTACCGACAAGGATCCGAAAAACTGTGAGATCTTCCTGGTCGAGGGAGATTCCGCGGGCGGTTCCGCAAAATCCGCGAGAAGCCGTGCAACGCAGGCGATCCTGCCTCTGCGTGGAAAAATCCTGAATGTAGAGAAAGCACGTCTCGATAAAATTTATGCCAATGCCGAGATCAAAGCGATGATTACGGCATTCGGAACCGGAATCCACGACGATTTCGATATCACCAAACTGCGCTACGACAAGATCATCATCATGACCGATGCCGATGTCGACGGCGCGCACATCGACACACTGATGCTGACGTTCCTGTACCGCTTCATGCCGGAGCTGATCAAACAGGGCCACGTTTACCTGGCACAGCCGCCGCTGTTCAAGATTGAGAAAAACAAAAAAGTATGGTACGCATACGATGACGATCAGATGAATCAGATCCTCAATGAGATCGGACGCGGAGATAATAAGATCCAGCGTTACAAAGGACTGGGAGAGATGGATGCGGAGCAGCTCTGGGAGACCACCATGGACCCAGAACGCCGTGTTCTGCGCCGCGTTGTGTTCGATGAAGAGTATTCTTCTGAAATTGATCTTACCTTCAATACGCTCATGGGCGACAAGGTAGAACCGCGCCGTGACTTTATCGAAGAGAGAGCAAAATACGCAAACAACCTGGATATCTAAAAAGTCCTGTGAACTGAAGTGGAGGAAAAGATGGAAGATAATGTTTTTGATAAAATTCACGAGGTCGATCTGAAAGACACGATGGAGGAATCCTACATCAACTATGCGATGAGCGTAATTGCATCCCGTGCACTTCCAGACGTCCGCGATGGCTTAAAGCCGGTACAGAGACGTATTCTGTACTCTATGAGTGAACTGAACAATACGCCGGATAAGCCGCACCGTAAGTGCGCGCGTATCGTCGGTGATACGATGGGTAAATATCACCCGCACGGCGACAGCTCTATCTACGGAGCACTCGTCAACATGGCACAGGACTGGGCAACCCGTTATCCGATGGTGGACGGCCATGGAAACTTCGGTTCCGTCGACGCGACGGCGCTGCGGCTATGCGATACACCGAGGCACGTTTAAGCAAAATCTCGATGGAGATGCTGGCGGATATCAACAAAGACACCGTAGACTTCGCCCCGAACTTTGATGAAACCGAAAAAGAGCCTGTTGTTATGCCGGCCCGCTACCCGAACCTTCTGGTAAACGGTACTTCCGGTATCGCAGTCGGTATGGCAACGAACATCCCGCCGCACAATCTGCGCGAGGTGGTAAGTGCCATTGTAAAAATTATTGATAATATCATCGAGGAGGACCGTACGACAGATCTCGAGGAGATTCTCAGCATTGTAAAAGGCCCTGACTTCCCGACCGGAGCAGAAATCCTCGGCACCCGCGGCATCGACGAGGCCTACCGTACCGGCCGCGGTAAAATCCGTGTTCGTGCGGTATCAAACATCGAGACACTGCCGAACGGAAAGAGCGAGATCATCGTAACCGAGATCCCGTACATGGTAAACAAGGCGCGCCTGATCGAGAACATCGCCGCGCTGGTAAGAGATAAAAAGATCGACGGCATCACCGGCATTGCGGACCACTCCAACCGTGAGGGTATGCGCATCTGTATCGAACTGCGCCGCGACGCCAATGCAAACGTCATCTTAAACCAGCTGTACAAACATACCCAGATGCAGGATACCTTTGGTGTGATCATGCTTGCACTGGTAAACAATCAGCCGAAAGTCATGAACCTTCTGGAGATGCTGACGTATTATCTGCAGCACCAGGAAGAGGTTGTGACGAGAAGAACGAAATACGACCTGAACAAAGCGCAGGAGAGAAGCCATATTCTGGAAGGACTCTTAAAAGCGCTTGACCATATTGACGAAGTGATCCATATCATCCGTGCATCCGCGAATGCGGCAGAGGCAAAGAAGAACCTGATGGAACGCTTCGATCTGAGTGATGCCCAGGCCCAGGCAATCGTAGACATGCGTCTGCGCGCTCTGACCGGTCTGGAACGGGAGAAGCTCGAGAACGAGTACAAAGAGCTGATGGCGCGCATCGAGCAGTTAAAAGCCATCCTCGCAGACCGCAAGGTGCTTCTTGGCGTTATCCGCAGGGAGATTCTGACCGTATCCGAAAAATACGGCGATGACAGAAGAACTTCCATCGGCTTTGATGAGTACGATCTCTCCATGGAGGATCTGATTCCGCGCGAGAATACCGTCATCACCATGACGAAACTGGGCTATATCAAACGTATGACCGTTGACAACTTCCGCAGCCAGAACCGCGGCGGCAAGGGAATCAAGGGCATGCAGACCATCGAGGACGACTACATCGAGGAGCTTCTGATGACGACGACCCATCATTACCTCATGTTCTTTACGAATACGGGAAGAGTCTACCGTCTGAAAGCATACGAGATTCCGGAGGCGTCCAGAACCGCAAGAGGAACGGCGATTGTCAACCTTCTCCAGCTGCAGCCGGGAGAGAAGATTACCGCTGTTATTCCAATGCGCAAATATGAGAAGGGCCATTATCTGTTTATGGCAACGAAAAAGGGACTGGTGAAGAAGACGCCGCTCGAAGAGTACGAGAACGTCAGAAAAACGGGTCTTGCTGCCATTGCGCTCCGCGATGATGATGAACTGATTGAAGTTAAGACAACTGATAACGAGAAAGAGATTATTCTGGTAACGAAATTCGGCCAGTGTATCCGCTTCAAGGAAAACGATGTGCGTACGACAGGCCGTGTTTCCATGGGTGTACGCGGCATCAACCTTCTGGACGGCGATGAAGTAGTCGGCATGCAGATCTGCACGCAGGGAGACTATCTCCTTGTCGTATCCGAAAACGGCATGGGCAAACGGACGCCGATGGCAGAGTTTACCGTACAGCTCCGCGGCGGCAAGGGTGTCAAATGCTATAAGATTACCGAAAAGACCGGAAACCTGATCGGTTCCAAGGCAGTCAATGAGGATAATGAGATTATGATGATTACCACAGAGGGAATCATTATCCGTACACCATGCTCCGGCATTTCTGTTATGGGACGTATCACGTCCGGTGTCAAGCTGATGGATGTGGACGGTGAAATCAAGGTTGCCAGCATTGCAAAGGTAAGAGACAAAGAGGCATCCGAGGAGACTCCGGTTTCGGTGGAAGAGACCGAAAGTGCTTCTGAGGAAACGAAGGAATAATACAGCGTCGCAAAACGTGTCTGAGAGAAAAAAGCTCAGGCACGTTTTTCTCGTTTGGGGAAGGGGAGAAAAATATGAAACGAATTTTACTGATGGTGCTGCGGAATCTGCTTCTGGTTCCGTGGATGTGGTGCCGGCTCTGTTACCATGCAGCGCATCCGGACAAGTACAGTCTGGAAGAGCACTTTAAAATGCTGCGCTTTATTGTACAGCGGGCGAACAAAGGCGGAAACGTCATTGTGGAATCCTATGGAGCAGAAAATCTTCCGGAGCAGGACGGTTTTGTGATGTATCCGAATCACCAGGGACTGTACGATGTGCTGGCGATCGCAGGAGCGTGCTCGCGTACCTTTACAGTTGTTGCCAAAAAAGAGGTAGAGCATATTCCGTTTTTAAAACAGGTCTTTGCGTGCATCCACGCGCTGTTTATGGACCGGGAGAATCTGCGGCAGTCAATGCAGGTTATCAATGAGGCGGCCGATGCCGTAAAAGAAGGCAAAAACGTCATTCTGTTTCCGGAAGGAACGAGGAGCAGAAAGGGAAACCAGCTGCTGGAGTTTAAAAGCGGCAGCTTCAAGATCGCAGTAAAAGCAAAATGCCCAATCGTGCCGGTTGCGTTAAAAAACTGTTTTGTTCCGTTTGACTCCAATACCGTCCGTCCCGTAACGGTAGAAGTCCATTTTCTCGACCCGATCCCATACGAGGAATACCAGGGAATGAAGACAACAGAGATTGCCGAGATGGTAAAGAAGAGAATTGAAGCCGTCGTAACCGCGTAGCGGTTTCAGAAAAGAGCGTGATATGCGCTCTTTTCTGCTATTCTGGGGGCTGATTTGGGTTCTGTAAGGCATATTTTCTATAATAGTAAGAAAAAAACAAAAAATTCGAAAAAACGGGTTGACAAGAACGTAAGGTTTTTGTATAATAAACCATGCATCACGAATGAGTGACTGCACATATCATTTTATATTTAGGCATTTGGAGAAGTACTCAAGTGGCTGAAGAGGCGCCCCTGCTAAGGGTGTAGGTCGGGTAACCGGCGCGAGGGTTCAAATCCCTCCTTCTCCGTTTAAAAGCCAAAAACAAAATGATATTTTTTTGTGGAAAAAGTTCTTGACAAACAGTTTCACATCTGATAAGATAGCAGAGTTGGTGATAGGTTTGAAAAAACTAATCCAAAAATTAAATTAAAAAAGTTCTTGACAAAAGCGAATGAGTTTGATAAAAATAAACGAGTTGCTGATCGAAAGAACAGCGAAGAAGTTAAAAAAAACTTCAAAAATAAATCAAAAAG
>ENA-OQBT01000343-OQBT01000343.1-human-gut-metagenome-genome-assembly--contig:-NODE-343-length-30410-cov-5.742892_pt1 | contig 30410 bp, 36 predicted proteins | sample MGYA00242749_ERZ504557 | MGnify/ENA primary metagenome ERZ504557 (study PRJEB26092, sample SAMD00036243) | human gut metagenome | host: Homo sapiens | study: EMG produced TPA metagenomics assembly of... | reverse complement strand
GGCTTCGTCCCTTTCCTCTAACTCTTTTAACTTTTTTAGGTAGGCCACCTCGGTACGTAAGCGTTCATTCTCCTCTTGGAGTCGCTCTAGTTCTGTCATTTCTTCCCAAGTTTTCTTACGTTTACGCTCCATTTTAGGTACTCTGCCTCTTCTTTTCTCAAGAATTGTATACCCATTTTTTTATATTGTGCTATCTAGTTAGGCAACATTCCACCACTTGGAGGACAATAATCAGACTTACACTTTTTTGTGAACGACCTTCAAGTAGCACCTTATCAATCATTTCTTGTTTTAATTTAGGAGAATAATAACGATTCTTTCCTTTTTTGATGATGTTTATTCCATAACGGTCAATTAATTTCACCATATATTTTAGACAAGAAACGTTCACCCCAAATTGATTTGAAAGTCGTTTAAAGCTTTCTCCTTGCTTTCTCAATTCATATATTTGAACTTTATCTTCATAAGTTAGTTTCATAATAAAAACACCCCAAAAGTTAGATTTTTTCTGTCTAACTTTTGGGGTGCAGTTCAATTACTCCAAGCTTTCATTTTTAAGCCAGTTTTCTAGATCTGATAAATCCTATTAGAAGACTCAAACAAAGTAGTCCAGCTTCCACATACCAATAGGGCATATCCACACTAGTTGTACGTCCTGAAACTTCAACAATGCCTTTAACTAAACAGGCACTTGATACAACCGCGATTGCTGAATTTAATAAGAATTTCGAGACACGATTTCTCACCCAAGACATTCCCAGTCCTGTTAGCAGATAAATCATAATAAGAAAAGAGTTCATAGACAAAGGTAAAGACCAGGCTAAAAATAGTTAAACCAATATAGGTGGTGAAAAAGTGCTCGCTAGCAGATTTTTTAGTAACCGATGTAATCAATATCGCTCACCGCCCTTTCTGAGATTTTGTTTCCGTTTGTGGTTGCTTTATTAATGACTTGACCATTAGAATACATGGTTGATGAGTCACCACCATCAAGGTTGTAACCAGTCATCACGCCATAAGATTTCATCAACTCTGCCATTTCATAAAGAGTCAATCCTGACGACTCACTGGTACGACCATCAGAGACAATGACAATGTAGTGTACACTTCCATCACTTTCTTCATTAACTACGATAGCTGTACGTGGATTGTCGGCCATGTCTTGACCAACCTCTTCATTTTCTGAGACAGCTACCTTACCATTTCAACCAGGGTTGGACCGAAGGCAAAGGTATTCACCACACCTGAATCGACCAGTTTTTGAGCAGTTGTCTCACTATCGTTAAAGGTCTTGAAGCTACCGTCTGAGTAGACTGCAGGGGTCTTCATAGTCACTGTTTCGATCAGTATCACGATAGACTTGACCATTTTTAATCACATAGCCTGACTAGTTATCCCCATAATAGTCATCATTGATGGCAAAGATAGCATTATGTTGCTGGGCAATACTTGAAGTGACGTCAGTTATATTGGTACCATAGGTGTTTTGTCCAAAGCTGTTTTAAGGTAGTCCGCACTTGAAAACTTGATATCAGCAACATAGTAAGTGGAATCACTAGCTTTACCCGTCGTGATTTCAATTTCCATATTGTCATCTTTATAAGTCGTATCCGTCTTAGTGACATTACCAGTGCTGGTAGATGCTGTCGACGAATTGCTTGAAATTAGCATAACAAGCAAATCTTAAAATCTTCTATAAATCCCATAACAGCGTCTTTACTTTAAGTTTCCCTTAAGAAAAGACAGCCTCAACTGAAGCTGTCTGCTCTATATAATCATATCTTCTGTAATTTCGAATTCTCTCAAGAGCTCCTGAATCTTATCAAAGTTCAGACGAAAATGCTCCAATTTATGCCCATCAGAGCCAATAGAATACTTGCGACATCCCAAATCCTTGACAAGGGCCAAGACATAACGATAAAGACCTTCATGATGATAAAGGTACATGCTCTTTGAATTCAGCTCAAAAGCCAAATCATTAGCAATCATTTTCTTAAAAATACGTTTAAGCTGATTCTCATAAGCTTTTAGCTCATCAACAGTCACATCAAAAAGGCGGAAACCATAGTCAAAGTGGGCCAGAACATCTGCGTCCACACGACCAACAGCATACTCCAACTTATCCAGATATTCTTGAATAATGTTAGCCTTGTCCATATCAGCCACCTCATCATCAAGATAATCATTAACCCCATTATGGTGAACAGAAAGCAGTTTGAGATCATAGTCCTTACCATCCAAAAAGTCTAAAATATCGCTTTCTCTAGGATGGTAATAACCAATCTCGATGCCTCGTTTAATACGATTGCCATACTTAATGTTGAGTTTTTCAACCTCATGACTATAAGACTCGTAATCTGGCACATCGTCCTGTTTTGTATAGGGATTAGAAAGATCATAATGCTCAGTTGTTACAATCTCGCCATCAAAATGGGTTAAATAATCAGTAAAATTCGCATCCGAATCATAGGAATGATGGGTATGCAAATGGTTATCACGAATAAACATCATTACTCCTTATTTTTTAAATAGCTTCTCACCTGTTTATGGGCTAGCCAGGTCAATCCCATCATGATTCCCTCGTACATTATAAAGAAAATCACAAAACATTGAAGGAAATACTCTTCTGGCAAAACATTAATAATCGGGTCAAGCTTTGGATTAAAAAGCCAACTACTATCTCCAGGAAAGAGAGTCTCATGAAAGAGAATGAAGAACTGATCAAATCCTAGGAAAAATCCCACTACTCCAATAAGGATTGGTAAAACAGCTAGACTCAGATAAAGTCTACGATAGAGACCAAAAGTCCCCTTCTTCACATTTCGCCAAAGAAAGCTCACAGCTGGATAAGCCAGTAGGACAACAAGGATCTGAACCAGATGAAAGAGCCACTTGACATCATGAAAATGCTTAAGACCACTCTCCGACGACGGAAAATCAGGCATGGCCAAACGGCCCACCCAAGGAAAGGTCAGATACCGCATGAGGACATTGAAGTTATGCCAAAGCTCACTTTTGCCGATAACGACATAGTTCAAAAGATGCATCCAGTCAATATCAAAATAATAGAAGCCCCATGCTAGGTAAATCGTGACCAGAATAGACAAGGCCAGGAGCCAAATAGGAGTCAACACTGCTTCAATATTAGTTCGCATCAAAATCCCACTCCGCTAGACTAGCAAGTACATGGTCTGGTTTTACTGGTAAATCCACAACTTCTTCCGCCTTGGTGAAACCAGTCGTCACAAGAAGTGTTGGAAAGTCATTTTTAATGCCAGCTGTAATATCAGTCAAGTAATTATCACCAACCACAATAGTTTGGCTACGTTCTGTTCCAAGGATTTCAAGAGCTTTGTTCATGATAATAGCTTTAGGCTTACCAATAATGATTGGTTTCACACGCGTCGCTGCCTCAATAAGGGCTAAGAGGGAACCAGCACCTGGAAGCAGACCTCGTTCTGTTGGGATATTCAAATCTGGGTTTGTCCCAATAAACATAGCCCCTTTATGGATAGCAAGGGTTGCTTTAACCAGCATTTCATAAGTGACATCACGGTCCAATCCCACTACCACATAATCAGGATTTTCCTCATCTACCGTATAACCCGCATCCGCAATAGCAGATTTAAGCCCAGTCTCACCAATAACATAAACTGTTTTACCACGATTCATATCATTCATGTAGTCAACTGTCGCCAGGGTTGCTGTATAAATAGTTTCAAGAGGCGTTTCCAACTCGCACTGATTACACAAAAGCTCTTGGACCATCTCTGGTGTACGCGTACTGTTATTAGTCACAAAAAGATAGGGAATCTGACGCTTCTGCAACTCCTTAACAAAGGCCTCCCCTTCAGGAATACGATCCTTTCCCTTATAAATGGTTCCATCTAAATCAATCAAATAACCTTTATATGTCATCTTACTCGTCTCCTATTTCTTTCCATTGAATAATGGCCTGGGCATGAACATTACCATCAACACAAATCTGGTGTTGACTGCTCAAACTGCCTTGGTCAAACTCATAGCCAGAATAAATTTTTGAGCCATGATGGATTTCTTTAACGTACTTGAGATCAATATGGGCTGGTGTGTACTCGGTCAAAAAGTCCAAATCGAAAACATCCAACATCCACTCTAAGTACTTACTATTATTAACGTGTCCATTCATGTCCAGGTCAAAATAGCGTACACGGTATAAGATCTCAAGCGGATTTTCCAAAGTCTTATAGTGAGGACCTCGAAGCAACTTTTTAATCTTATCTGCTCCATAAGGTGCTACCACCTCATCTGGCACCTCCGCTACCTTACGCGTTTCATAATCCATGAGGGCAAAGGTAGTCTTAAAGAGCATAATTTGCTGACCAGCCTCATCTGTGATATAAAAATTACGGTAACAGAAAATCTTATTATAGGAAATGGCTTCCGTTGTAATGGTTACTTTTTCATTGTAGCGAGGCAAACGGTCAATCTCAATAGCATAGTCTGTCACAATCCAAACAAGACCGTAATTATCAAAAACGTCCTTATCCGTATTACCCAGAGATTCTGACTGCATGCCAGAGACTTGCAGTGAAAAAGCCAATAAGTGTGGCAATTTCACATGATGTGTGATGTCCGTCTCATAAAACGGAATCTGATAAGGAATGCTAAATTTTAATCCCATCTAATCCTCCAAGATAAATTGCTCAGCGACACTATCCCCCAGAAAGAGTCCACGTTTCGTCATACGAACAACCTCTGGATCCTTGACCAAGAGACCATCTGCCTGTAGTTTTTCCACAATGTCTCCATAAGTATCCGCAAATGACATACCAAACTTCTCTTCAAACCGTTTGATAGACACACCCGACTTTTTACGTAAACCAAGGAAAAACTCCTCCTCCATCATCTCTACCTTAGTCAGATGTTCTTCATTGAGTCTAGCATGACCATCCTCAGCTATAGCCTTTAGGTAATGTTGGATCGGTCCTCGATTACGGTAACGAACACCATTCACATAACCAGAGGCCCCAGCACCCACTCCATAGTATTCATCATTATTCCAATACATGAGATTATGTCGGCTCTCCATCCCGGGTTTGGTAAAGTTAGAAATCTCGTAGTGCTCAAAACCATTTTTTTCCAACTCTTGGATAATATAGTCAAACATCTCTGCTTCCAAGTCCTCAGTGGTAGATTGAGCTTACCCCGACGCATCTTATTCATAAAGACCGTGTGATGTTCCAATATCAAACTGTAGAGACTTAGATGTGGAATATCCAGTTCCAGTGCCTTTCTCACATTTTCCTTGACTTGGTCCATAGTTTGACCAGGCAGAGCATAAATGAGGTCAATGGAAATATTATGGAAACCAGCAGACTTCAAGCTATTAATGCTTTCATAAATCTGTGCTTGATTGTGACTGCGACCAATTTGACGCAAGTGTTTGTCATCAAAAGTCTGAACCCCTAGAGATACCCGATTAACAGCAGATTTTTTTAGTACTTCAATTTTATCAACCGTCAAATCACCAGGATTGGCTCAATGGTAAACTCCTCCAGCTTTGATAAATCCAAGTTCTTCTGAAGATGACTTAAAAGGTAGTCCAATTGCTCAGCAGAAATAGCTGTGGGTGTCCCCCCACCAATATAAAGGGTACGAAGCTCCTTGATATCTGAAAGCTCCCACTCACGAATCAAAGCCCGTAGGTAGTCATCAACGGGCTGATTTTTAATAAATACCTTGGAAAAGTCACAATAATAACAAATTTGTGTGCAAAATGGGATGTGCACATAAGCTGATGTTGGTTTTGTTTGCATGTAACTATTCTACCATTTTTTAGCAGAAATGAGACCTTGAAAAAGAAGAGTTTGACGCAAAAAAGAAGCCATCTCTCCAGATAGCTTCTTTACTTCATTTTGTTAATGAAAATGGAAAAGCATTGTAGTGGCTATAATCAAAGGTTGGTCCCAAATCAGAGATAACTTGAACTGGTGTGTATATGATATTTTCAAGAATAAAACTAGGCTTAACTTGGAAACCAGATCCCCCTATTCCAGTAAGGCCAGAGAGTAATTGCCACCTTACTAAACGTAGAGATTACCAGAAATCTGTACAGCTTTTGCAGTTATAAAACTTTGACAATAGGGTTCGTAAGTGACATTAAAATTTTCCTTTGAAGTAATGTTTTCATCAGCATCAACTGTAAAACTAATATCTGTTGCTTGGGGACTCATACCAGTCCAGGTTCCAACCAAGGCTGATGGAACAGGAGAGTCACTTTGGGTATCAGGTGTTGCTTGGCCGGACTTATTTGACTCAGTAGTAGCACTACTACTTGTTCCTGATTGAGTATCAGTTACAGCTGTAGCTTGATTTCTTTTACTGAGCTAGACTCAGAATCACTTGCTAGGTCTTGGCCTTTTTAGCAGATTTCCTTTCAGTAGTTTTTGTCTTTGCTGATGACTTTACTACTTTAAAAGTTGAAGTTGTAGATGATGATGTAGTGCCTTTTTCTGACTTGAAGCCACATCCGATAAGAGCCCCAGAAAAAGTTACAGATAACAAAACAAGTGAACAAACACGGATAACTATACTTTTTATTTTCATAAACCTTTTTTCTGTATGTATATTACATTACAAAATTCAAGTGTTGTTTGTAATTTTGTAACTTTTTGTAATGTTTTGTCGTTCTGTTATAAGTTAATAGGTCCTTTTAACCAAAAAAGCCTATCACTCCCACAGGAATGATAGACTCTTGACTATTATTTATGTACTCCTTATCTTATCTGATATTAGCGAGTACCTTCTTTTTCAAGATAACCTGAATAGGGATGATCGTAGCATCTTCCAAGACAATAATGCGCTTACTACCATTCACAACTACAAATACAAAATAGTATAAACCTTTCTCGTCGTGGTAGATATTGTTAACACTCTTAGCCTGATAACCGTGTGACTTAAGGGACTTCTGTATTTCAGCAAACTCTTTTTGTACCTTACTATTATCTCCTCCGCCTGATTGATCCATAAGATATTCTTTTAAAGGTGTAAGAATTAAGATATCTATATCATCAGAATCTGTAGTCATTACTCCATTTTCAGAGATAGTCACTTCTCCTTTTGATTCATCTTCATAATTAATTGTCTTCCATTTTCCAACAAAAACTTTTGGAACCTCTTCCTTGTGAAAAAGACATTTCTTTTTGAAATTTTTGGTGTTGGAACCGTAGTAGTCTAGGTCTGATAAGGTTAAATCTAGAACAAAGTTTGCCCCATCCTTCTGAATCAGATTATAGTAGCCAACCCCTTTCCGTCTTTACCAATACAACCTCTTTTGTCTGTAATTGGTATTTCTTGTCAAAATCAGCAATCGTTTTTAGTTTTGAATCACTAACGTCTTCTAAGCTTGTTTCAAACTTCTGTCTAACTTTCTGACCAATAGAGATTTCTTTGATTTCTTCTTCCCTATAGCCTACAACGAGTTTTGACTTCTTCCATTTAAGTCATAAACCAAACCAGTATTATTACTATTTACCCACAAACCACCCAAGTTTGTTTCTTTGGAAGAAAATAAAAAAATCCAAGACTTGTTGTTAGAACAAGAAGTAAAGCAATGGCAAGACCTATAAACGTCTTCTTTCCAAACTTTTTCTGTTTAACAAAGACAAGCTGCTTTGCAGAGGTGTGATTGACCATTTGACCAGTCATTTGATTTGATAAAAGCATGGCTTCTTCAGTTATAGTCTTACCGTTGTTGGTAAAATTAGCTTGTCTTCCTTCCATAACAAATTCACCATTTAAAAGGGCCTGCTGGCACTCCTGAATAGTGGCTTACGATTATTAATCACTTCAAAATATTCAATCAATTCTTTTCTATTCAACATCTATCCTAACAATTCTTAATAGAAAAATCTATCACTAGTTTATAAGTGATAGATTTTCCAATTATTTAAGTACTTCTTGTGTCTTAGCGTAGTTAGCTTCAACAGCTTCTTTTTCAGCTTTCCACCAGTCTTGGTGATCTGTGTACCACTTAATTGTTTCTTCCAAACCTGATTCGAAGTTTGTGAATTGTGGTTCCCAACCAAGTTCTTCACGCAATTTTGTTGAATCAATAGCGTAACGCAAATCGTGACCAGCACGGTCTGTCACACGGTCGTAAGCATCTTTTGGTTGACCCATTTTTTCAAGGATGAGCTCAAGAACTTCCTTGTTGTTCTTTTCACCATCAGCACCAATCAAGTAAGTTTCACCGATACGCCCCTTAGTAAGGATGGCCCAAACACCGGTTGAGTGGTCATTAGTGTGAATCCAGTCACGGACGTTTCTACCATCACCATACAGTTTTGGTTTAATTCCTGACAAGATATTGGTAATTTGACGTGGGATGAATTTTTCAATATGTTGGTATGTCCATAGTTGTTTGAGCAGTTTGAGATTGTTGCTTTAACACCAAATGAACGAACCCATGCTTTAACAATAAGGTCTGAAGCAGCTTAGTTGATGAGTAAGGTGATGATGGGTTATATTTTGTTTCTGCTGTGAATTTTTCTCCAGGACCTTCACCATGTCCAGGGAGATCTTCACGCAATGGAAGGTCACCATAGACTTCATCTGTTGATACATGGTGGAAACGAATATCGTATTTACGAGCAGCCTCCAAGAGTGTGTATGTACCAATGAAGTTAGTGTGGATAAATGGCGATGGGTCGTTCAATGAATTGTCATTGTGGCTTTCAGCCGCATAGTGAACGATGGCATCCGCTTTAGCAGCCAATTTGTCTACCAATTCAGCATCAGCAATATCACCAACAACTAATTCAACACGGTCACCAAGGATTTCTTCAATGTTGGCACGGTTACCAGCGTATGTGAGTTTGTCAAGGACAGTCACATGAACGTCCGGATGATTATTGTAGACATAGTGTACGAAGTTTGAACCAATGAAACCTGCACCACCAGTTACGACGATGTTTTTATATTCAGTCATTTTTTCTCCAAATAGTTTTTACTTTTGATTGTTCCTTAAATCAATTTTTTAGCTTTCCTTAGGTGAGTACGGACGTAAACGACTTCTGCGAAGTTCCATGACTAAATCAAGATATAAAGGGCGTCTGCGGATAAAGTCAAAATAGGAAATTTAACGCTGAATCTTTCGATTCTAGGAGAACTTATCTTTTTGACACGATCCTCAGCCCATGTTCAATTAGTTTTGAGCCCTTTCGCCCTTTAATTTCCAGGTTCAGGCTAAAACAGTTCCCCAAACTGTTTTACTCTCAAAACTTCCGAACACCTGAAACAAAATAGTTCAGGTGCTTTTCTCACGGCGGGAAGCTAAGCATATAGCTCGATTCGCTCGTTTATAGCAAGGCTTAAAACTGTATAATAATTTTCTTGATTGTTTTAACAGCTATATTTTACAAATCTTCTGATTTTAGTGGTTTGACATCTTTGAGAAATGGGTGATTTTTATCTGCTTCTGAGACTTCTGCTTCCTCCAAGTTTTCCCACTCGATATCAAGGCTTGGGTCTGCGTAGTTGACAAAGGCATATTTTGGTTTGAGTTCAAGTGCCCAGTAGTCGTTCACAAGATAGCTGTATGCAACCTTATCAGACAAAACTTGGAAACCGTTAGCAACACCACGAGGAACAAAGATTCCTTTTGAGGCATCAATAACTGTTTGGTAAGTATTCCCAAAAGTTTCGCCTTCACGAAGGTCAACCCATGCTCCAAGAACCTTTCCTTCATCTGCTACTGAGATGTATTTATCCCAAGGCTCAGCGTGCAAACCACGCAAAACATTTTTACGTGAAAAAGAAACGTTGTTTTGCAATTTTCCTTCTGTAAAGAATGATTCTGGAAAACCAAGTGGCAACATTTTTTCTTTTTGGAAGTTTTCCTTAAACCAACCTCGGTTGTCTCCATGTACTGGAATATCAAATTCAAGCAAGCCTGGAATGGCTTCACTCTTACGTACAGCTAGTTCTTTTCCAAAAAATTGTTCAGTCATTATGCTTCTCCAATCAAACGGAGCAAATATTGTCCGTATTCATTCTTCTTAAATGGTTGTGCCAATTCGAGGACCTTTTCTTTAGTTATGTAGCCCATACGATAGGCAATTTCCTCAAGGTTAGCCACTTGGACATTTTGCAAACGTTGAACCGTTTCAATGTATTGAGCAGCTTGCAGGAGGCTTTCGTGAGTGCCTGTATCCAACCAAGCAAAGCCACGCCCCATCAACTCAACAGAAAGATCTCCACGATCTAAGTAAGCCTTGTTAACATCAGTGATTTCAAGCTCTCCACGAGGGCTTGGTTTGATGTTTTTAGCAATTTCCACGACATCATTATCATAAAAATAAAGGCCTGTTACAGCAAAGTTTGATTTTGGATGTTCTGGTTTTTCTTCGATTGAGATGGCATTCATATCATCATCAAACTCAACAACACCAAAACGTTCTGGGTCTTTAACTTGGTAGCCAAAGACTGTTGCGCCTTTTTCCTTAGCTTCAGCACGTTGAAGCATTACAGAAAGACCATTGCCATGGAAAATGTTGTCCCCGAGCACAAGAGCAACACTGTCATCACCGATGAAGTCTTTGCCTATGATAAAGGCTTGAGCCAAGCCATCTGGACTTGGTTGTACAGCGTAGGAAAGGGAAATACCAAACTCTGAACCATCGCCAAGGAGTTCTTCAAAACGTGGAAGGTCCTGTGATGTTGAAATGATGAGGATGTCCTTGATTCCAGCCAACATAAGCGTTGACAATGGGTAGTAAATCATTGGTTTATCGTAAATCGGCATCAGTTGTTTGGATGCAGCACGTGTCAGTGGATACAAACGTGTCCCTGAACCGCCTGCAAGAATAATACCTTTCATAGGAAGGCTCCTTTTTTTCTTTAATATATTACTATTATTTTAGCATTTTTTAGGCTCCTTGTCACGATAAATCCTATCCTCTTAAGCTTTCATTAAGAAAATCAAGGCTGTCCATTTTCTTAATCAAATGGAATAAGAATTTCGAATGAAATCCTTTTTTTTGCACTATTTCTATTGAAAATAGTGATTGTCATCCTTTTCTTAAATTTTAATATGTTGAGGGGCTTTACAACTATTGATCTTTCTTCTTAACGTACTGAGTCACTGGATAATCAGTACTGTCCAAGCTACCAGAGCGATTCATAACCAAATCAACTAGATTTTTTCCAATAAGTGGGCCAGTTGTAAGACCAGAGGAGCCTAGACCTGAAGCAACGAAGACGTTTTTAAGCTCTGGAACTTCTCCAAAGAAAGGAGAAAAGTCACTGGTATATGCTCTAGTTCCCACACGTTCAGAGAAGGACTTAGCAGTACTTAAGTCAGGAAAATAGATCTTAGCCTCCTCCTCCAGACCTTCTAAAATAGCTTCATCAACCGTCAAATCAAAGCCTTTATCATTTTCATGACTGGCCCCTACCGAGATCTTTCCACCCGCAAAAGGTATGATATCTAACTCACCCTCTGGCATCAGAACAGGCAACTTACCAGTATCTAAACCCTCAAAGAAATAATCTCGTAATTGACCCTTTTGGGGTCGAACATCCACTTCAAAACCAAGGGGTTCAAGCGTTTGACCTAGCCAGGCACCACAAGCAAGAATGACTTTATCAAAAGTTTGAGCATTAATCTCATAAGTCTCATTATCAAGAGAAGAGAGTGTAACTAGCCCCTCTAGCTTTTCAAAACCAGAGGCCTCAATCAAAGTAGCTGTCAGTTCTGCCCCCTCAACTCTGGCTCCACCAGAAGCATAGAGACAACGGTCAAATCCAGTGAATTTAGGGAGTTCATCGGCGTTTTTTATAGAGAGTTCACCAATAATAGGTGACTCTTCTAACCTAGTTTCAGCATACTGATACAAACCGTCCAATTTACCATCGTCTTTCTTGAGAAGGACCACACCAGACTGATCATAAAAACTCGTGTCATAACCATCATTTTCAAGATTTGAAGTTAACTCTTGGTAAAAATCAGCTCCCAAACGAGCCATGCGATACCAAGCTTTATTTCGGCGTTTAGAAAACCAGGGGCTGATGATCCCCGCAGCTGCCTTGGTTGCTTGTCCAGGACCATGGTCAAAAACAGTAACCTCTACGTCTTTTTCTTTTGATAAGTAATAGGCAGCCGTTGAACCGACAATACCTGCTCCAACAATTGCAATTTTCATCTCTAACTCCATCTATTTGAAAAGAGCTGAGACCTATACATACAGGAACAGCTCATCATTAATCATTTATCCCAAGGCCACATCCATAACCAGCATGACTACAAAGCCAACCATAAGTCCCAAAGTTGCCATGTCAGTATTACCATTTGCCTGTGATTCAGGAATCAATTCCTCTGTTACCACAAAAATCATGGCACCTGCTGCAAAGGCCAAGGCATAAGGAATAATAGCCATCATCCACATAACAAGAGCAGCTCCCATGATAGCTCCGATAGGCTCCACGATAGCTGACATAGAACCCACATAGAAAGCCTTGATTCGAGATTTAGCATCTGCTCTAATAGGAATAGAAAGGGCTGCACCTTCAGGAACATTTTGCAAACCAATCCTGATAGCTAGACCAATAGCTCCCATAAGACCAGCGAGTGTCATATTACCACCTGCCAAGCACCAAAGGTAACCCCGACTGCCAATTCTTCTGGAAAGTTATGAATGGTAATAGCCAAAAAAAGTAGGGCAGTTTTTGATAATTTTTTCTTACGAGGCTGAATTCCTTCCGCTTTTGAAATATCATTTTCCAAATGCAAGTGAGGGACGACAGCATCAATCAAACGAAGGGCAACACCACCAAGTAAGAATCCAGCTGCTGCGGGAAACCATGACAATTTACCATATCCATTTTGACTGGCATAAGCCAAAGAAGGAGCCAGTAGCGGACCAAAAAGAGGCTGCAATCATGACACCAGCCGCAAAGCCCATCATGATGTCTTGCAATTTACGGCTAATATTCTTGAAGAAGAAAACTATGGCTGAGCCAACAATAGTACATCCTCAGGTAAAGAGACCGGCAAGAAAAGCTAAGAAAACAACATTTTGATGTAAAAACCAAGTCATAAACAAATCCACCTACAAATGATCAAAAGGATTTGTTGACGACTGACTTTCAAGTATCGTCACATGCCAATTATGCTCACGTTTCCAGACCTCAAGTTTCTCAGCAATCTTTGAGACAAAGAGGGCTTCGATATGGTGACCGGGGTCAATAGCCAAGAGGCCGTTAGTAATCATCTCTTGACCCGTATGGTAATAAATATCTCCCGTGATAAAAACCTGTGCTCCCTTTTTCAGAGCATCCTTGTAAAATCCTTGACCACTACCACCGCAAATAGCCACACGGTTAACAAGAGGATTGTCATGATTATAACGAACCAGTCGAACACTATCTAAACCAAAAGCAGACTTGACTTTAAGAGCAAGATCTTCAATGGTCTGTGGCACAATATCACCCACTCGACCGATTCCTTGATTTTCAGCAGTCTCTGTTAAATAAGTGGTATCCTTAATGTCAAGTAACTCGCAGAACCAATCATTAAGACCTTCATCAACGACATCAATATTGGTATGACTGACATAGACAGCAATGTCGTGCTTAACTAGGTCAAGCAAAATATCACGGTCCGGTGACGACACCAAATCCTTTACAGGACGGAAAATAGGTGCATGCTTAGCAATGATAAGGTCCACACCTTTTTCAATGACTTCAGCTACTGTATTCTCACGAACATCCAAAGTAACCATGACCTTCTGAATCTCCTTATCCAGACTGCCAATTTGTAAGCCAACCACATCACCTTCCATGGAAAGTTCCGGTGGACAAAAGCTTTCATAAGACTTGATAAGATCACTAGCTAACATGGTCCAAAACCTCCTTAATGGTTTGAATTTTTTCTTCAAGAACTGCACGGTCATCCTGATTGGCAAGGGGAATAGACCCCAAGGCAATCTCTAATTTATTAATTTCACGTTGCCATTTGAGCTTGAAAACCTGAGACTGCTCTTTCATAAGATGAGGGCCAAAGCGAATCTCCCTCTCTGAAAGGTTCATTTGACCAGCTTCTGCCACTATGATTTCGTAATATTTGCCATTTTCAGTCATAATGGCTTCTGCAACAATAGTAAAACCATTTTTCATCAACCAGATACGGAGATCATCTTCTCGATTATTTGGTTGCAAAATCAGACGGTCTACGTCCTTAAGTTTGTCCTTTCCAGCATCAAGAATATCCGCAATAAGACGTCCCCCCATACCACAAATCGTGATAGTTGTAACGGCATCATAAGCTCAAAGGCAGCTAAGCCATTCGCCAAGCGCACGTCGATTTTATCATTGAAACCAGAAGCTGAGACATTTGCGAGAGCTGATTCATAAGGACCCTTTACCACTTCGCCAGCAATGGCTGAAGTAATCAAGCCCTTTTCAAGTAGATAAATTGGAAGATAGGCATGATCACTTCCTACATCCAAGAGTTTTGCGCCTTTAGGAACGTAGGTTGCTACGTCCTTGAGACGTTGAGATAATTGTACGTACATGTTTCATCTTTCTATTTTTTAAGTCTCTTCAATTATATCAAAAAAGGAGGTCGGTAAGAAACGCTTTTAACACATTTCCTAACAACTTCCTTTTTGTTTATACTTTTTCGTCCGTAAAGACGAAGAATTTTGAAATAATATAGTTCAACACAATGATAAGGACCTGAGCAAATAGACTCTCGATACCATTTACCCATGCCTGACTATGGCCAACAAATTGACCAATAATCTCTGGATAAGTATCTACCAAGAAATAGCTAATGCCAAATCCAAGACCAAGGTCAAAAGGCGGGCTCCTACGAACTTAACAAAGCGCGTGGCCATACCTGCCGTTTCCTGATTAAAGACAAAGATGTCATTTGTAAAAAAGGCAAAGATAATGGCAATCGCATTGGCCAGGACAGCCGAGAGGGTCCCTTGTTTGGTCAACTGAAAAATCAAGGTACGACTAACCATGTAAACCAAAGTTGCCAAAATCCCAAAGAAGAGATATTTGAAAACTTCGGTAGCCATAAAGCCTCTGAGTTTAGCTAGCATACTTAGTCCAAACCAATTTCTGCACGAACAACATCGGCAATAGTATCGACATAGTAGTTCACTTCATCATCTGTTGGTGCTTCTGCCATAACACGAAGGAGAGGCTCTGTACACTTGGACGAACCAAGATACGTCCATTACCAGCCATCTCAGCTCCATTTTTTCAATGATAGCGGCAATTGCAGGAACGTCCATAGCTTTATCTTTCATGCTATTTTCCACACGGATATTAACTAATTTTTGAGGGTAAATGGTTACTTCTGCTGCCAATTCAGACAAGCTCTTACCTGTTTCAACCATTACTTTAGTCAATTGGATAGCTGTCAATTGACCATCACCAGTTGTATTGTAATCCATGATAATAACGTGACCAGACTGTTCGCCACCAAGATTATAACCGTTTTTACGCATTTCTTCAACAACGTAACGGTCACCAACAGCAGTCACAGCCTTGTTAATACCTTCACGGTCGAGAGCCTTGTGGAAACCAAGGTTTGACATAACTGTTGTAACAATGGTGTTTTTAGCTAACTCACCTTTTTGAGACAAGTATTTACCAATGATATACATCACCTTGTCACCATCGACAATATCGCCATTTTCATCAACGGCAATGAGACGGTCACTGTCACCATCAAAGGCAAGACCGATTGCTGAACCAGATTCTCTAACTAAGGCCTGCAATTGCTCTGGATGTGTAGAACCTACACCAGCATTGATATTAAGGCCATCAGGTTGATCACCAATAACAGCGATTTCTGCATTCAAGTCAAGGAAAATATTACGAGCAGATACCGCAGCCGCACCGTTAGCAGCATCCAAGGCAACCTTCATACCACCGAGGTCAAGACCAGTAGTCACCAAGAATTTTTCGTATTTACGAAGACCTTCTGGATAATCGACAAGCGTTCCAAGTCCTTCAGCTGATGGGCGTGGAAGAGTATCTTCTGCGGCATCTAGGAGAGCTTCAATTTCCGCTTCACGTGCATCATCTAATTTAAAGCCATCTCCACCAAAGAACTTGATTCCATTATCAAGTGCTGGATTGTGACTAGCTGAAATCATTACACCAGCACTAGCATTTTCTGTACGTACCAAGTATGATACACCTGGTGTCGCAAGTACCCCAAGTTTATAGACTTCGATACCTACTGAGAGAAGTCCCGCTACCAAAGCAGATTCTAACATCTCACCAGAAATACGTGTATCACGAGCCACAAAAACTTTAGGACGGCCAGTTTCATGTTGACTAAGCACATAACCACCAAAACGACCTAATTTAAAAGCCAATTCAGGCGTAAGCTCAACGTTTGCTTCTCCACGAACACCGTCTGTTCCAAAATATTTACCCATAAATTTACTATTAGTGCCTGTGCACTAAATCCTCCTTAAACTTTGATGCCATTAGCAAGAGTCAATCTAATCTAGTGAACCTATCTAGATAATCTAGCTGTATAAGATTGCACCAATATGTTCAACCCTTGTTTTAAAATATTATTAATTGGTTACATTATTATGAGACTATTCCTCTCAACCCAATCTATTATATCTCAATTTGATGAAAATGTAACTCCCTCACTTTTGCGTGACTTTCAAGTTAACCTTCACAGTACTTGGCTGCACTGTAACACCTTCTGCTTTTAGCTCTAAGGTTTTCGATGTATCTTTAGTTACTTGGCTAATGTCTACAGGGACTGTGATGCTATCAATTTTATCCATGGCTTCTTGACTACCAACAATGGTCACATGACCACGATCAAAACTATAACTGATACTAGACACATTGCTAGCCTTATCGCCAGTCAACTCTAGCTTAACTGGAACTGATTTACTCAATTTTCTCAAACTAATCTTGGCATGAACCTTAGCTGGGGAAATTGAACTAGCTAAAATCGTTCCATTAGACGAAACTGCTTGAAGAACCAAGTTACCATCATAATCATCAGACAAGTTGTCATCGCCTTCCAAGACTGCTTGAACGTGATCAATTTGATTGATGATATCCTCACTTGAGGTCACCTCTACCTTGGTTTCATCCAAGCTAACCTTTTTCACTTCATAGCCATTAGCCAACTTATCCGGTGTGATATTTGCAACTACATCAAATGTCTTACTAGCTTTTTTACCTATAGTTGCTGTCAAGGTCGATGGTGATACTTGGGCAGACATTCCATCCGGTAAATTCTTAACCTGAATAGGAACATGACTTGTCCCTGGGCCAAAATTTGATAAATCTGCAACCAACTTAAAATGACGTGTGTCACTTGTTGTTTCAGTTGTCAAGGCTAATTGTGTCGTCGCTGTTAGATAGACCTCAGCATCATAGGAATAGCCACTGATAAAGTACTTATCACTATCGTATTTGATATCCACAGGTACCGACTCAACGGTTTTCGTGAAAGTATTGGATGCAATTGAGCTATTATTTTTATTTTGTGTATTCCCCGACCATGCTGTGAAAAAGAGTGTGACAGCAAGGAAGAGGCAACTACCATCTGCCACAAGCGATCATTTGTGAAAAATCTTACTAGACGCTTCATTTTTCACCACCTCCAATCCAACGTTGAAAGAATAACTGACGTGGTTCCTGCTCTTTCAACAAGATAAGACTTAACTCATGTTCAAATTCTTGAACTGAGAGGTCGTGCAAAAAATTGCCCTTGTACGCAATGGAAATCGCACCCGTTTCCTCAGAGACAACAAAGGTTAGTGCATCTGTTTGTTCCGAAAGACCAATAGCAGCCCTGTGTCTTGTCCCAAATTCTTTGGAAATCTTATTAGACTCTGATAATGGCAGATAAGAACAAGCTGTTGTAACCTTATTATCTCTTATAATTACTGCACCATCATGAAGCGGCGTATTTGGTATGAAGATATTTATTAGAAGTTCCCCAGTCACCACTGCATCTAGCGGAATCCCTGTCGCAATCTGTTCTTGTAAAGTCTGAGTTTGTTCAATAGAAACCAAGGCTCCAATCTTACGCGGGCTCATATACTTGACGGCCTTGACAAAAGCCTGAACCAATTTCTCATCTGAACTGACCTCTTTATTTTGCAAAAAATGCTGAGGTGTCCGTCCAAATGTCTCAAGTGCCGAACGAAGTTCTGGCGCAAAAATAACGACTGCTGCAATAGCACCATAATTGATGACTTGATTCATCAAATAAGAAATCGTCGTGAATCCAATAAAATCAGAGATAATCTTTACAAAAATAAATAAGACTACCCCTTGGACTAGGGTCATGATTTTTGTTCCTCTCAGAGCCCTAATAAACCGATAAATTAAAAAAGCAACAATCAATATGTCCAAACTATTGACAAGAACCCTCAGCGGACTATCAAAAAGTGACCGCCAAAAATCAACGTCAATGGACGAAAGTAATCCCATACTCATCACACTTTCTTTTAATTTTTTAACAGTTTCTATTATACCATGAATTCAAACTATTTTGAGGCTACAATCACTACTTTTTATGATAAAATAAAACCATGACTATAAAAACTACTATGGGTATCTTGGCAGGTAAAGCTAGTCACTTTGTTCTCTCAAAATTGGGACGTGGCTCAACCCTCCCAGGAAAAATCGCCCTTAAATTTGATAAAGATATTTTAGACACACTAGCTAAAGATTATGAAATCGTCGTTGTCACTGGTACCAACGGTAAGACTCTGACAACCGCTTTGACAGTCGGTATTCTAAAAGAAGCTTACGGTGAAATTGTAACTAACCCTAGTGGAGCCAACATGATCACTGGGATTACTTCCACCTTTCTAACTGCTAAAAGAGCTAAATCTGGTAAGAAAATCGCTGTCTTGGAGATTGATGAAGCCAGCCTTCCAAAAATCACTGAGTATATCACTCCAAGTCTTTTTGTCTTCACAAATATTTTCCGTGACCAAATGGACCGTTATGGTGAAATTTACACCACTTATCAGATGATTTTAGATGGTGCTGCTAAGGCGCCAGCGGCAACTATTTTGGCTAACGGGGACAGTCCTCTTTTTAATTCTAAAGAGCTAGTCAATCCCGTACGTTTCTATGGTTTTGACACTGAAAAACATGCGCCAGAGCTTACACACTATAATACTGAAGGAATTGTGTGTCCTAAGTGCGAGAACATTCTTCAGTATCACCTTAATACTTACGCTAACTTAGGTGACTATGTGTGCCTTAACTGTGACTTTCACCGTCCAGAATTAGATTATAAGCTAACGCAGCTGACAAAAATCACCAACACCACTTCTGAATTTATCATTGACGGTCAAGATTACAAGATTAACGTTGGGGGGCTCTACAACATCTATAATGCCTTGCTGCCGTTTCTGTCGCTGAATTCTTCGGCGTTGTGCCAGAGCAAATCAAAGCTGGTTTTGATAAGAGTCGTGCTGTCTTTGGACGCCAAGAAACCTTTAAAATTGGTGATAAATCATGTACTCTCGTACTGATTAAGAATCCAGTTGGAGCTAGCCAAGCTCTGGATATGATTAAACTTGCAGACCATCCATTTAGCTTGTCAGTCCTTCTTAATGCCAACTATGCTGATGGTATTGACACCAGCTGGATTTGGGATGCCAACTTTGAAAGCATTCTCGATATGGATATTCCTGAAATTAATGCTGGTGGTGTCCGTCACTCTGAAATTGCCCGTCGTCTGCGTGTAACTGGCTATCCAGAGGACAAAATTACACAAGCAGAAAAACTCGAAGATATTATGACCCTGATTGAAAAGCAAGACTGCGACCACGCCTATATCTTAGCGACCTATACTGCCATGCTTGAATTCCGTGATATTCTGGCCCAACGTCATGCTGTCGGAAAGGGGATGAACTAATGACTTATACTTCTCTCAAATCGCCAGAAAATCGTGACTACACCTATATCCTAAATGTTGCCCACCTTTACGGTAATCTTCTCAATACTTATGGTGACAATGGCAATATCCTTATGATGAAATACGTGGGGGAAAAGCTTGGTGCTAAGATGACCTTCGATATCGTTTCAGTTGGCGACGACTTCGACAAGGAGCTCTACGACATAGTCTTCTTTGGAGGTGGTCAAGACTACGAACAATCCATCGTTGCCAAAGATCTCCCGTCAAAACGTGACGCTATTGATCAATACATTCAAGATAACAAAGTCATCTTAGCGATTTGTGGTGGTTTCCAACTTCTCGGACAATATTACATCCAAGCCAACGGTGTCCGCATTGATGGTATCGGTGTTATGGGCCACTATACCCTTAATCAGGAAAATAACCGCTACATCGGTGACATCAAGATTCATAACGAAGAATTCAATGAAACCTATTATGGTTTTGAAAATCACCAAGGTCGCACCTTCCTTTCCGATGATCAAAAACCACTTGGTAAAGTGGTCTACGGTAATGGTAATAACAAGGAAGATGGTACTGAAGGTGTCCACTATAAAAACGTTTATGGTAGCTACTTCCATGGTCCGATTCTTTCTCGTAATGCTAACCTTGCTTACCGCTTAGTAACAACTGCCCTTCGTAACAAATATGGTCAGGATATTCAATTACCAAGTTATGATGACATACTCTCAAGCGAGATAGCTGAAGAGTATGCAGATACTAAATCAAAAGCTGAATTTGAGAAATAGTTCTTTTAAACAAAAAAGTGAACCCTGGAGGGTCACTTTTTTTTGTCGTATTTACTTCCAAAGACGTCTTTTCTTCATTTTATCTTCAATTTTACGATTATCAATCCTGAAAATAGCAATCATATCAAACAAAAGCCAGGTTCTTTTTGGATAGACAATGTATTTTGGAGACCAAATTGGAGAGAATTTTTCTTTGTAACGTTGCAATCCACTAAAAGAGTAAAAACGCTGAGCAAAAACATAAACTAAATTGGCAACCTTTTCCTCTATGAAACTGTCTTCTTCAGTACCTACGTTAGCTAGGGGAGCCATCCCCATATCAAAGTATTGCTTGCCTTCTTCTTTGAAGTATTGGAAGAGTTTGACAAAAAGGTAGTCCATGATGCCTTCAGGAGCCTTTTTAAAGTCATAACGCATAAGATCAATGGTTGCCACCCGTTTATTTTGGGTTGGCATGATATTAGCGAAGGCCACAATTTCTCCTTCTTTACTCTCAACGATAGCAATCGGTGCTTGTTGTAAATAGGCTTCATCAAAGAAACCAAGAGAGAAACCTTTCTCCTTACGACCGTTAAGCCATATATCTGAGACTGCTTCATTTCCTGCATCTGAGTCTCCGAAAATGGAGGATTAAGTAATTTAAACTGGAAGCCTGCTTTTTCCACACGATTGGTTGGTTTACGGAACTTCTTACCATGCTTACCATCAACAGAAAATGTCGTCAAATCAACCATGGCATTTTCTCCAAATTTCATGAAGTCAAAGCCATAATCATGAAGCATAAGGGTCACTCTCTCATCCGCCTCATAAAATAAAGCCTGTAAATTCCAATCAGATAAGTTTTTCAAGAAAGCTTCCCAAGCCGGACGATAATATTTTTCATTACCAATAGGATTGCCCATAATCACACACTTGTTACTGATTTGTGCAAATTGAAAAACTACCTGATCTTGTCCATCGACACGATACCAAAAGAGGCGTTTATCATGTAAATAAGCTAGAGCACTTTCTGATGCGCCCCCATATTTCTCAAGAAGTGCTGTAAAACGCTCATTATCCATGCTTTGACCAAAATGCTTACGAGGTGCCAAAACTCTCAGTACAAGCCAAACAATGGTTGCAATGATTACCGATGCCAGTAAAATATCAAACCAAATATGAACAAAATGTCCAAGAATATCTCGGTTCCTAGGTGGTAACAAATGAGACCAAAAACCACTACCACCCAGAACAAGGAGGACCAAAATGGTAAAGGCTAAAAAAAGGAAATCCTTGGTTTTGTCTTCCCAGCTATAAACAAAATAGTGACGATTCAATCTTTTCCTTATAAGTAACATAAGTATCATAGAAAGCACAATCATGAAAGACATGGTCCAGGAAGTACCATTGAGATTGACGTAAATCAAAGTCAAGACGAAGGTCAGCAAGGATACAATAAAAGCTCCCTTAACGCGTCGCCTGATGAGGCGAGACATGAAAACAAAGAGGGTTCCAAATAAAATACTTGGAAACTGCCAGATCAACTGTTCCTGAATAGGATCGAAACGGCTAATAAAGTAAACATTTGCCAAGCTTTCTGGGATTAGGGCAGATAAAATCAAGAAGATTCCTAAAAAACGTAACAAATAAACAAGGATAAGATGGAAACTTCCACCAAATACTCGTGAAGGAATATTGAAGTATTTATCATTGATGTGACCTCCCATGTGTTTGAAAAAGAAGACAACACCTAATAAAAATGGAATGATGTAGTAGGTTAGACGAAAGAGCAATAGTAGACTGACCGCAAGAGCATTGCTGACACCCATAGACGTCAGACCACTAATCACAATCAAATCAAAACTACCAATCCCACCTGGAATCATGGAAAAGATACCAATGATAACCGCTAGAAAATATAGGGGAATCAGATTATAAAGAGGAACATGTAGACCCATTAAATAAGCCACACTCAGAAAACTCACAAGAGCTGTGCCCCATTCAGCAGTCGATACTAAAATAAGGCTTAGTCTCGTTTTCAAAGGGACTTGCCCAAAATAAGGCAATTTTTCGCGACTTGAGACAAAGAAAATAAAAGGTAGGTATAAAAAGATTCCTAGTAAAAGTAACCAATATTTTCTCAAGTCAGGACTTAGAGGGAAAAACCAAAAGGTAGCAAACACCAAGCCACTTAGGAGCGACAAGCCCGACATGAAGTAAGGCAATAAACGTGATAGTGCCTTAACACCAGACTTTTCATGCCCATCTTCAGAATAAAAGGAATACCTCAATCCCACGTCAACTAAACCGGCAAAACCAGACAAGTTATTAATGGTATTGACAGCCCAACTCGTTTCTAGTATATAGGATTTGGAATAATCCGTCTCTAGCTCCTTATTCAAGATAAGGTCATAAAAGAGCATGGGTAACACAGCAACTAAGCCTATCACTACCATCAAAGCAAGATGCCAAATTGACAGACCTGATAAAGCTGACTCCAGCGATTCTAAAGTGATCGTTCGTTTTAAACGAATCAACTCTACAACAACAAGAACCGCAATAGAAATAAAGAAGACAGATTTAACGGCAGTTTTTAAAGGTTGAAGTCTCTCTATAAGTCGCTTCATGCCACCACCTCTTTTTGACTAATTCTAACTAACTCACGGATCATTTGATTAAAAACCTTGTATTTTTGTTGGGCTAAACGGTGTCCTTGTCGACGCTCGACATAGAGCTTATGAATTGGAAAGAGGTCCGAAATCTCCCTTGAATGACTAATACTAATGACATCTCTTTGTCCCATAACTACCCAAACAGGATAGGATGCCTGATGTAGTCGTTCCCTATCCAGCGGTAAATCATGTAGCATGAGCTCCGTTACCTGAGCCAAGATGTCCATTTTAGATGAAAATAGTGATAAGGCTTTTAGGCAATAATACTTTATATAAACCAGACATCTTGAACGTCTGGTCAATCCTTTAAAAGTCATATTCCCCGCATTAAGCAAGAGCCCTGCAATCCGGTCAGGAAAGCGACTGGCATAAACCATAGCTAGATTAGCCCCATCACTGTGACCAACAAACAGAGCCTTTTTGATATTTAAAAATTGCAAAATCTCCTCCAAATCGGCAGCCATCTGTTCAAAGGTCATCTTAGCACTCTGACGACTAGATCTGCCCTGATTACGACTATCAATGAAAATTAAACGATAGTCTCGATATAGAATTCCTTGCTTACCAAAGTAGTTTCCTGATGAATTATTGCCATGCAAGAAGACAATTGGAAATCCTTTACCGAGGTCACGATAATAGATGATTTGACCATCTTTCACTTTAAATTCCATAATATTACCTACCTTTTCACTAACGTATTCTTATACGATGATTAGTCTTATAAGGCATTAGGTCCGATACCATAAAACAAAGTGCTCAGACCCTCTCATTCCATTATAACACTTCTATTTAGCAAAACTCAGAATATTAGTACATTTTCTGCAAAAAAGAAAAAGCCTTTTCAGACTTCTCTTATTATTAATAAGTTTTTGGGGCAATGAGTTTGTTATAGTTTTCCTCATCTTTTGGTTATCACGGACAAGCTTAGATACCATAAATGAAGATAAAATCAAACCAACACATCCCATAAGATAGTACCCCTTAACCATCAACGGCTCTTTACTCTTTAATAGTATAGAGGCTTACCAATATCGAGATTACAAAGAGGGCAAATGATCCCCGTGTCATCATCTTGAAAGATCTCGTATTACGATACACTTTGTTCATAAATCTAGTCTCCTTTTATATACTAAGACTAGTATGACAACAATAAAATATTTGTACAAATTGAAATACGAAAAGGTTTCCATGTTTGTTTAACGTTCCAACTGTTCCGAAAGATCACTCCACTCTTCCATCAGAGCCTCTTGATTGACTGATAAGTCGTCTAGTTCTTTCTGCAAGTCAGACAATTCCATCACATCATTGGTTTCAAGCATAGCAATAGAAATTTTTCCCAAGCGTTCTTCGACGGTTTCTAATTCATTTTCGATTTGCTCAATACGTCGGCTCAGTTTACGGATCTCTTTTTGACTAGCTTTTTGAGCTTGATAATCACTAGCACCCGCTGAAGCTACTTGGGTCTCCTCTGGACCTTGATTTTCTTCCGCTTCAAGTCGTGCTAATTCTTCAAGCTCCGCCTTCTTTTCAAGATAGTAATCGTAATCTCCAAGATAAATAGTTGCTCCATCCTCAGAGATTTCCATCACTTTTGTTGCCACACGGTTGATAAAGTAACGATCGTGGCTGACAAAGAGAAGTGTTCCATCAAAGTCAATAAGAGCATTTTCCAATACTTCCTTACTATCAATATCCAAGTGGTTGGTTGGCTCATCCAGGATTAGAAAGTTATTATTTTCCATTGACAATTTGGCTAGGAGCAGACGAGCTTTCTCACCACCAGAAAGCATGGAAACTGACTTTTTGACATCATCACCTGAGAAGAGAAAAGCTCCCAGACGGTTACGAATCTTAACTTCAGGAGTTGTCGGAAAATCATTCCACAACTCATCAAGTACAGTGTTTGATGGTGTCAAGGCTGATTGTGTTTGGTCATAATAACCCACTTCAACATTCGCACCGTAGGTTGATGATCCCTTGATAAATGGCAATTTACCTACTACCGACTTAATAAAGGTCGTTTTCCCGACTCCATTTGGACCCACAATGGCGATAGCATCCATTTTTTTAACATCCAGAGAAATAGGCTCCGAGAGAATCTCATTATCGTAACCAATAGCAGCATTCCTAACTGTCAAGACCACATTCCCAGATACCTTGTCCACATGAAAAGTCATATTAGCAGACTTCTGGCCTTCTGTTGGCTTATCTAGACGTTCAATTTTCTCCAGCTGTTTGCGACGGGCCTGAGCACGTTTGGTTGTAGAGGCACGAACAATATTACGATTAACAAAGTCCTCCAGCTTAGCAATTTCCTTTTGTTGCTTTTCGAAATTCTTGGCTTCGGTGGCCAACTTCTCAGCTTTTAAGTCCATGAATTTTGAATAGTTCCCGACATAACGATCTAAACTATGTTTGGTCAAATCTAGGGTTACTGTCGCCACCTTATCCAAGAAATAACGGTCGTGACTGACAATGATTAGAGCTCCCTGATAATTGACTAAGTAATTCTCCAACCAAGTGATAGTCTCAATATCCAAGTGGTTGGTCGGTTCGTCCAGTACCAAAAGCTCAGGCTTCTCTAGAAGCATTTTAGCCAAGGCCAAACGGGTATTTTGGCCACCAGAGAGATCTGAAATAGGCATCCCCACATGCTTTCATCAAACTTAAAACCATTGAGAATAGCTCTGATGTCAGATTCATAGGTAAAACCACCGCGCTGTCTGAAATCCTCGGAAAGTCTATCATAGTCTATCATTAGCTTATTCAAGTCTTCCCCAGTTAACTCAGCCATCTTCATTTCCATGTCACGCAGACGTTTTTCATCTGCACGTAGGTCTGAAAAGACATTCAACATTTCCTCATAGATGGTATTACTAGACTCAAAACGACTGTCCTGAGCTAAGTAAGAAAGTTTCAAATCACGTTTTGTGTTGATTTCACCACTTGTCGGTGCTTCCTCTCCAACCAAAATTTTCAACAAGGTTGATTTTCCTGCACCGTTGCGCCCAACCAAAGCAATACGATCACGTTCATCCACCTGAATATTAATATTATCAAAGAGCACATCTCCTGAGAAAGAGCGCTCAATTTTATTTCCTTGTAAAATAATCATAACGCTTTAATTATACCAAAAAAGCCAAGCTCCTGCTTAGGCTTTCTTACTTTCTTCTAAAATGCTAGCTACCTTAGTATTAATCAAATCTATAGCAACAGTATTTGAAACACCTTCAGGAATCACCACATCCGCATAGCGTTTGGTTGGCTCAATAAACTGATGATACATAGGTTTGACCACACTGTTATACTGATCGATAATACTATCTAAGCTACGACCACGTTCTTCCATATCACGCTTAATACGGCGGATAATACGGATGTCATCATCAGTATCTACAAAGAGCTTGATATCCATCAAATCACGCAAACGTTTATCTTCAAGTACCAAAATCCCTTCAACGATAAAAACATCCTGAGGTTCCTGACGATAGGTCTTGTTACTACGAGTGTGTTGCGTGTAATCATAAATCGGAATATCTACTGGACGCCCAGCAATCAGCTCATTGATATGCTCAATCATAAGATCTGTATCAAAGGCAAAAGGATGGTCATAGTTAGTTGATACACGCTCTTCGAAAGTCAAATGTGACTGATCCTTATAATAAGAATCATGCTCAATCATGGCAATTTTCTCATCTGGAAAATTGGATAGAATGGCACGAGAAACACTGGTCTTACCACCACCAGAGCCACCCGTAACCCCAATAATAATCGGTTTTTTAGGCATGGTAAATTCCTATCTAATTATAGTCTTTCGTATCTATTCTACACTAAATCATGATATAATAAAAGCAAATCCATATAGAAAATGAGACTTTTATATTTATGTTTAAAAACTTTCCTGAACAATGGCAAAACCTCCTTAAAGAAAAAGGAATCACGACAGAAACTGCCATTCAAAAAGAACTATTTACACCAATTACTGAAGGGGAGAATATCTTAGGTATCAGTCCAACTGGGACAGGTAAGACCCTAGCCTACCTTTTCCCACTTCTTCTCTCTCTTAAGCCCAAAAAAGCTCAGCAACTGCTTATCCTAGCACCTAACTCTGAACTTGCTGGACAAATTTTTGATGTAACCAAACAATGGGCTGAACCTCTAGGAATCACTGCCCAACTCTTCCTTTCTGGCTCTAGTCAAAAACGCCAAATTGAACGTCTGAAAAAAGGACCAGAGATTCTTATTGGAACTCCAGGTCGTGTCTTTGAGTTGATTAAACTCAAAAAAATCAAAATGATGAACGTCAATACCATTGTTCTCGATGAATTTGACGAGCTTCTCAGTGATAGCCAATATCACTTCGTAACAAAAATCAGCCACCATGTCCCTCGTAACCACCAAATGATTTACATTTCAGCAACCAACAAAATTGATAGTCGAGATCTTGTCGAAAATACTATCGTTTATGACCTATCTAATCAGGAACTAGACACCATCAAACATTATTACATCAGCGTTGATAAACGTAATCGTGTCGAACTTCTTCGTAAGTTCTCCAATATCCCTAATTTCCGTGGTCTTGTCTTTTTCAATAGCCTTTCTGATCTTGGTGCTACTGAAGAACGTCTCCAATTTAACGGAGCTTCAGCTGTATCCCTAGCTAGTGACATTAACGTCAAATTCCGTAAGGTTATTCTAGAAAAATTTAAAAATCACGAGATCTCACTCTTATTAGGGACTGATCTCTTAGCACGAGGTATTGATATTGAAAACCTTGAAGTAGTCATCAACTTTGATATTCCTCGAGACCGTGAAGCCTACACTCACCGTTCAGGACGTACTGGCCGTATGGGAAATGAAGGTAGGGTGATTAGCTTGGTATCACATCCAGAAGATCTCAAAAAGCTTAAAAAATTCGCTAAAGTTTCAGAAATAGTTCTTAAAAATCAAGAAATTCACGAAAAATAAAATATGACAAAAGCACTTCAGAATCAACTGAAGTGCTTTTAACATATACAAATTAAGCTTTTTACCAAAGTCCTCAATCATTTGTTCTATTTCCTCACGACTTGGTGTTGTCAACATATAGAGGAAGTCACCTTGCAACTCTGCAAAGGCAGCTGGCATGATTTTCTTATCTTTGAGTTGTTTACGATACTTGTCGAAAAGTTCTTCCTCTATACCAGATTCTTACAGAAAAAGAGCCTTATAACTAAGGCCCTCTTTACTTTTTATAATTATTGACTGGCTTAACACTTAGTAGTCTGAAATATCAAATACTGTTGATTTCACACGAGTCATAGCTTCGATAGAGTACTTCACACCCTGAGTTCCGGCACCAGATCCTTTAACACCAAGGAATGGGAAGTTATCTGTACCACGTTGTGTTTTGTTGTTGATGTGAACTGTACCAACTTCAAGTTGCTCAGCAATTGCAAATGCACGTGGGTAGTCTTGTGTGAAGACAGCACCTTGAAGTCCAAATTCAGATTCGTTAGAAATCTTGATTGCTTCTTCAACTGAAGATACACGGATGAATGGCAACACTGGACCAAATGGCTCTTCCCAAGCAAGACGCATGTCAGTAGTTACATGGTCAAAGACAGCTGGGTAGATAAGGTTTCCTTCACGTTTCAATTCAGTTTTAGCAGTAGCACCTTGCTCAACTGCGTCATCAATTAAACCTTGAACAAAATCAGCAGCTTTCGTATCGATAAGTGGTGTAACACTTGCACTTTCTTCAGGCATACCAACAGTGATATTACCGACCAAAGCTGTTACTTTTTCTACCAATTCATCTGCAACACTATCCATTACAAGAACACGTTTGATAGCCGTACAACGTTGTCCTGAATAGTCAAAGGCACCAGCCACAATGTTTTTAGCAGTCAAGTCAAGATCAGCATCTTCAAGAACGATAGCAGCATCTTTACCACCAAGTTCAAGCATTACTGGACGCATTGCTGCCAAACGACCGATATTTTCACCGACTGGAGTCGAACCTGTAAAGTTGATAAAGTCAACTGCTTTGTGTTCAACGATGTAGTCACCAATAACTGAACCACGTCCTGTGATAGAGTTCAAGACACCAGCAGGGATACCAGCTTCAACAAACGCTTCTACCAAAAGAAGCCCTGAGATAGAACCTTGTGTTGGTGGTTTGAAGGCAACAACGTCACCAGCGATCAAGGCAGGAGCAATTTTAGAACCAGCCAAGTTTACTGGGTAGTTAAATGGTGAGATAGCAAGGACAAGACCTACTGGTTCCCGACGAACAACAGCAATTTTTTTCTTGCTACCAGCATCAAAAGCACCACCTTCGAGTACTTCACCTTCCAAACGCAAACCTTCTTCAGCAGCATAGTGGATAATTTCAGCAGTACGAACAACTTCACCAATTGCAGATTTCAAACCTTTTGAAATTTCTTTAGAAAGAACTTGTCCGATTTTTTCTGCATCACGTTCCAAGATATCAGCTGCTTTATGAAGATAAGCTGCACGTTCAGCATATGAAAGTGCACGCCATGCTGGGAGTGCTGCTTTAGCTGCTGCGTAGACTTCATCTACTTCAGCTTGGCTCATAGCTGGAACTGACCCAAGTTCCTCACCATTTGCAGGTGCGTAAATAGTAATTGAATTTTCAGATGTTTTCCACTCACCATTGACATAGTTTTTGTATTGTTTAGCCAAGATAGTAACTCCTTTTATCTATTATAAAATCTATTTTATCACTTTTTTAGCAATATTCCAACATTTAAATGAGTAGTATTCAGAAAATTTTGACAAAAAAATACTAAAAATTATTAACCAAGGTTAGACGTATTTTACTCCTAACCAAAGGACGAGTTAAATCTCTTCTCTCTGCTTAGATATAAGGCTCTATAATTTCTGTAGTGGGTAAATCCTCTATGGAGATTATGGAGCCTTTTTGATTGTAGAAAAAAAGTCCCATATGACCTATAATGAAAAGCGACTAAACCATCATTTTAGAAAGACTCATATGGAACAACTAAATCTTATCACAAATTTTCTTGGAATAAAAGACAA
>ENA-OQBT01000341-OQBT01000341.1-human-gut-metagenome-genome-assembly--contig:-NODE-341-length-30534-cov-4.217812_pt1 | contig 30534 bp, 44 predicted proteins | sample MGYA00242749_ERZ504557 | MGnify/ENA primary metagenome ERZ504557 (study PRJEB26092, sample SAMD00036243) | human gut metagenome | host: Homo sapiens | study: EMG produced TPA metagenomics assembly of... | reverse complement strand
ATACCGTGGGTCGCACGGGAATCTACGCCTGTGGAGAGAGTGTAAGACGCCGCAACTCTTTGGAGTCAGTGGCGCTGTTCTCGTTGAAGCAGGAAGCTCCCGCCTCTATAGGCGGGAGTACGTTCACTTGACCCCTGGCTTTGTGGAAAAGGAAGCCTTGGTAGTTTCGAAGATATTCCGGGGAAGCCATACATGATTCCGGACCCGGTTAAAATGGAAATTGCCATGCCGATTTATGGACTGCCTAGGACGCCGCAGGAAATTCTGGATGGTGTCGATTATTACATCGTAACGCACATCCATCCAGACCATATTGATATAGCTGCCGATGGGACCGTAGGCCAGCCTTTGGATAAGTCCATCCCTGTCTTTGTGCAGAATGAACAGGACGCAGCCATTTTTGAAAAGTCCGGATTTCAAGATGTACAGGTTTTGTCTAAGTCTCCGTTGACTCTCGAGGGCCTTACCCTTCAACATATGCCGGCACGCCATGTACCATCGTTCCTTGCGGTGACGCTATGGGGATCCTCTTCCAGAGCGCAGACGAACCTACCCTTTATGTCGCTGGTGATACCGTATGGTATCCTGAAGTGGAAAATACGCTGAAAACGTATCGCCCTGATGTCGTCGCATTAAATGCTTGTGCGGCTGAAACTGTAGAAAATGGCCGGCTCATTATGGGCGATGAAGATGTAGCTTGTGTAGCAAAGACTGTTCCGCAGTCTCAGCTTCTTCTTACTCATCTGGATAATGTAGCCCATGCCTCTTTGACGAGATATACTCTGCGCAGCCGGCTCATGGCCCGTGGGGTGGACCATTATATTATGCCCGATGATGGAGAATGGGTTTCTTTCTAATGTGTTTTCCGATATTGCGTAGGTAATTCACCGAAACGTTTTTTGAAAGCTGCAGAAAATCGGATCTGGCTTTCATAACCGACTTTGGCTGCGATTTCTGCCATTGAATCTTGACTATGGCAGAGAAGTTCCGCAGCTTGCAGCAGCCGGTGCTCTTTGATATGGGCTGCCAGAGAAGTACCATAGACTGCTTTAAATACGTTTTTTAAAGTCGTCTGATTTATGAGATATTGTTGGGCCAGTGTGTCAATTGTGATGCGCTGGTCCAATTTTTGTAATAAATCGTAGTGGATTTTTTGTACTAAGGCCACTTGTTCCGATGGATTACCTGGAAGGTATTGCTGTCATGTTGTTCTACCAAATCGGCGAATGGTTCCAAAGCTATGCTGTTGGCCGCAGCCGGAAGAATATCGGTGCCCTCATGGATATCCGTCCTGATTATGCGAATATAGAACGGGATGGTAAACTGGAAAAGGTCGACCCGGATGATGTAGCTTTAGGTACGACGATAGTCGTCCAGCCCGGTGAACGGGTGCCCTTGGATGGCGTGGTCCTTCGGGGGACATCGAGCCTCAATACGAGTGCCCTGACAGGAGAAAGCCTGCCCAGAGATGTGCAGCAAGGGGATGAAGTCATTAGTGGCTGTATCAATATGACTGGCGTCCTTTACGTGAAAACCACGAAGGAATCCGAAGAGCCGTGGGCTCTGATGCAGCTATTGAAGCAGCCGACGTCGTACTCATGGATGATGATCCCTTGCAGATTGCCAATGCTATCCTTTTATCGCGGAAATGTCTGCGTATTGTTTATGAAAATATCGTTTTTGCACTGGGGATAAAATTCCTTTGCCTGGGATTAGGGGCTGTCGGCATTGCTAATAGTATCCATTAAAAAGGATAGCAGGAAAATGGTTTTGCAACCACAAAGTGAATAAAATAATGTATAATAGATTATATAATATGTTTTCAAGGAGGTCTTACGATGGAAAAGGTAAAAGAACTGGCGGCACAATACCAGCAGGCTGGGAATAATTGTGCTGAAACGGTGGTCAAGGTCTGCAATGATTGTCTGGATTTGAAGCTGCCGCCGGAAACGCTGCGCATGGTATCCGTCCTCGGCGGCGGGGTGGCCGGTTCGGGCTGTATTTGCGGGGCCTTGAATGGGGCCTGCCTGGTCCTGGGCTGTCTTGCCGGCCGGACGACGCCAGAAGAAAAGACGAAAGCCGAAATCAATCAGCCTGTACGGGAATTTCAGAAAATCTGGCTCGACCGCTTCAAGGCGACGTGCTGCCGCGTCCTCAAGAGTCCGGCCAATGGCGGTCCCGTATCGTGCGGTGACCTCATGGCCGACACGTCGGTTATGCTCCTCGATTTCATCCGGGAAAAGAAACTGGCTTGATTTTACGCTTTTTCTCTTGACTTTTTTCGTGGATATGGTATTATATATAAGTCAGGTCTACGGGGCGTAGCGCAGTTTGGTAGCGCGCTTGGTTCGGGACTAAGAGGTCGCAGGTTCAAATCCTGTCGCCCCGACCATACTTTACATATCGGCATTTATCCCGAAGATGTCAGCAAAGATATGTAAGACGCGGAGAGCTGTCCGAGCGGCTGAAGGAGCATGATTGGAAATCATGTATAGGGCGAACGCTCTATCGTGGGTTCAAATCCCACGCTCTCCGCCACACAGGACTTTCAAAGGGACTGTCGCATGAAGGGTTTACCTTCATGGGCAGTCCCTTTTTTGTATTTCTCCTATTCATCTGGAGTATTTTGTGCTACAATTAAAAACTATAATAAGAAGGGGAAAGAGGGGTTTACGATGAGTGCGATTAAAGAAGAACTGGCAGCTTTTATTGCTGCCCATACGAGTGATGATTTTGTCATGACACCGATTACCATGCGCGAGGCGTCGCTGCATACGGCGTGGGACCAGGAACTGCCTAAAGTAGCGATGGCGGACGTCGTCGATACGATGCTGGAAGGCTGCGATGTCTATGATGTGCCGGTCCGGATTTATATTCCTGACACGAGTCGGCCCCTGCCGGTCTTGATTTACTATCATGGCGGCGGGTTTGCCATCGACACGGTCGCTGTCTACGACCCGGTCTGCCGCCGCATTGCCCAGGCGACGCAGCATATCGTCATTTCGCCGGAATACCGACTGGCTCCGGAAAATCCCTATCCTGCAGCCTATGAAGATGCCCTGGCCGTGCCCGGAAGGCGCTGCCCAAGCTGGATGAACTGCAGATTCCCTATGAAGCCGATTTGACCTTGTGCGGTGACAGCGCCGGCGGCTGTATGGCTGCTTATACGAGCCAGGCCCTGCAGCATGATGCATCCCTTCCGTTGACTCATCAGGTCCTGGTCTATCCCTGCCTGGATATGACCCATTCCTTCCCGTCAATTCAAGAGAACTGCAATGTCAAAACGGCTTCACGCCGGCTAAGATGGTCTGGTATTTCAACCAATTCTTCCGCAACGGTGACGACCGCCGGGCCGCTTCACCCCTCTTTGGGGAATTGTCGGCAGCTATGCCGCGACGCTGTCTTGACGACGCAGTTCTGCCCCTTCCGCGACGAAGGCCGTGATTACGTGCGCCGTCTGGCCGCAAAAGGCGTCCGGGCCGAAACGTATAATTACGACAATATGGTCCATTCATACCTCAATTTTGAAAAAATATGCTACGATGAATCTGCGATACCTACCGGCGCATGGCTGATTTTTTGCAACTGTAAGGAAAATAGCGTATACTAAAGACAGGTATTATGCTGGGTAAAGGATGTGCTTTTTATGAAGAAATGCCAACATTGCGGGGCGCCTTTACAGGATGGCGACCGATTCTGCCAGGCCTGTGGCGCTGAACAACTACCTGAAGAGGAGTCGAAGAAACGGATTTGTCCGGAATGTGGAAAGTGGATCCAGGCAGATGGGAAATTCTGCCCCTTCTGTGGAGCCGAACTGCCGGAAATGGATGACGATGAACCGGTCATCGATGAAGCGACGGGGACGGAAACCTTTGTCCATAAGCATCGGGAACCCGTCCGCGACGAAGAACCGCCTCGTTCACCGCAGCCGATGGAACGGCCGGTCATGACGGGCCGGCCAACGCCGCCGCCTTTTCAGGAACCGCCTTTTTACGTGCGCTATCGGAAAGGTATCATCACTGCCGTCGTCGTCCTCATCTTGGCTGTAGCTGCCGCTGTGGCTTTCCACTTCTATGGCAGCCGCAGCAGCGGGGATTACGTCAAGGACGCCGTTTCCTTGTCACAGCAGCTGTCTTCGGAAAATGAATCCGTCACCGATACGGCTAAGCGCCTGAGCCAGAAGAGCAAAGGCGACGACGTCGATTCCCTGGTCAAGGATCTGGGCAAGAGCCGCAAGAACGTGGAAAAGATGGCCAAGAATTACCAGCCCAAGAACATTCCCGACCAGTATGCATCCGATGACCAGGCCATCCGCGAAGTCATGCGCGACCAGATGGCCATGTACGATACGGCCATAGCCATTGCTGAAAATCCCAAAGACGATGCCATCAGCGAAAAGCTCGATGACCTGCGCGATGAAGTCCAGAAAGCCAAGAAGACGGCGCGGACCATTAAGGTGCCTGGTGCTGATTTTACGGGAGCCGTCGATGGCGATAACCTGGTCAGCTATCTGGAAAAATACGTCAGCGTTCAGACTAAGCCCGACGAAACGCCTCAGCCCGAGGTGAAGGCCGACCCGGATAAGCAGGTCCTGTCATCCTATGCCAGCAGCAAGGATTTGTTCAATGACGATATCGCAAACTGGCTGGCGACATCAACGCCTACTTGAGCAATCACACGGATTTTAAAGGGACTCGCGAATTCACCAGCCGGGCCAATACGCTCTACATCCAGATTTCCAAGACCCGCAATCAGCTGGAAAACGATACGTCCATCGACAATACGGCCATGAAATACAAACTCGATGCCCTGTTCCAGGCCGAACAAGACCGCATCCGCGGCCTCTATGACGGCGTCAGTGCCAGCCAGCGCGGCCAGGACTACCGCCCCGGCTTCCAGCGTGGCCAGGCCGCCTCGAACCGCTACGACAAATTGAATGATGAGTGGAATAGGTTATAATGTTAGTGGCTAGTGGCTAGTGGCTAGTGGCTAGTGGCTAGTGGCTAGTGGCTAGTGGCTAGTGGCTAGTAGGGGCCGTCCCAAAGGGCGGCCCGCCTGCAAGGGTATTGTATACGTCCTACATGACCGGTGATGTGTGAAAACATCCACCCATATACCAGAATAATCATCCCCATGATTTACAGCGGGCCGCCCTCTGGGCGGCCCCTACGACTGAATGATGAATCACCCATATCCCGGGGCGGGCGCCCCGCGTGGTCGCCCTTACAGAAAAAATTTTAATTTAATTTAAAACCATCCACTAACAACTAACCACGAAACCACGAACCACGAACCACTAAAAAGAGGCCTGTCTTAATGCGACAGCCTCTTTTTTCACACTCATTTCTTCACTTTTTTCATGGACAGGCCGATGCGGCCGCGGGCGGCATCGACGCTGATGATTTCGGCTTCTACGATGTCGCCGGCGTGGACGACGTCTGTCGGGTGGCGGAAGGGGTGACGGCTCAGCTGGGAGCGGTGCACCAGGCCCGGTGTCTTTAGCCGAAGTCGACGAAGGCGCCGAAGTCGACGACGTTCTGGACGGTGCCGCGGACGACGGTGCCGATCTGCAGGTCGTCCAGGCTCATGACGTGGCGGCGCGTCAGCGGTTTCGGAAATTCGCTGCGCACGTCGCGCCCCGGTTTTCGCAGTTCTTCCAGGATGTCCTTGATCGTCGGTTCGCCGGCATCGAGGACGGCGGCCAGTTTCGGTGCCGCGTTCATCTGTATCTTATCGCGCAGGCCGGCCAGCTTGTCCGGGTCCTTCAGGTCTTCATGGGACAGGCCGTAATGGCTGGCGATTTTTTCGGCCAGTCCGTACGATTCGGGATGGACCGACGTATTATCCAGGGGCTCGCTGCCGTCTTTGATGCGAAGGAAACCGGCGCACTGCGTGAAGGTCGCCGGGCCCAGGCGGGGGACGTTGAGCAGGTCCTGCCGGTTCTGGAAGGGACCGTTTTTATCACGGTAGGCGACGATGTTTGCAGCCGTTGCCGCCGTCAGGCCGGAAATGTGCTGCAATAAGGCGGCCGATGCCGTATTGAGGTCGACGCCGACATAGTTGACGACCGACGTGACGACCTGGTCCAGGGCGGCCGTCAAGGCTTTCTGGTTGACGTCGTGCTGATACTGGCCGACGCCGATGGCCCGCGGGTCGATCTTGACCGATTCGGCAGGGGTCCGTGGATGCGGCGGGCAATGGAGACGGCGCCGCGGATGGTGACGTCCAGGTCCGGCAGTTCTTCCCGGGCCAGGTCCGAGGCGGAATAGACGGATGCGCCGGCTTCATTGGCGATGACGTAGCGGCAGGATAACTGGTAATCGGCGATGAGGGACGAGACGAATTGTTCCGTTTCATACGAAGCCGTCCCGTTGCCGATGGAAATGAGGGTGACGCCGTATTTCTGGATCATCCGGGCCAGGGTCTTGGCGCTCTGTTCCTTCTGGTAGGCCGATTTCGTCAGGTAATAGGTCCCATAGGCGAGGACGCGCCCCGTGGCGTCGATGATGGCGGCTTTGCAGCCCGTGCGGAAGCCCGGGTCGAGGCCCAGGATGGTCTGGCCGGCGAAGGGCGGCTGCAGCAGGACGTGGCGGAGATTTTCCGCAAAGACGTCGATGGCCTGCTTTTCGGCCTGCGCCGTCAGTTCGTTGCGGATTTCCCGTTCCATCTGCGGCGAAATGAGGCGCTTGTAGCTGTCGGCGGCGGCGTCGCAGAGAATCGCTTCATACGGCGAGTGACGCTGGATGACTAAGCGGCAGAGCCTGTCGATGTGTTCATCGGCCGGCTCTTTTAGGGTCACTTTCAGTTTTTTCTCATTTTCGCCGCGGTTGATGGCCAGGATGCGGTAGCTCGGGATGCGGGCGACGCGTTCGCTGAAATCGGCGTAGGTCAGCATGGGGCCGGCTTCGCTCTCTTCGACTTGCAGGCTGCAGGTCAGGCGGGCCTGATGCCACAGGTCGCGGCGCAGGATGCGGCGGAAATCGGCCCGTTCGGAAAAGCGTTCGGCCAGGATATTGGCAGCGCCCTGGATGGCGTCTTCGACGGAAGGCACTTCGTCGGTGAGGTAGGCCTGAGCGGCTTTTTCCGGCGCCGGGCCGTTGGCTTTTTGCGACAGGAACAGGTCGGCCAGGGGTTCCAGGCCGGCTTCGCGGGCCATGGAGCTTTCGTCCGTTTTTTCGGCTTATACGGCAAATAGAGGTCTTCTACGTCCTGGAGCTGCCGGGCCGCTTCCAGTTCCTCGGCCAGTTCGTCGTTCCAGCAGCCTGGTCGATGATGGACTGGCGGACCGTTTCCTTGCGGCTGGCCAGGGCCTGTTCATAGTCATATTGCTCCTGGATGCAGCGGAGTTGGACTTCATCGAGGCTCCCCGTCGCTTCTTTCCGGTATCGGGCGATAAAGGGAAGTGTATTGCCCTGTGCAAAGAGGGAAAGGGCAGATTGAACTTGGGATGGCTGTATACCAGGGTCCTGGCGATTTCAGCGATCATCGTTTCCTCTGTCATGATTACCTTCCTTCCTAACTGAATAATTAATATTACTTATTGTGTAAGAAAAATTTCCCATAAAGCATTGAAATTTTTCTTGATAACCGTTACAATATAATACAGGATACTCCCCAGTATTCTGTATGATTCCAAGCTGAAATAAAGCTAGAATATCTTATTATACACAGTTTTCCAAGAAAGGGGGATAAAAATGGAAATTGCTGAAGTTTTGCGAAAAAACGGCTATAAAGTAACTCCGCAGCGCCTGGCTGTGTACGAAGCCATCAATCACAATCCGACGCATCCCAATGCCGAGGCGATTTACAAGATATTACAGCCCAATTATCCGTCTATGAGTCTGGCTACGGTCTACAAGACGATGGAAATCTTTGCCAAAATTGGCGTTGTCCAGGTCTTGCAGTGCGCAGAAGATGCCCATCGCTATGATTATAATACAACTCCCCATGCCCATATTCGTTGCGAAAAATGCAACCGCGTCATCGATATCGACATGGACCAGGAGGGATTGCGTCAGCAGGCGGCTGAACAGAGCGGCTTCGTCGTCAACGGCGTCAGTATTTCGTTTGTCGGGATTTGCCCGGAATGTCGGGAAAAATCGTAAGTATTTGATTTTCATATAGTCTGAGGATAGGGGCTGCTGCATGAAGCCGGACGGGCTTTGTGCGGCAGCCTTTTTTGTTATCCGTCGCGCAGGAGGAAAAAATATGTTGCATATTGGATGTCATTTATCGGTTTCACAAGGATTTTTGCACATGGGTGGCGAAGCTTTATCTATAGGGCAGATACGTTCCAGTTTTTCTCCCGCAATCCCCGAGGCAGTGGCGTCCGCAAACTGGACGTCGACGACATACAGGCCCTGAACCAGCTCATGGCGGACCATCATTCGCGCCTATCCTGCCCATGCGCCGTATACCCTGAACGGCTGCTCGAAGACGGCCAAGACGCGGGATTTCGCCCGCCAGGCCATGGCCGATGACCTGCGCCGTCTGGAATACGTCGACAACTGCCGGTATAACTTCCATCCCGGCAGCCACGTCGGCCAGGGCGCTGAAACGGGGATCGCCCTCATTGCCGACCTGCTCAACACCTGCATGTTCCCGGGCCAGAAGACGACGGTCCTCTTAGAAACCATGGCCGGCAAGGGGACGGAAGTGGGCCGGACCTTTGAGGAACTGGCAGCCATCATCGACAAAGTCGCCATGAACGAGAAGCTCGGCGTCTGCTCGATACGTGCCACGTCTTCGATGGCGGCTACGACATCGTCCACCACCTGGACGACGTATTGACGGCTTTCGACAAGGTCATCGGCCTGGAACGACTGAAAGCGGTCCATATCAACGACAGCAAGAACGAGCTGGCCAGCCATAAGGACCGCCACGAAAAAATCGGCGATGGCCATATCGGCCTCGAAGCTTCCAGGCCATCGTCAACCATCCGGCCCTGCGGAACCTGCCTTTTTACTTGGAAACACCGAACGACCTCGACGGGTATGCCCGGGAAATCGCCTTGTTGCGGTCTTTGCAGCAGTAATTGTCCGAAGGAGGGATTCCATGCGTATTTTACATACAGCGGACTGGCATTTAGGGAAATTATTTTATGGGAACTACTTGACCGAAGACCAGGCCTATGTCCTGGAACAGCAGTTCCTGCCCCTGCTCCGGGACGAAGGCATCGACGCGTCGTCTTGGCTGGCGATGTCTACGACCGCAGCCTGCCGCCGGCAGAGGCTGTCGAACTCTTTGATGATATCGCAACGAAGATAACGGCCGATTTGAAGATCCCCTTCCTGGTCATCAGCGGCAACCACGACAGCCCGGCCCGCCTGTCCTTTGCCAGCCGCCTCCTGGCGCCGCAGGGGCTCTATATCGCCGGCGAATTGGACCGCCTCACCGGGCCTGTGGTCTTAGAAGATGAAGCGGGTCCCGTCGCCTTCCTGATGATTCCCTATGCCGAACCGGCCGTAGTCCGGCAGGTCCTTGGCCAGGAAACGGTCCGCAGCCACCAGCAGGCTATGGAAGCCCTGCTGGCCTGGCAGGCCCAGGCCGTTCCCCAAGGAGCGCGCACGGTCTGCATCGCCCATGCCTTTGTCGCCGGCGGCGTAGCCGGCGATTCCGAGCGGCCCTTGTCCATCGGCGGGACGGACCAGGTGGCAGGCAGCCTCTTCGCGCCTTTTACGTATACGGCCCTGGGCCATCTCCACGGCCCGCAGAAAGTCACGAGCGATACCATCCGCTATGCCGGCAGCCTGCTCAAATATTCTTTTGGCGAAGCGCCAGCATAAAGGGGCAGTCATCGCCGATATTGGGGCCGACGGCAAGGCAGCCCTTACCTTCCGGGACTTCGTGCCGCGCCACGACGTGCGCATCGTCAGCGGTTCTTTCGAGCCATCATGCCGCCGATGACGACCGGCCGGACGATTTCATCCTGGCCCGACTGGACGATACGCAGCCCATCCTCGACGGCATGGCCAAACTGCGGCGCAAGTATCCCAACGCCATGGCCCTGGAAATGCCCAACCGCAACACCCAGGCCGCCGGCCAGCGCGACTTTGATCTGCAGCAGGTGACGGAACGCGAATTGTTCACCGGTTTTGCCCAGGCCATGCGGCCGGACCAGCCTTGACCGAGGCCGAACGGGCCTGTGTCCGCGCCTTGTGGGACGAATTGGAAAAAGGGGGCAGCTTATTATGATTCCCATTTACTTAGACATGAAGGCTTTTGGCCCTATGCCGGTCGGGAAATTGTCGATTTCCGCCAATTAGGGGACCACAAACTGTTCCTCATCTACGGGCCGACAGGCTCGGGCAAGACGACCATCCTCGACGCCATGTGCTACGCCCTCTACGGCAGCACCAGCGGCGACAGCCGTACCGGCGCCCACATGCGCAGCGAGTACGCTTCGCCGCAGGAAGCGACGTCCGTATCGTTCCGCTTTGCCATCGGGCAAAAATATTACCGCATCGACCGCAGCCCGGAACAGGAAATTGCCAAGAAACGCGGCACGGGCTTGAAGAAGGCTTCGGCCCAGGCCGCTTTATATGAAACGGATGAAGCCGGGGACCAGGAAAAGCTCATCGCCGCCAAGAATGTGACGGCTGCCGTCGAAGGGCTGCTGGGCTTTAAAGCCGACCAGTTCCGCCAGGTCGTCCTTTTACCGCAGGGGGACTTCCGCAAGCTCCTCCTGGCCGGGTCCGGCGAACGCCAGCAGATCATGCAGACCCTCTTCCATACCCAGCGCTATGCCCGGCTCCAGGAACTGGCCAAAGCCCGCCACGATGCCCTGGCCAGCCAGTATGAGCAAGTCCGGCAGCGGCGGGAACAGTGCCTGGCGGCGCTGGACATTGCCGACGAAAAGGAACTGCCTGCAAAGGAACGGCAATGGCAGGACCAGGCAGTGGCCGTAGACAAACAGTGGCAGGAAGCCGAAGGGGCGCGCAAGACCTGTCAGGCCGCTTTCCAGGCCGCCCAGGCCCTGGACGCCCACTGGCTGCTGCGGGACCAGAAACGCCGGGAAGCGGCACAGCTCCAGGGGCAGGCCCGATTATTCCAGGACAAAAGGGATACCATCGCTACCCTGCGCAAGGCCGAAATCCTGGCCGAACCCTGCCGCCACTTGGACGACCTGGAAAGAGAGGGCAGGGAGGCCCATAAAGCCGCTGAAAAAGCAGGAAAACTGGCCGAAAAGGCCCGGCAGGACCTAACTGCGGCCAAGCAGCAGCTGGAAGGTCTTTCGGCCCGGGAAAAGGGCTATAAGGCGGCCTGTGAAGAACAGGTGCAGCTGGCAGGCCTGCAGGACAAGGCCGGAGCTATCGGACCTGCTGCCTCGAAGAAGGGCAGTGCCAGAAAAACGTGACTGACGCCGAAAAGCGCTGGAATCAGGCCCGAAGAAAAAAGAAAGGAAAAGCAGGCCCTGGACAAGGCCCGGGAAGCCGTCGCCGGCCTGGCCGAACAAGCCGTCGCGGCGGAACAGGCCAAAGCCCGCTGGCAGGCCCTGAACGACCGGCTCCAGCGCGAAGGCGAAGCGGCTGAGCTGGAAGCTAAGGCTAAAGAAGCGCAGAAACAGTGGCAGCACAGCCGGACTTTCCTGGAAAAAGCGGCGGCCAAAGCCCGGGACGAACGCATTGCCTATGAAAGCGTGCGGGCCTGTTCCTGCAGGCCCAGGCAGCTGTCCTGGCGTCGGAACTGGAAGAGGGCCAGCCCTGCCCGGTCTGCGGCTCGAAAGCCCATCCCCTGCCGGCTGTGCGCCGGAATCCCTGCCGGAACGGCACGACGTCGAACAGCATCAGAAACGGGCCGAAGCCAGTGAAGGCAAGCGCCAGCAGTGGGAAGTGACAGCCAAAGCCGATGAAACCCGCTGCCAGGCCCTGCAGGCCCAGTACGAGGCCTTGCGCCGACAGTATCCCCAGGACGGGACCCTGGCGGACTGGCAGGCCAAGGCCGGACAGGCTCAAGTGACTATGGAAGGATTGCAGCAGCAGGTCCGGGACGGTGAAAAGCTGAAACAAGCCGTCGCCGCCGGCGAGGCCAGACTGGCCCGCTGGGAAAAGGACGAAGAAACGGCCCGGACGGCGGTGGAACAGGCGAGGACCGCTGCGGTTAAAGCCGCTGAGACGAAGGCCCGCCTGGAAGCGGACCTGCCGCCAGCCTATCGCGACCTGCTGGCGTTGCAGCAGCGACTGGATGCCTTGAACCGCGCTATCAGGCCTATGAAAGGACTTGCAGCACTGCCGCGACGCCGTCGTCGCCGGCGAACGGCAGGCGGCCAAGCAGCAGCAGGAAGCGCAGAATTGGCAGCATCAGGTCGAAGTGCTGCGGGACCGCTTCAGCCAGGCGTCCAGGCCCTGCGGGACCGCGTCCTGGCCGCCGGCTTTGAAAGCGTCAAGGCTGCCGGGCCATGCAGCCGCCGTGCCGCAGATACCGGAACTGGAAGAATCCGTCCGTCACTATGACCAGCAGGTCCAGCAGGTCCAGGGCCAGCTGGCCCAGGAAGAGGCCGCCATCGGCACACAGGAACGGCCCGACGTGGCCGCCGCCCGGGCGGCCCTGGACGGCGCTGAAAAGGCCAGCCAGGCCCTGGTCGAAGCCAAGGGCAGCCTGACGGCACGGTACCAGCGCTGGCAGCAGGAAAAGGAAGCCCTGGCCGCTTTGCAGCAGGAAGGCCAGGACCTGACCGAAGCTTATAAGACTGTCGGCGCCGTCTATGAACTCATTGCCGGCAAGCAGACGGGCATCAACTTTGAACGCTACGTCCTCGGGGCCCTCCTCGATGAAGTCCTGGCCGCCGCCAACGGACGCCTGCAGGGCATGAGCCGCCAGCGGTACAGCCTGCAGCGCTCCCAGTCCTGGGACGACAAGCGGGTCAAGCAGATTGGCCTGGATATCGAAGTCTATGACAATTATACGGGCTATGCCCGTCCGGCCAACACCTTGTCTGGCGGTGAGACCTTCCTGGCATCCCTGTCCCTGGCCCTGGGCCTGGCCGACGTCGTTCAGGCCTATTCTGGCGGTATTCACTTGGATACGATGTTCATCGATGAAGGCTTCGGTACCCTCGACGGCGAAACCTTGGATTACGCTTGAAGACGTTGGCGTCTCTGCGCAGCGGTGGCCGCCTGGTCGGTATCATTTCTCACGTCCCCGAACTGAAGGAACGTATCGATGCCCGCCTGGCCGTCCACAAGACCGACCGGGGCAGTACGTCGTCCTTTGAGTTTGCCTGACCGTCGCGATTAGTATATAATAAAATCATAACGAATAGAGAGGGGGAGAATTTTGTCTATTCAAAAAGTACGCGATTATTTTTCCCAGTGGGGAATGGAAGACCGGGTCATGGAACTCAGTCAGTCCAGCGCGACTGTCGAAGAAGCGGCAGCCGCCCTTCATACGGAAGGCCGGCGCATTGCCAAGTCCATGTCTTTCCTCGTCGGTGACCATCCGATTTTGGTCCTCTTTGCCGGCGATGCCGCGTAGATAACCATAAGTTCAAAGAACGGTTCCACAAAAAGGCGACGATGATCAAGGCAGGCGACGTAGAACGGCTCATCGGCCATCCCGTCGGCGGTGTCTGTCCCTTTGCCGTCAATGACGCGTCGAAGTCTTCCTCGATGAATCGCTTAAACGCTTCCAGACCGTCTTTCCTGCCTGTGGTACGGCCAACAGTGCCATCGAACTGACACTGCCCGAACTGGAAACTTATTCCCATGCCAAGGAATGGGTCGACGTATCGAAAGGCTGGCAGGAAGCAAACCAATAAAAAGGGGGTAAGTACTATGCAATTCACCTTTAAACACACTAATTTCAACGTGCTGGATCTCCAGCGCAGCATGGACTTCTACAAAGAAGCCCTGGGACTGACCGAAGTCAGCCGCATTGAAAATCCCGATTTCACCATCGTCTATCTCGGAGACGGCGTGTCCGATTTCCAGTTGGAACTGACCTGGCTCAAAGACCGCAAGGAACCGTATAACCTGGGGGAAAACGAATTCCACACGGCCTTTGCTGTCAAGGATATGAAAGCAGCCCTGGCCAAACATAAGGATATGGGCTGTGTCGTCTATCAGAATCCAGCTATGGGCATCTATTTCATCGTCGACCCTGACGGCTACTGGCTGGAAATCATTCCGGAGCGCTAACGATGAAGAAAGAGTATACGCAACGGACAGCCCGCCTCATCGGCCAGGATAAGGTGGATGAATTAGATACGAAAAAAGTGCTTATCTTTGGCGTCGGCGGCGTCGGTTCGGCTGTCGTCGAAGCCTTGGGGCGGGCTGGCGTGGGCCATCTCATCCTGGTCGATGCCGACGTCTTCGACCCGTCCAATGTGAACCGTCAGCTCGGCGCGACGGTCCAGACCATTGGCCGGCCGAAAGTCGAAGTCATGAAGGAACGGCTCTTGTCCATCAATCCCGACATCGACGTCGAGACCCATGCGACCTTCTATCTGCCGACAGCCATAAGGCTTCATCGCCAATTCCGGTGCCGACTATGTCGTCGACGCCGTCGATACGATGAGCGCCAAGATCGCCATCATCGACGAAGCCTATCACAGCGGCATCCCGGTCGTCTCGTCCATGGGGGCCGGCAACAAGCTCCATCCGGAATACTTCCAGCTCGACTACATCGAAAAGACCAGCGTCGATCCCCTGGCCAAAATCATGCGCCGGGAATTGAAGAAGCGCCGGATCCGCCGCATCAAAGTGGCTTATTCGACGGAAGTCCCGCATAAGCCGTTCTCGGACAGCGATGAAGTGCGCCCCAGTCCGGGCAGCATTTCCTTCGTCCCGTCGACAGCCGGCATGATTCTGGCCGGTGCCGTCGTGCGCGACCTCCTGGGTCTGGAGTAAAAGAAAATTTTTGCCAGTTATACACAAGGGCTGTGCCTGAAAAGGCGCAGCTCTTTTGTGGTCCTTTCAAGGCTTGCCAGCCATTTTGATAAAAATTAGCCTTAACTTGTCCACAACACGATAGAGTATATACACATTGACAGTTGCTACTATATATAGTATCATAGGGCATGTGAAAAACGGTCCCTGCATCGTATATCTTGTGGGGGACACGGAAAAAGGTACATCTTGTATACTATATACTGTGGAGGTAGACATATGTTAGAAGTAATCAAGCGCAACGGAGAACGGGTGCCCTTCAATCGCGACAAGATCACGAACGCCATTGAAAAGGCCATGAACAGCAGCAGCGGTATTTATGAAGAAGGGCAGGCTGCCAAGATTGCCAGTGAAATCGAAGCGTATGCGGCTTCTATCCAGAAGGACCTGACCATTTATGCCATCGAAGACCAGGTCTACTACCGCCTGTTGAAATACAATAATCCGGCTACGGCCCGGGCCTATGAAAACTACAAGACTATCCAGGCTTTCAAGCGCCAGACCAACACGACGGACGATGATGTCTTCGGCCTGCTGAACAACACCAACCTGGAAGTCCTCGATGAAAACTCCAATAAGAACGGCCACGTCGTATCGACACAGCGCGACCTCATTGCCGGCGAAGTCTCCAAGGACATTGCCCGCCGCAAGCTCATCCCGGCCGATATCGTCCAGGCCATGACAGCGGGGCCATCCATTTCCACGATATGGATTACATCATCCAGCCATGTTCAACTGCTGTCTCATCAACTTGGAAGACATGCTGGCCAACGGCACGGTCATCAACGGCAAGAAAATCGATACGCCGAAATCCTTCCAGGTCGCCTGCACGGTGACGACGCAGATCATCGCCCAAGTCGCCAGCGGCCAGTACGGCGGTCAGTCCATCAACGGCATCGACCGCATCCTGGCGCCCTATGTCCGCAAATCCTTCAAGAAGTACATGAAAGCTGTCGTCGAAGAACAGCGCGAAGTCTACGGTATCGAACCGGACATGGAAAAGGCCGAAGAAATCGCCTGGAAGCGGACAAAGAAGGAAATCAAGGACGGCATCCAGACCATCCAGTATCAGATCAACACCCTCATGACGACCAACGGCCAGGCGCCGTTCGTCACGCTGTTCATGTATTTTAAACCGGACTACGAATACGCCAAGGAAGCGGCCCTCATCGACGAAGAACTGCTGCGCCAGCGTATCCAGGGCATCAAGAACGAAGCCAATGTCTACGTCACGCCGGCTTTCCCGAAACTCATCTACGTCCTGGACGAACACAACGTCCGCGAAGGCAGCCCCTACTTCTATCTGACCAAACTGGCGGCTGAATGTACGGCAAAACGCATGTATCCCGACTATATTTCGGCCAAGAAGATGCGCGAATCCTACGAAGGCAACGTCTTCAGCCCCATGGGCTGCCGGTCCTTCCTCAGCCCCTGGAAAGATGAACAGGGCAACTATAAATTCGACGGCCGTTTCAACATGGGCGTCGTCTCCCTCAACCTGCCGCAGATCGGCATCCTCGCCGATGGCGACGAAGAAAAATTCTTCCAGATTCTCGACAAACGCCTGGAACTTTGCAAGAAGGCCCTGCTCCTGCGCGTCGACCTCCTCAAACGCATCACGTCGGACGTATCGCCTATTCACTGGCAGTACGGCGCCATTGCCCGCCTGAAGCCCGGCGAAACGATTGAAAAATTCATTTACGGCGGTTATGCGACCTTGTCCTTGGGTTATATCGGCATCTATGAAGCGACGATGCTGACCAAGCACTGCTCGCACACAACGGCGGAAGGCCGGAAATTCGCCATGCGCATCATGGACGACCTCAACGCCCACATCAAGAAGTGGAGAAAAGAAACGAATATCGGCTTCGCCTCTACGGCACGCCGGCAGAAAACCTGACCAATCTCTTCTGCAAGATCGACAAGGCCCGCTTCGGCTCCATTCCCGATGTCACCGACAAGCTATTACACCAACAGCTACCATGTCGATGTCCGCGAACCGATCAACGTCTTCGATAAGTTCTCCTTTGAAGCCGATTTTGAAGATAAATCGACAGGCGGCTGCATCAGCTACGCCGAAATCCCCAACATGACCCATAATATCCCGGCTGTCCTGACCATGGTCCAGTATATCTACGACCACATCGCGTACGGCGAATTTAATACCAAGCTCGACTACTGCCATGAATGTGGCTTCGACGGCGAAATCATCCTCAACGATGATAATGAATGGGAATGTCCGCGCTGCCATAATAAAGACCGCAACAAACTGACCGTCATCCGCCGTACCTGCGGCTATTTGGGTGAAAATTTCTGGAACGAAGGGCGGACGCAGGAAATCAAGAACCGCGTCCTCCATATCTAAGAGGTGACTTGTTTTGCATTATGCACAGATGCGGCAATATGACATTGCCAATGGCCCGGGCATCCGCTCGACGATTTTCGTCACCGGCTGTTCGCGTCACTGTTTCAACTGTTTCAATCCGGAATACCAGGACCCCAAGGCCGGCCAAGAATGGACGGACAAGGAAATGGACCAGCTCCTGTCCTGGCTCAGCGCTCCCACTAACGGCGGCCTGACCCTCCTGGGCGGCGAACCCATGGAAAATACAGCCGGCCTGACGCAGATTGTCCAAAAGGTCAAACAGGCACTGCCCGATAAATCAGTGTGGGTCTACTCGGGCTTTACGTATGACGAAATCATGGCGGACCCGCAGAAAAAAGCCCTTTTAGATGTCTGTGACGTCCTCGTCGACGGCCCCTTTGTCGACGACCTGAAAGACCCGGGCCTCTATTTCCGCGGCTCCTCGAACCAGCGCGTCATCGACCTCAACGCCACCAGAGAAAAGGGAGAAGTAACCCTCCTCTGGCCGGACGGGAGATAAAAGTTTGTAGTTTGCAGCAACTTCTCTGTTGAAAGCCTCCCATAATAGGGGAGGTGCCGAAGGCGGAGGGGTTGCTTTTTTTCTTAAAAATAATTAATATAAATTATCAAGTAATACTATTTACAAAATTAGATAATTTTGCTATACTTTAGTTAGAAGAACACTGGGTACAGCACTATTCAGACGGGCGCCCCACATGGGCGCCCCTACAGTCGATGCGGGAATCCCAAAATCAGCGTAGGGGTCGCCATGTGGCGACCCGCCGCGAACGCTGTACCATATCCTATACTGAATGCTGTGTAAATAATGTGCGCAAAAGGGGGGCTTCTCATGGTTGTTGAATCGGTAAAAAAAGTTAAGAATATCGTCTCTGAAGTCTTTAAAGGCTATGCCAGTAATTCCAGCGGCGGCTGTTGCGGTGTATCCCTTCCTCCGGAAGAACAGCGCCAGCTCAAACGCCTGAAAGAAGGGGCCCAGGCCGAAAAGAAGGATTGACAGGGGCCGTAAAAACGGCTACACTAAGGATATATGAACAGGACGCACGACGGGGACACCACCTAAGGTGTCAGACGTCGTGCGTTTTTATTTTGCTACGAGGGGTGTATACCATGCAGTTACTATTGAACGGAAAGAAAATGAATTGTCCCTGTGATCACCTGGAAGACTTGAAAGCCGCCTATGGCAGCGGTCAAGAAATCACCATCGTCAACGGCTTCGCCACGACAGAGAACTTAGCCTGAAAGAGGGCGATGAAATCTATTTCATCCCGAAAGACCGGCTGCCGCCGAAAGAAGCGCTGGAAGGATGATGTGTTCCCGCCATACGCCGAAAGTCCACCAGAAAGTCAGCGCCGGCCGCGTCGCCATCTGCGGTCTCGGCGGTCTGGGCTCTAACGCCGCCGTCTACCTGGCCCGGACCGGCGTCGGCCATCTGCACCTCATCGACTTCGATACGGTCGATGCCAGCAACTTGAACCGTCAGTCCTACATGGTCCGCGACCTAGGACAGCGCAAGACCGATGCCCTGGCCCGGCAGATTGCCGACATCAATCCCTTCATCGATGTCCGCACGGACTTCGTTCGCCTTACGGAAGACAACGTACCGACTATCCTAAAAGACGACCAGGTCATTTGCGAAGCCTTCGACAACCCCGATGCCAAGACCATGCTCGTCCACACCGTCTTGGAACAATGTCCCGATAAATACATCGTCTCCGCTTCCGGCATGGCCGGCTACGGCGACAGCAACGCCATCGAAACAAAAAAAATCACGAGCCATTTCTATATCTGCGGCGACCAGACGCGGAATGCGAAGCCCGGCCGCGGCCTCATGGCCCCAAGAGTCGCCATCTGTGCCGGCCACGAAGCCAACCTGATCCTGAAGCTCTTGGTCGACGTCTTGTAAGGGCCTTTCCAAAAAAATCCTTGCATTTCAAGGGCTGATGTGCTAAACTATTCTAGCATAGGTTTTGAATGATTGATACAGAAAGAGGTGTAAGTGGTGAAAGAAGGTATTCATCCGAAGTACTACCCGAATGCGAAAGTTACTTGCGCATGCGGCAATACGTTTGAAACAGGTTCTACGAAACCGGAACTGCGTGTTGAAATTTGCTCCAAATGCCATCCGTTCTTTACGGGTCAGCAGCGTGCTCAGCAGGCTCGTGGCCGTATCGAACAGTTCAATAAACGTTATGGTAAAACAGCTAAATAAGCAGCAGTACAAGTGGGCAGCAGAGCAGAAATGCTCTGCTCTATTTGTATGTACAGAAATGGAGGCAACTCTTTGAAGAAACCGAAGACGTACGTCGGCGGCCAGGCCGTCATCGAAGGGGTTATGATGCGCGGTCCTGTCAGCATTGCTACGGCAGTGCGGACGCCGTCCGGTGAGATTACTGTAAAAAAAGACGCCGTTCATTCCATTACCGAACGGTATCCAATTTTGAAGAAGCCTTTTTTGCGGGGCAGCGTCGCCTTGTGTGAGTCCCTGGTATACGGCATGAAGAGCCTGTCCTATTCGGCCCAGGCTGCCGGAGAGGAAGATGAACAGCTGACGAATACGCAGATGGCCCTGACCATGGCCGTTTCCGTCGTCCTGGCTATCGTCTTTTTCCTGGCTATCCCGACGTATGCGGCGAAATTCATTCCCGGTGTCGCCGACAGTGCCGTTCGCCTGAACGTCGTCGAAGGGGTCCTGCGCCTCGCTATATTTCTATTATATATATGGGGGATTTCCCTGACGTCGGACATCCGCCGCGTTTTTGAATACCATGGGGCCGAACACAAGACCATCTGGACGTATGAATCGGGAGAGGAATTGACCGTCGAGAACGTCAAACGACATAGCCGCCTCCATCCGCGGTGCGGTACGAATTTCCTGCTCATCGTCATGGTCGTATCGATCTTTGTCTTTGCCTTCCTGGGCTGGCCGAATCTCATCGAGCGCATCGCCTCCCGCGTGTTGCTCATGCCTGTCGTCGCGGCATCAGTTATGAAATGATACGCCTCGCCGGCCGCACCCAGAATCCGGTCATTCAAGCCTTATTCCGTCCGGGCCTGTGGCTCCAGTATCTGACGACGCGGGAACCCCATGCCGACCAGATCGAAGTGGCTATTGAAGCCTCAACGCCGCTAAGCCGGCTGATGAAGAAAGTGAATCGAACGAATTGAAATGAGGAGGACCTTATGAGCTCTTTTATGGATAAAGTACAGGCCGTGGAAAATAAATTCATGGACCTGGAACAGCAGATCAGCGACCCGTCTGTCATCGCCCGTCAGGACGAATGGCAGAAACTGACGAAGGAACACGCTTCGCTGACGCCGATTGTCGAAGCATTCCGCAAATATAAAGACATTACCAACACCATTGACGGCGACAAGGAAATCATCGACGATCCCGACAGTGATGACGACCTCATCGCTATGGCCAAAGAAGAAATGAACGGCCTGACTAAGGAACAGGCCGACCTGGAAGAACAGCTGCACATCCTCATGCTGCCTAAAGACCCGCGGGATGATAAGAACGTCATCATGGAAATCCGCGCCGGTGCCGGTGGCGACGAAGCAGCCCTCTTTGCCGGCGACCTGTTCCGCATGTACATGAAATACATTGAAAAACAGCCGGGCTGGAAGACGAGCATCATCAGTTCCAATGCACCGGAACTGGGCGGCTTCAAGGAAGTTGTCTTCTCCGTCGAAGGTTCCGGCGTCTATGGCAAATTGAAATATGAATCCGGCGTCCATCGCGTCCAGCGTGTGCCCGTCACCGAAGCCGGCGGCCGTATCCACACGTCGACGGCGACCGTTGCCGTCCTGCCGGAAGCCGAAGACGTCGAAATCGACCTCAATATGGACGACGTCCGCGTCGACTATTTCCGCGCCTCCGGTGCCGGCGGCCAGCACGTCAATAAGACGAGTTCTGCCGTCCGCATGACCCATATCCCGACGGGGATGGTCGTCGAATGTCAGGACGAACGGTCCCAGCTGGAAAACCGTGCCAAAGCCTTGCGCGTCTTGAAAGCCCGTCTCCTCGACCAGGCCCAGCAGAAGGCCGATGCCGAATTGACAGAAGAACGGCGCAGCCAGGTCGGTACCGGCGACCGCAGCGAACGCATCCGCACGTATAACTTCCCTCAGGGCCGCGTGACGGATCATCGCATCAACCTGACGTTGTACAAACTGGATAACATCCTCAACGGCGATATTGACGAATTTATCCAAGCTTTGGCTGAAGCCCGCCGGGCCGAATTGATGAAAGAAGCCGAAGATGAATAAGATTTGGACTATCGGTGCCTTGCTGCAATGGACGCAACAGTATTTTGCCGGCAAAGGCATCGATTCGCCGCGCCTCGATGCGGAAATTCTCTTGGCCCATGTCCTGCATAAAGAGCGCATCTATCTGTACGCCCATTATGACGAACCCCTGAACGGCGAAGAACTGGCAGCCTACCGGGCAATGGTCAAAAAGCGGGCCGACCGATTATCGGTGGCCCATATCCTGGGCACCAAAGCTTTCATGGGCTCGATTTCAAGGTCAGTGAAGACGTCCTCATCCCCAGGCCGGAAACGGAAATGCTCGTCGAGACCGTCGTCACCGCTGCCGAAGGGACGGCGCCGGTCATCATCGACATCGGTACGGGCAGCGGGGCCATCGTCCTCAGCCTGCTCCATTACCTGCCGCAGGCGACGGGGACTGGCGTCGACATCTCGTCCAAGGCCCTGGCTATAGCTGCTGAAAATGGCCGTTCCCTGGGCCTCGACGACCGCGTGACCTGGATTGAAAGCGATTTATTCACCCAGGTTCCGCCTTGCACCTGTGACTGGCTGGTATCCAATCCGCCTTATCTGACGCAAGGTGATATGGAACAGCTCCAGCCGGAAGTACGCCACGACCCGGCGCTGGCCCTGTACGGCGGCGACGACGGCTTGGACTTCTATCGCCGCATTGCCACAGACAGCCCGGCTTATGTCAAGGTGGGCGGCCACTGTGCTGTCGAAATCGGCGCCGGCCAGGCAGACGACGTGACAGCGATTTTCTGCCGCCATGGTGCTTATGACCATGAACAGACCGTCAAGGATTACGGCGGTATCGACAGGGTCCTCGTATTTTCCAGAAAAGAGTAGAGACGATGAAACAGACGAAACTTGTAGAAATTACGGATATAGAGAAACAGAAAGGCATCCTCGCAGAAGCGGGCCGGATCATCCGCGACGGCGGCCTGGTCGTCTTCCCGACGGAAACGGTCTACGGTATCGGTGCCAACGGCCTCGACGCCGACGCGTGCCGCAGCATTTACGTCGCTAAAGGACGGCCCAGCGATAATCCGCTCATCCTGACTGTGCCCGATGAAGAAGGGGCCCGCCAGGCAGCAGCTGTCATCCCGCCGACGGCACAGAAGCTCATGGATCGCTTTTGGCCGGGGCCGCTGACTATCGTCTTGCCGCGAAAGCCCATCGTGCCCGATGCGGCGACTGGCGGCCTCGATACGGTGGCCCTGCGCTGCCCGGACCACGATATCTGCCGGGCTTCCTGCGCTGTGCCGGTGTCCCCGTTGCCGGTCCCAGTGCCAACTTGTCGACCCGGCCCAGCCCAACGACGGCAGAAGAAGTCATGCACGACATGGATGGCCGCGTCGATATGGTCATCGATGGCGGCCCTTGTCATATCGGCGTCGAATCGACCATCGTCGAATGTAACGGCGATGACGGTGTTACCATCTGCGTCCCGGCGGCGTCACCGTCGAAATGCTCCAGGAAGTCGTACCTCATGTCCGGCTTGACACGACACTGGTCACGGGGAAAGGCGTCCCCAAGGCGCCGGGCATGAAATACCGCCACTATGCGCCGTCGGCACCGATGACGGTCGTCGTCGGCCCTGTCGATAAGGTAACGGAAAAACTGCAGGCCTTATACGACCAGGCCAAGGGCGAAGGCAAGACCGTCGGTTTTTTGGTCAGCGAAGAAGTAGGAGCTTCGTTCCCGCATAAGGATATGTATATCTGGGGCCGTCATGGCGACAAGGAAGCCTTGGCCAACCAGCTTTACACGGGTCTCCTGTCCTTTGACAGTGACAAAGTCGACGTCATCTTGGCCGAAGGCATCGACGATGAAGGACTGGGCTTGGCTATCATGAACCGCATGAAGAAAGCCGCCGGCGGTCACGTAATCATTGTCGGTTAAACCTTTTCACACGACTCCGAAAGGGGTATAATAAAACTGAATTTATCAGCATACATGGGAGGAATTGATTATGAAATTAGTACTCGGCGCCGATCACGGCGGATTTGACCTGAAGGAAAACATCAAAGAATATTTGAAGGAACAAGGCATTGAATTCACCGATTACGGCACTTTGACGGGCGAACGCTGCGATTATCCGGACATTGCCAAGAAAGTCGCTGAAGCCGTCGCTGACGGCACCTTCGACCGGGGCATCCTCGTCTGCGGCACGGGCATCGGCATCGGCATCGCTGCCAACAAAGTCCATGGCATCCGGGCAGCCCTCTGCCACGATTGTTTCTCGGCAGAATACTGCCGCCGCCATAATGACGCCAACATCCTGACCATGGGCGGCCGCGTCATCGGTCCGGGCCTGGCCAGAGAAATCGTCCGCATCTTCCTCTCCACTGGTTTTGATGGCGGCCGCCACGCAGTCCGCGTCGCCAAAATTGCAGAAATGGATAAATAGGAAAGGAGATTTCACACATGCACGTACAAGTAATGGACCATCCGCTCATTCAGCACAAAGTCACACTCATGCGGAAAAAGGAAACAGGTTCGAAAGATTTCCGCAACCTCTTGGAAGAAATCACCATGCTCATGGGTTACGAAATTACACGGGACCTGCCTTTAGAAGATGTTGAAATCGAAACGCCTGTCGCCAAGATGATAGGGAAACAGATCAGCGGCAAGAAATTGGGCATCGTCCCGGTTCTGCGCGCTGGCTTGGGTATGGTACAGGGCATGCTCAACCTTATCCCGACGGCTAAAGTCGGCCATATCGGCCTCTACCGCGACCCGCAGACGCTGGAACCGGTCGAATATTACTGCAAGCTGCCTGATGTCGAAGACCGCGATTTCATCATCGTCGACCCCATGCTGGCCACGGGCGGCAGTGCGTCAGCTGCCATTACGCTGCTGAAAGAAAAAGGCATCAAGAACATCAAGCTCATGTGCCTCGTCGCAGCTCCCCAGGGCGTCCAGAAAGTCAATGCCGACCATCCCGACGTCCGCATCTACGTCGCTGCTCTCGATGACAAACTCAACGACCAAGGCTATATCGTCCCCGGCTTAGGCGATGCCGCGACCGCATTTTCGGCACGAAATAATCGTTCATCGACGTAGGGGCTACCATAATCGGCAGCCTGCTCGGTTTCGCCAAACGAATCACGCCAAACGACCCACAAAAAAAGCCTGCCGCAAGGCAGGCTTTTTTTAATGCGCGCAAGGATGAACCTTGGCGATAGCTTGTAAATCATAAGGTGTTTCTTGATAGACGATATTCAGCCAGTTATGATAGAACAGGTGGGCGTAGCTGCACCACGTGAAATATGGCCTCTTCGTATCGTTGTCATTCGGGTAGTAGTTCTTGGGCACTGCAATGGGCAGGCCCTTTTTCTTATCCCGCAGGTATTCCTCTTCCAGGTCCGCCGGTCGTACTCGAAGTGACCGAGGACGAAGAAACGGCGGTGATCCGGCGTACCGATGATGTTGATACCGTTTTCGACGGACCGTGAGAGGATGTCGAGCTGCGGCGTATTATAGACTTGGATGTCGTTAATCGCCGTATGCCGCGACTGGGGGATGAAGTAACGGTCATCGAAGCCCCGCAAGAGGGGGTGGTGCTTCTGGGTCAGCTGGTATTCAAAGATACCGAAGAGCTTGGCCGGCAGGAGCCGCTTTTCGATGCCATAGTAGTAATACAGGGCTGCCTGGGCGCCCCAGCAGAAGTGGAGCGTCGAGAAGGCATGTGTCTTGGCCCATTCAAAGTATGTCTTCATTTCCGGCCAGTAGTCGACAGACTCGAAAGGAATCTGTTCGACTGGGGCGCCGGTGATGATAAGGCCGTCATAGTAATTGTCCTTGATTTCATCGAAGACGTAGTAGTTTTCTTCTAAATAAGACGGATCGGTGTGGGTGCTCTCATGAGTTTCTGTGTGGCAGAAGTCCACTTCGACCTGGAGTGGCGAATCACCGAGGAGGCGGAGAAGCTGCAGCTCTGTCGGTTTCTTCAAAGGCATCAAGTTGAGGATAAGGATACGCAAAGGCCGTATATCCTGATGGAGGGCCATTCCCTTATCGATGGTGAAGATACCTTCTTCGTGAAGTTTTTCCTTGGCGGAAAGACCGTCAGCAATTTTAATAGGCATAGTGCATTTCTCCTTATCTTAGTTCTTAGATGGTTGCCAGTGCTTTTTCAACAGCAGCGAGGAGGTCTTCGATGTTTTCCAGGCCTACAGAGATGCGGATCGTGCCCGGTGTGATACCGCAGGCGCGCTGTGCTTCTTCCGAAAGCTGCTGATGTGTCGTCGAAGCCGGATGAACGAGGAGGGACTTGGAGTCGCCGACGTTAGCCAGGTCGGAGAAGATGTCCGCATTGTCGATGAATTTACGGGCAGCTGCATAGCCGTCTTTCAATTCAAAGGAGAAAATCGAACCGGTTCCCTTGGGGAAGTATTTCTGAGCCAGTTTGTAGTACGGCGAAGACGGAAGGGACGGATAGTTGACCTTAGCGACTTTCGGATGATTTTCAAGGAAGTCTGCAATCTTCTGAGCATTAGCGACGTGGCGTTCGATACGCAGGGACAAGGATTCCAAGCCCTGGATGAGGAGCCATGCGTTGAACGGGCTGATGCATGCACCGAGGTCGCGGAGGGCTTTGGCGCGGATACGAGTTACGAAGCCAGCACCGGGAATATCCTTGGCGAAGTTAACGCCGTTGTAAGATTCGTCAGGCGAAGCAAATTCTTTGAAACGGCCGGAACCAGCCCAGTCGAATTTGCCGTTTTCAACGATCAGGCCGCCCAGGGTCGTGCCGTGGCCGCCGATGAATTTCGTAGCCGAATGGACGACGATGTCAGCGCCGTGTTCGAGCGGACGGAAGAGGAACGGCGTAGCGAAGGTGTTGTCAACGATGACCGGAAGCCCGTTCTTGTGGGCGATTTCAGCGATGGCTTCGAAGTCCGGAATGTTGATGGCCGGGTTGCCAAGGCTTTCCAGGTAAATGGCTTTCGTTTTGTCGTTGATGTATTCAGCAAAGGACTGCGGGTCATCGGGATCGGCGAAGTGCGTCGTAATGCCGAGGTGTTTGAATGTTTCACTGAACAGTTCGACTGTGCCGCCGTACAGCGTCGGAGCAGCGATGATTTCGTCACCGGCACCGGCAAGGTTGATAATGGAGTACGCAATGGCCGATGCGCCGCTGGCCGTAGCCAAGCCAGCTGTGCCGCCTTCCAGGGCTGCAATACGTTTTTCCAAGACGTCCTGCGTCGGGTTGGTCAAACGGCTGTAGATGTAGCCAGCGTCTTTCAAAGCAAAGCGGTCTTCAGCCTGCTGGGTATCTTTGAAAACATAAGATGTCGTCTGATAAATAGGAACGGCGCGGGCACCCGTTGCCGGATCCGGTACCTGACCTGCATGCTGCTGTAATGTTTCGAATTTGTAGTTAGTGTTTTCGCTCATAATACATTTCCCCCTAATATTGTAAAATATATATAATGTAATATAAACTTGAAAGCCTTGTAACAAAAAAGCTTCCGTCCCAAGTAAGGGACGGAAGCACCGTGATACCACCCAATTTCACCCATCCTTCACAAGATGAGCCTCTTCAGGTACGCAGGCAGATGAGCCTTCAATACCATAGTGCTGTAACGGGCACGCCCGGATGGCCTAACTGTTCGACCAATCTGCTCGGAGTCCATCTTCCACGATGACCCTTGCATTCCCTTTCACCAAATGGGAACTCTCTGTGCCAATTCCTATCGTGTACTCTTCTCTTCATTGCAACACTATCAAGTTGTTGACGTAAGTCTACCATCAAAAACGGACTTTGTACAAATGCTTTTTGCAAAAATTTCAAGAAAACGGACGTTAAACGTTATATCATTCGGTAAAACACAACGAATTATGGAACGCAGGACGCAGTTCGCCTCGGACTCAGATGCGGCGTCCCGCCGCGACAGACTCACGATTTGATTACGACCGTGTGCCATTTGTCATAAATTCCGGCTATGAATAGGATTCACGGCGGGACGCCCTCTGGGCGTCCCCTACGGTATCGCATACAGGCGATGGGAGAGAAAGAGGTCACAGATTGCAAAAAAATACACGGCCAACGGCCCTGTTCATAGGGGCTTGTTGTATGAAGAACTTTGACCATCATGTGAGGTCCCTTTTTACTTTATAGTTTGTAGTACGGAGTTTGTAGTTTGTAGAAGATGGCTTTAAATTTAAAAGCATTTACTAAAAACTATAAACTACAAACTTAATGCTCAAAAAGGGCTTGTTGTCATGCGACAAGCTCTTTTTTTCGGCTTATTAACAAATTTACCAGGCGCTGTTTTCATAGAACAGGGCCTGTTTTTTTGCCCTAAAACAAGTATAATCTTTGAAAAATATGAAAAGTCTCATAGTGCATTATTAGCATATACATGCGCTTTATGGGGCTTTTGTTCTTATCTGGCCATGGCTGTGTAACGCGTTACCTATATAAGAAAAGAGGAGAGAAAAGAAGAGAAGAGGAGATTATATTAGCGTGCCTATCGGTTACGTGCATCTGTCCAATAAGAAAAAAGTAAAAGTTCAGAAAATCTAAAGATACTGAGCCTTGAGACGGGAAGAACTTAGTCAAATAGATTGAATTTCTGGCATAAAAGAATAAATATAAAACTTTAACGAATATTTTAAAGTCAAAAAATCTGCTTTAAGAAAAAAAAGTTCGGACGATTGGCGTTTTTTTTGTCTTATATAAGTAGAGGGGTAATTCAAAAAGATAAACCCCAAGATGTAGAAAGAGGTGCTAGCAATGAAAAAACTTCAATGGCTGAAAACCAGGACCGGCTTATTTTCGGATCCTCGTATCTTATTCTTGATGAATCAGGCAAACGGTGATTCATACATCGTCCTTTGGTTCTTCTTGAAGGATATGGCCGGAACGATTAACGACAACGGTTTTGTCTACGTATCCGGGCGGGAAGCCATGACGACGCAGCTCATTGCTAAGTGCCTGCACCGTCGCCGGCCTTTCATCGAAAAAGGACTGGCCCTACTGGAAAAACTGGAACTCATCGAACGTGACGAAAACGGACTCATCCGCATTGCCATCTGGGATGAATTACAGGATTTCCAACGCGACGAAAAACGGCGGGAACAGACGCGCGAACGGGTACAGCGCTATCGCGAGAGGCAGCGCCAGTCTCAGCCGGAAGATAACCCAATGGATGCGGCGCCTGTCGTGACGGAAACGATGAATCCGCCGGAAAAATCGGAAACATCCGACGGCAATCCCCCTGCGGCAGAAGAAGCGCCAGCCTATGATGGCGAACCCGTGACGACGCCAAAAACGATGCGTGACTACGCTTCGGTCCAGAAATACCAGGAGATTTTCGGCCCCATGCAGGGCGAATTTGCTCAGGAACTCATTGATTTAGAGAAAATGTGGGGCAGCGAAGCAACCTGTATCGCTATCGAGCTGGCCCATGAAAATAACGTCAATAACATTCGGTATATTCAGGCCATTTTGAAGAACAGTAATGGCCGTCCCATGAAGGGAAAGAAGAAGGAGGATGAATTCCATGGCTATGCAAACTTTGCTGACTACGTTGCGGGCGTGCTACGGGGAGAACCAGAATACAAACCCGATCTTCATCGAAGCACTGAAAGAAAATCTACCCTCCGGCATGTCAGCGACCCAGGCTAAGACCTTGGCCCAGCGTATCGTTGCGACGCATAAATTTGCTCCATCTATCGCTGAAATCCTCGAAGAATGGCGACAGATGCGGCGCGATATGAACCGCCATGTCTACACGGCCCCCGTATTTATCGGGAAAATGAGCCCGGAAGCGGCTCAGAAAATACGGGAAGCCAAGCAGCGTATCCATGAAAATCAGTCTGCCGGTATCGGTCCGGTCAGCCCGGAACTCGTGCAGTTTGCCCGGCAGTTTTTCCCGGAAATCAGTGAAACAACGGTTCAGCGAAACAGGCTGGAAATCATGAACTGTAAAAGCGACCGGGAAAAAGAACTGGCCGGAAACAGTAAATTCAGGACCACCATGGCCATGACGGCCAAGGGAGATATAACCTTATTTATCCGAAAAATCATTTGAAAGGAGTACGCTATGAACCGGATACTACGATTTTTGAGGAACCTCGACAAGAGGAAATTGATCTTCATCTTGCAGAGAGCCAGTGCCGTATTGTTACCCATTAGGCCCTATCCGGAATGTGGCGCAGTGGGAACTGCCCCTGTCCGGCCGTGAAACACAGGCCCATGCAGGGTATCGCCATCGGCGGCCAGACCGCCAGTGTAGAAATCGGCACGAGAACTGAATTTTAAGAAAGGAGAGTTATGAAAGTTTATTTAAATGCCGGTCATGATCGGCAACTTGACTCAGGTGCTGTCAACGCCGACTTGGGGCTGCGCGAATGTGATGCAGCTTATGAATTGACTATGCAGGTCAAGCAGTATTTAGAACGGAACGGCATGGATGTCCTGTTCGGACAGAGTGATAATTTATATGATATTTGCGATGAAGCCAACGATGCTGACGTAGATATTTTCGTATCTATCCATTTCAACGCCTTTAACAAACGGGCCAGCGGTACGGAAACCTGCATTTCCGGCACGACGGCCAGCCTGCTCCTCGGCCATTCGATTCAGTCGAATATCGTCGCAGCTTTGAAGCTGCCGAACCGGGGATTAAAAGAACACGCAGAATTTTTCGTCCTGCGAAGTACGGCCATGCCCGCTGTTTTACTAGAAATATGTTTCATCGACAACAATCATGACTGGCGGCGGTATGTCCGCTGTCAGGATGACGTAGCAAGGGCAATAGCTACGGGTATCATGCAGTATCCTGGTATTGCCAACTCACAGCAATTAGCAGCCTAGCTGCTGGTTATAAAAATCAAAGAAAGGAGGAATAAACTATGGCAGCAGAACGTAAAGCAGTTTCTAGCAAACTGAAACTTGTCATCAGCTACAACGACGAAAATGACAATCTGTGCGAAAAATCCGTACAGATGCGTAATCTGGTGAACGGGGCTGAACCG